>Ga0315291_10001618_pt1 | contig 30039 bp, 20 predicted proteins | sample YL17G12_20_MG_FD_203070 | JGI IMG/M metagenome (GOLD analysis project Ga0315291, IMG submission 203070) | Sediment microbial communities from Yellowstone Lake, YNP, Wyoming, USA - YL17G12_20 | ecosystem: Environmental > Aquatic > Freshwater > Lake > Sediment | place: USA: Wyoming | collected...
TTAGACAGCAATTTGGACATTGGGAAGGCGATAGCTTAATCTATAAAAGGCATTCGCAGGCACTGGCTACGCACACGGAGAGAAAAACAAGATTCATCGTGGTGAAAAAAGCCAAAGATCGAACGGCTAAAGAAAGAACTAGACTCACCAATGATTATTTTAGCCAATTACCTCTGGAAGCTCGAAGGACGATGACCTATGATAATGGTTTGGAATTTTCTGCTCACGAAGAAATTACCTTAGCGATTGGCACCGAAATATATTTTGCTCAACCTTATGCTTCCTGGCAGCGAGGCAGTAACGAAAACAGCAATGGTCTTATCCGATGGTATCTTCCTAATAATATTGACCTCGATTCCTTGACAGATGAAGAGCTGAATGCTATTATTAAACTGATTAATGATCGTCCGAGAAAATGTCTTAACTGGAAAACATCGAATGAAGCATTTAACGGAGAAATGAATAAACTTATTAAACAACAATTAAAATCAAATAATCTATCAATTAATCATTCAGTTGCACTTGTAAGTTGAATGTAGCTTATACTAAAAAATTATAAATCTGTAAATTATATTTGACTAGTTTTTAGACAAGCTCAGTGTCCCTAATTAGATCCCCGAGGAATAATACTTAATTCCTTTAATCCGTTCAATCCGTTATTTTATTTTCTGTTAACTCCTTCTGCGGCTAGTAATTAATCTGACTATTAAAACAATCACTGCGATAACCAGAAGAATATGGATGGCTCCGTGAAGAGTAAAGCTGGTTAATAAGCCCAACAGCCATAAAATCAAGAGAATGACTAAAATGGTCCAAAGCATTTTCCCTCCTTTCCGGCAGACAAAACGCTTATTTGTATTGTGTCTCCCGAATTCAATGTGTTAGGTGACGTTATTCATCGTATCTTATTAAAAGAAATATCTAATGCCAATCGCACCATTAATCCCAAATTCTGTTTCGGGAGTCAAATCAAACAACGGGACGATTTCTAAGAACATATCTACATAGTTCCTCTCAAATATGTATTCTAAACCTACGGGAATACGAATCCCAACTCGACTTTCTTCCTGAAACTTAATTCTGCCCCCAAATCCATAATAAAGCGGGAGCCTGCCTTTTTCAACTTTAAATAGATTAAAATTGTGGTACAGAAAATCTGCGTGCACATGTAAGACACGGTTATGATTGTTATTGTCGTTATTACCAATGAATGACCATGCAACTGCTCCATCAAGTGCAGTGTTGTTTCCGGTCCACAACTTAGCGCTAAAACCGGTAGGTTCACCAATAATGATTCCCAATCCAAAATTTCCACCTTCAGCTACTGCATTGCTGTAAAACAATATTGCTGTTAGTACAATGACCAAACTTAATGTTTTCATTATACACTTCCTTTCTCGACAATCTCGACTAATATAATATTTGCGGATATCTTCTCCTTTCTCTTATATCGGCATTTTACACCTGAGTAAATGTTTGTCAACAGCTAAAATAGAGAACGCCGAAAAAAGTCGGAGTGCCTCTGAGCCTTATAAAATCAATGTTCCCTGTCTTGCTCACCGAATATTATTTTCCTATATGTTACGGTCAGTGGAAGGGATGTCTGTATTTGCAATTGAACTAATCGAGACGGTTAATATTACTTCTGCTTATCTATTGCAATATTTATTATTTGCTCTACATGCTATTCCAGCAGAAAATCCTCAATTTTCTTAAATATATAACCACCTTTGGTTGGTTGCCAGCCCTGAATGTTTGAAAAAGAGTACAGATAATGACATTGAAACACCTTACGACAAACTAAAGACGATTTTTTCTCTAACGGTTCAACATCTACCAAAATACTCGCGAGATGCAAATTCTTATCTGCTTAGCAATAAAGGTCTCAGAATGTTATTTAGGTTTTTACAAATTTATGAATGGAATAAAATAAAAAAAATATAGCTTTGGATTGTGAAATTGTTATAAAAGATTTAAATAAGGTCTTCAGTAAAAGATTTATCAAACAATTAGATAAACATTATGGTCATGGCGGTGCAAATAATGCTGCAAACCAAGTGTAGATAACGCTAAAAAAGAAGATGAAGAGCAAGTATAAAAAGATTGCAACTGATTTTAAGAAAGTTTGATTTATTAATTACAATCCAAAACTTTCTATATCGTTTAAGTAAAAAAAGCTAATCCTGGAGCGTACCATTTTTACAGAAATATATATATCTTTCCCTTAAAACATCTTCTAGTTCCACGTCAAATCCAAAAGTATTTACTTAGAGGTTGCATCACAAATAAATTTTTCTCTTCCACAAATAAACACCTTGAACTATAACCCAAGAAATCATGAAATAGACGGTGAATTTTTGGAATGCGGCGTTCTGAATAAATAAGAAGATATATATTAATGCCGCGATTGCCACGAGCACACCATAAAAAGCCATCGCTTTGTTATGGTTTTTATTAAGAATGAGTGCCGGCGTGTAAATAATAATGGCCAGCCCGAACAAAAGAAAGAATAGTCGGGTTACCAGAATATGTGGTCCGAATTGAAGGTTGGCCGGGAAAATTGACAGCAAGAAAAGAAATGGAGATGCGGCAATGCCAAAAAAAGCGCCGGTTCCGCTCAGATATTTTTCCGCTTTCGTTTGGGTGAAGTTAGTTCGTAGGGCCAACATGAAAGGAATATCCAGAACCGCGGTTATCGTACATGCTATCATAAAAATTATCCGCGAAGGCATACACGGCTCGCCATTGTTAGCCGAAACCGTGCATCCTAACTGACTGAAAAAATTCCCGAACAGAGAGTATCCGCCGGGATAAATCGCCATCGCGACTGCGCTCAGTATGATAAATTGACTTACCGCAATAACTCCGGACAGATAACCGAAGCGGATCCAATTTGATTTTTGTGTGTTCATGTTTAATCTCCTAAAAAATATCTTTTTACGGTTATATCCTTAAAAAACGACTTTTATTAGCTTTTTGCTATTTTAATTTTCTCCGATATTCTTTCCAGTCATAGTATTAGTATACGTTAAAAGTGCGGTTTGGGTCAAGCCAATCTGCCTTGCCGGGTTAAGTTTTGGTTGTATATTCGTAGAGTAATGATAGTTTACACAGTCGTTTTAGTAACTCCAGATTTTCTGCAATGACACCGTTATTATCAGCCCAGACGATGATTGCTGAATTGCAGTCATCTATCATATTTTTTCCGCGTTCACTGACACGGCATTAACCATGACACAATATTTCAAATTGTGATATTAAAACCGACGTGATATTACCATACCCCATATTGAAGATATTCCATGATTAATATAGCTTATTTATAGATATAGTGGGCTGGATAATAATATATTATTTGTGTTTAATTAGAAAAGAAATTTATAAGCAGCAATAATGTTCGGAAATGATTAAATAATTACCAGCTGATTTAGAACACAAAAAGATAGCATATCGTTCCCTTAAAAATCCCAAATGAGAATTTGGATCAGGAATGTCTTTTTTGGACAGAAACGGGTGGTGCCTTACATAATCATTTCGTTAATACATTGAAACAGTAGTGCGGGTCCGTAGCTCAGTTGGTTAGCAGCTGACTCATAATCTAAAAAGAGCACTTTCCCCGATAGTTTGTTTTTCTATAATTTAGGCTCAATGTTCTGTAAATCAATATTCCAAAAATGTCGAGTAGTAGTCGACAAAAATGGTACAAATTTGTCGACTTGCAGTCGACACTTTTACCTGATGATATTTTCTAGTATTTAGGAAAACGAGCGATTAGTTTCTTTAGCTTTCTTTTGAAGCCTGGTCTGTATCGAAGCTGATAAGTTCTTTAGATCTTTCTTCAAAGGATCGCCTCCAGGATCGGTTTGATAATATTATCGACCCGGCAAACCTTACTATATTGCATAATTTCTTTCGGTTTTATATTCTTTTCCGTAACCGCTACTTTAAGAGCCTCCCGCACAACGTTCATACCGATTTTATTACGGAACTTACAACAATCCGCGATCGTTTTGGCGAGATTGTAAACCCTAACCGTATAACGTTCTATTTTGCGTTCTTCAATTCCTGCTTCCCAAGATTTAAGATTAAAATGGTAAAATTTCACGGGAGGATATTTAATTCGATACGCATGAGTTCCCTTCAGGATGGCTATGTCCACATACTTTGGGACTTCAACGGTTGCTTCATGAAAAGAAAGAGCAGACCGAAGACACACAACTCCTCGAGGTGCTTGAAGGGATACGCTAATAAGGTCAGGATAAGACTCGGGAGCATAATCGCTCAGCCGGTAAAGTCCCCTTGCAATCTTTTCAACTTTCTTCTCTTTCTCAAGGATGATAAGCGAATCAGGATGAAATCCAGCCTTTAGAATAGCTGAAAAACGGATTATCCCGCCATTGCTCTGAAAAAAATTAATGAGCTCTTGCGTTTTTCTTTGCATACCGAATCCGTATAATCTCTCAATATTTGTTAATAAGTATATATAATTTATACGGACATGTCGATGATTTATTAAAAGGTAACCAAGGCGTACTATTTTCGTTTTTGGGATTTGGATGAAGTATAATTTAAAAAGATCACTTCTCTAAAATTTTGCTTTTCGGTAAATTGGACTCAACGCCCCATAAATACTTTGCAAGCATATAAACACCAATTCTATTGTTTTTTTTGATACTTCTGCTTTCTCTGATATTCTTTCCAATCAAAGTATGAATCATAGATACGGTTTGGGTCGAGCCAATCTGCCTTGCCGGTTTTAGTTTTAGTTGAATATTCGTAGAGAAATGTTGGTTTTTGAAGTCGTTTTACTAGCTCAAGATTTTCCGCAATGACACCGCTATTATCCGTCCAGATGATAATTGCTGAGCTGCAGTCATCAATCATATTTTTTTCTCGTTCAGTTACATCGAACCCATACTGCTTGGTTTTCCAGTTTCCCGCATTGTATCGGATACTTTTAGCGTGCCCGACAATTACTTTTTTATATTCTTTTGCTTGTAAATAATCCTGAAAAAGCCAGCAAGCGCCAGGTGCCTCGCCGACAATAATCGACATCTTACGCGCAATCGCTTCATCAATTTTCTTTGTAAGCGCAGACGGTAATTTTTTGGCCTTGAAAAATTTGCTCCCCATCAAGAGCAATTTTTTACCAGTGAACTTATTTCGCTTTATCCTCGTAACCATTCAATGTTATCCAATGCTCACTTCCAATACCATCATCAGCGCAAATCCGAAGATTGTGCACAAAGTGGCCAAGTCGGTATTGCCACCGCGTTGGGATTCAGGAATCAGCTCCTCGACTATGACGAAAAGCATTGCTCCGGCTGAGAAACCAAGTGCATAGGGCAGTAGTTGTCGGATCAGCACTACCGCGGTCGCGCCGATGACCGCACCGATTGGTTCGACCAGCGCGGATGCAGCTCCATAACCAAAACTCTTGACCCGAGATATGCCTTCGCGTCGCAGGGGCAGCGCAACTGCAAGTCCTTCCGGGAAGTCCTGAATTGCCACTCCGACGGTCAGCGTAATGGCCGTGCGCAAGAGTAGTTGGGTAGAGACCGGTAGCGGCTGCGCCATAAGCAACGCCGATTGCGAGCCCCTCCGGGATATTGTGTAGGGTTATTGCCAGAACGAGCAGGGCACTGCGCCGCAATGAGGATTTGACGCCCTCCGCTTCCGCCAAAGGGAACCCGGAATGGAGATGAGGCAGAATTTTGTCTATGTTCCAGAAGAAAAGCCCGCCGGTTAAAAGGCCAACCAGTGCGGGCATGACTCTGCCACCAACCATTCTCACGGCCGGCTCGAGCAAAGACCAGAAGCAGACCGCAAGCATGATACCTGCCGCAAAACCCATCATCGCATCAAACAGCTTGCGGTTGAACTCCCGAGTCAGAAAGACTGTGCTCGCGCCCAATGCGGTCACGGCCCAAGCGATTGTCGCCGCGATCACCGCTTGCAGTATCGGATTCAAGGTTTGAAAAAATACCGTCATCTCATCGTAACATTCTAGAATAGTAAACAATCAATCATTTATTCTTCGTTAATATTATTCCAGCGGATAATCATCAGTTATTTTTAAGAAAGTATAGCTCTGCCGATTCGATCTAATCTAATTCCTTTCCATTGCCAGAACCGTAACGCTTCTAATAAGTTTTGGCGCGGACCGCCTAAATCAATCGACATATAAATTACGATTGGTCTGCCAAGCAAATAATTTTTGTGAAGCGGTCCCCAGTACCGACCATCGAACGATTCGTCGCGGTTATCGCCCATCGCAAAAATGCAATCTTTCGGAACGATCACGGGGCCGAAGTTATCTCTTATCCGCCGCGGGTCGGCGTGATTATATAACTCGCCTTGTTGCCACCAACCGGTTAAAATTTCATTCCACTCGGTACCGGGATAAATATTCCGGTCCGTATATTGAGTGTATGATTCGTAACGCATTTTCCCATTGACATAGACTTTTTTATTTATTATTTGGACCGTGTCACCTTCCAAGGCAATACAGCGCTTGATCAAATTCTTCTTATCCAACGGTGATTTAAAAGCCACAATATTGCCAACCTTTGGCATTTTGCCGGGAATAAGCGTTGTATTTAAATAAGGAATTTTTACACCATAAATAAAGCGATTGAAAAGAATCGCATCGCCGATTAGAACCGTGCTTTCCATGGACTGAGTGGGAATTAACATCCCTTCGACAAAAGTTGCCCGGATTATCATCACAACTGCGATAACAACCACCCAGGATTGTATCTCGTGCAGGAGTTTTTTACTCACAAAACGATTTTAGTTATTTTATATAATAAGTCAATGATATACCGCGAACCGATCACGACTAATTCTTGACAAACCGCTTTACCATAATAGAATTATAGATTGAATAAGATAATCAAAGAGATTTTTAAAATTGTACAAATTTTCAGGAGGAAATAATGGATTTACAGAATAAGATTTTGAAGCGGACCGCAAAAGTCGGTATCGTTGGTATGGGTTATGTCGGGTTACCCTTGGGAGTTGAAATTGCGCAAGTCGGTTATCCGGTGTTCGGCGTTGATACGGATAAGAACAAAGTCCGATTAATCAACTCGGGAAAAAGTTTTATTGAAGATGTAACATCGGAAGAACTATTACCGCTGGTGCGAGCGAAAAAGATTATTGTTTACGAGAATTACAAAGTTTGTAAAAACTGCGATATTATCAATATCTGCGTGCCGACCCCATTTACAAAATCGAAAGACCCGGATGTTTCCTATATTGTAAATGCCGGCGAAGAGATTGCAAAATATCTTAAACCCGGTCAATTAATAATTCTTCGCAGTACCAGCTATCCCGAAACGACGGAAAAAGTCCTGCAGCCAATTTTAGAAAAAACCGGACTTAAAGCAGGCAGAGATTTTTACCTGTCGTTTGCACCGGAAAGAATCGACCCGGGCAATCGGACTTATAATACCAAAACCACGCCGGTTGTGGTCGGGGGCATCACCAAAACTTGCACAAAACTGACGGAACTTTTCTATGCCCAGTTTGTTGATAAAGTTATTGCGGTCTCGAATCCGAGAGTTGCCGAGATGTCAAAACTATTAGAAAATATCTTTCGTAGCGTTAACATCGCTTTAGTTAACGAACTCGCTTTAATGTGCGAGCGGATGGGGAATATCGATGTCTGGGAAGTTATCGACGCGGCCAAGAGCAAACCGTTTGGCTATATGCCTTTTTATCCCGGACCGGGAATTGGTGGGCACTGTATTCTAATCGACCCTTATTACTTGGCCTGGAAAGCACGCGAGTATGACTTCCATTCTAATTTTATCGAACTTGCCGCACAGGTGAATGAGAACATGCCGTTTAAAGTCGTGGACCGTTTATTTGAAATATTTGGCGCGAACTGTGTCTGTTCCAAGACCGCTTCAATTTTTATCATCGGTGCCGCATTTAAGAAAAATGTCGGCGATACCCGGCATTCGCCCGCGATTAAAGTGATGGATCTATTGGCGGGCAAGGTCAAAAAGATGTCCTATAACGACCCGTACGTGCCGATGCTTAAGATTAACCAAAAGACTTATCGTTCGGTTCCGCTAACGGCCGATGTTTTGAAAAAAGCCGATTGTGTTTTAATTCTAACCAACCACGATTTATATGATGCCAAGTTTATCTCAAAGCATAGCCGCTTAATCTTGGATGCCCGTAATCTAATCAAGACAAGAGGCAATAAAAAAGTTTATACGATTGGACTGAAATAAGAGAATTGATTACACCGCGCTTAAAAAGATCACCGTGATTTAGCGCATGTAATCTCTATTCAAATGAATAAATTTTGGGCGATTGAAATTCATAAAAAGGGGGTTAATCCCGAAGCCGAGGTATTAAAGCATAGCATAGCGGAATTCGGGATAAAGGGATTACAAAAGCTTGAAATTATATACATTTATTATTTGTATGCGGATCTAAAGTTAAAAGAAATCAAAGAAATTGCCCGTAATTTTATTTTTGACCCGGTTTCCGATGATTATAAGATAAAAAGATTAGAAGATTCGACGATCACCGATAATTCGATTGAAGTTATATATAAACCAGGTGTGATGGACCCGACCGCCGAAAATGTGATGACGGTGCTGGCTGATTTGGGATATAAAAATTGTAAAATAAAAACCGCCAAGCGCTATATCTTCACCGGCAAGCTCAATAAAAAGAAAATTAAAAATATTGCGGTGAATTTGTTATATAACCCGTTAATCCAAGAGACGCGTTCGGCCGATTTATCGATTGCCGGATTAGCAGATCGAACGGTTAAAAAAGAAGAAATCAAAGTCCAATCGATTGCTATCATCGGAAAGCCCAAAGAAGAACTGATGAAGATTTCCGGGTCAAGACTGTTAGCCCTAAATGCGAAAGAGATGCAAATAATCGGGCAATACTACCAGAAGCTCGGTCGTAATCCAACCGACATCGAACTCGAAACATTCGCCCAGACCTGGTCCGAACACTGCAAACATAAGACATTTGCCGCGGATATTGTGTTTGACGATGGCAAAAAGAAACAAGTTATCAATGGACTTTTAAAATCATATATCAAGAAAGTTACCAAAGAGTTAAACAAAAAATGGTGCCTGTCGGTGTTTGAAGATAATTCCGGAGTGGTTGAGTTTGATGATAAATACGGGATCTCTTTTAAGGTTGAGACCCATAACCATCCGTCCGCATTAGAGCCGTATGGCGGTGCCGCAACTGGTATTGGCGGCGTGATCCGTGATTGTCTGGGAACCGGACTTGGTGCTAAACCGATTCTGAATACTGATGTATTCTGCTTTGCCCCACCTGATATGCCAGATAAGAAAATTCCTCAAGGGGTGCTTGCACCGAAGCGAATTATCAAAGGTGTGGTCGGCGGTGTTCGAGATTATGGCAATCGAATGGGCATACCAACTGCATCGGGTGCGGTCTATTTTGACGAAGGTTTTGTTGCTAATCCGTTAGTTTATTGCGGAACCGCTGGTATTATTCCTAAAGATAAGATTAAGAAGAAAATTGTTGCCGGTGATATAATTGTTCTCGTCGGTGGCAGAACCGGTCGGGATGGCATTCACGGTGTAACTTTTGCTTCATTAGAATTAGACAGCGGATCTAAAAATATGTCATCCGGTGCCGTGCAGATCGGCAATCCGATCGAAGAGAAAAAGGTCACCGATTTGATGCTTGCCGCACGCGACCAAAACCTGTTTAACGCTACGACCGATTGTGGTGGCGGCGGACTTTCATCCGCAGTGGGCGAACTGGGGAAATGCGGCGTGATCGTTAATTTAGAAAAAGTGCCTTTAAAATATGCCGGGCTTAGCTATACGGAAATCTGGATATCCGAAGCGCAGGAACGAATGATCCTCTTCGTACCACTAAAAAAGTTAACGCAATTCTTAAATCTTGCTACAATGCATAGCGTTGAAGCAAGTATTATCGGGCAGGTTACCAATACCAATAAATTACAATTAAGGTATTTTGGTAAAGAAGTCGGCAATATCGATTTGAAATTCCTGCATGACGGGCTTCCGAAAATGAAACTTGACGCACATATTCCGATCACGGTTGAGCGTGAAGTGAAAACCGCGAATTACCTACAACAGATATCCGGTCAAGATTACAATCAAATAATTTTACAATTACTCGCCCGCTACAACATTGCGAGCAAGGAATGGATAGTCCGGCAATATGATTTTGAAGTGCAAGGGCACATAGCAATAAAACCATTTGTCGGTAAAATCAATAACGGACCTTCCGATGCCTGCGTTCTTCAACCGATTCCGGAATCAAAGAAAGCGGTTGTGTTTAGTTGTGGTCTGGCTCCACAATATCGCAAGGACGCTTACTGGATGGCCGCATCCGCAATTGATGAAGCGGTGAGAAACGCAGTTGCGGTCGGCGGTGACCCAGATAAAACTGCAATCCTCGATAATTTCTGCTGGGGCAATCCGGAAAAACCGGAGATTTTAGCTGGGCTAGTCCGTGCCTGCCAGGCATGTTATGATATTGCCAAGGTTTATGGCACACCATTTATTTCAGGAAAAGACAGTCTGTATAATGAGTATAAATCAACTGATGGCGAAACCTTATCGATTCCATCAACGTTATTAATCTCCACGGTCAGTGTAATTCCTGACCTAAATAAAACCGTCACGATGGACTTTAAACGACCGGATGAATTGATTTATCTTATCGGCAAAACCTATCCGGAACTTGATGCTCCAAAAGTTAATCCCCGACTTGGCATAAAGATTTTCCGCGCTTTGCATAAAGCAATAAAATCCGGTTTAATCTCGGCTTGTCATGACTTGTCCGAAGGCGGGTTAGCTATTGCATTAGCCGAAATGAGTTTTTCCGGACCGGTTGGCGCAGAGATTAATTTGAAGCAAGCGGTTACTAAAGATTGCAGTTATGACTCTGCGATGCTTTTCTCTGAATCTAATACCCGATTTCTCTGTTCCGTACCCAATCGCCATCAAAAAGAATTTGAGAAAATTATGGCAAACGTACCGTTTTCAAAAATTGGACGGACAAATGCTCTGGACACAATGAAAATTATTGGTGCAAAGGGTGCGCCGATCGTTAATTTGAAACTGAAGGAAATGGAAAAAGTTTGGTCGACCTCTTTAAGTTCCGCAATGCAGTAAATCAAGATTTTACTCGCCGCTTAACAAGGAATAATGTCTGAGTAAAAGACAGTTAGTGTTACGCTATATCAATTCTGCTTTTATTATCTGCTTGCCCCGACAATTCAACTCAATCCGGGTAATTCCTTTATCCGGGTGAAAATAACAATTAGTTGTCCAGTTTGAAATAACCATTTTTGTTAAAGTCAACTTGATTTTACCCGTAATGTCAATATTACCATCAAGGTCGGTCTTGGTTTCGTAGCGCCCGATAAAATTCAGCGGGCGAGCAATAAAGCTTAGAATGTCCTGGACCGTCCGGATCGTAATTGGCAAAACCGTATTAATCGGCGGCTGGTCATTCCAAACCAGGTTATGGTCGTCGGTATAAGTAAAACTTGGCAGAGCTAATGTAAATGCGTAAATCGCCGATTTGGTATTACCTTCAAACTTAATAATATTTAAGATACCGTTATAAATACTGAACCAAGCCCGAGCTTTCCGGGATGAATCAATATAAAGATTGCCCCAGAAATCGATTCCGATTTTCCAGTGTTCCGGAAATGTTTTACCGGATTCAACTGTTACCTGAAAATCTAACCGGTCCTGTAATTTAAAATTAAGCAGTTCCTGCAAACGCAGATCCGGCTTTAATGCGACTAAACGGTCGTCTTTTTGAGGACTGCCAAATTTGATGTAAGTATGCGGAGTCGAATTTTTTAATAGGTAATTTATCAGATTAACCTTTACGGTCGGTGAACCGGGTTCCGCCGTAGTCTGGATATGGAAGTGAAGATGGGGCACCGCGGAACGGCCCGAATTGCCGCAGGCGGCCAATAATTCACCGGCTTTCACAGTTTGCCCTTCGGTTACTTTAATGCTGTTATGCTTTAAGTGCGATAGCAAAGAATAAACACCCGGCGCATGATAAATGACAACGAGATTTCCCCAATTATCCCGGGCATTAATCTCGCCGATTTGATTGTCGTTAATCCAATTGATAACTTTCGTAACCGTTCCATTCGCCGGTACGATGATCGGTTTATTAAAACAATAATAATCTTTTAATTCATTGCCATGGTTTGTGAATTTAGCACCATTTTCATCAACAACTTCAAAATCCCAGGCTTCCCGCCATTGATGCTTATGAGTGATTTCATCATCCGGTCCCTGGGTGACCGCCCATTCACCATTAAAGGGAAGAAAAAATTGCATGTGGCCACTGCCCGCAAACCGAACAATTCTCGCGTAGTAGTATTCCAGGTTCTGTTCTGGTGAACCGGAATAAAAATCTACTAGATAGGGATTAGTATTTTTCAGTCTGAACTTGAATGCATAGAGAATTGCCAGTACGGTAAGGTTAAATGGTATTGCCAACGGCGGGATATTGTAGATACGAAGAGCGCCCTGAATCGAGATGGCAATTAAAATACCGGAAACACTTGCGATCACCGCAATGATAAATGATGAAATGCTTGGGATAAAGAATACGCCGCCAATCGCAATTGCGGTCAGCATGGTATTAAAACCAGTAAGCATAATTTCGGATTCAGTGAAGGTACCGGTCGCAGTTATAAAAGTATAACCAATCCAGAATCCGATAACCGAGAGTAAAAATGAGACACGGGAGTGTACTAAAATTACCAAGGCAACCAGGATTCCTCCCGCGAGATTAGCCTGGAAGAGAATACTGCCAACACTTTTTAAATATAAGGCGACCCATCCTTTTATTGGCGGCGTCCATGACATGAGCGTTGCTGGTGATTTAATAAAGAGCGGGTGATGGGCGAGGCGGATATAAATGAAACAGATAATAAGAGTAATAATTACAAACGCAAAACTCAGCGATGGTAAAGCTAAATGGGTTTGAAAATATTTGGACAGCGCAACTGATAAAAATGTTGTGATAATCGAAGCGAAAAAGAGAATTGTTAATAAAAAGATATAATTGGATGCATCCGCAGGATAAAAATAAGCAATCCCCAATGAAACTAATAGACTATTAAAGCTATAATAACCGGATGTATCTTCGGCGGTCGTAAATTTTAAAATACGAGCCGTTAGAACTGCGATAACGACACCGACTAATCCACAAATTCCAATCGACGGAGTAGCAAAGGTAGCAAGGAGCAATAGGAGTCCAAGCCAGCGGTTATTCGCGAAGAAAATAATCGAATAAGAATTTAATATCGTCGCAACAAAACTTAGCAATGGATTTGACTGCCCGTTACGGGAGTCCTTTGAGTTTAAACTGCTGCCAGGAAACAAGCCGGAGGTTTTTTTAAACACTATTTTTTATCTAATTTAAGATGTTTGGGCAAACGTTCTTTTGCCAGCATATCTTCAAGGGTTTCTTTTTCCCGAATGACCTCGGTTTTGCCGTCTGGGGTGATGAGTATTACGTTGGGGCGATAGGTGATGAACTGCATCCATTGAGTAACATTATAAGCACCAACCGGACTGACAATAATTTTATCCCCGACCTGCAAGTCGGGGAATCTTATCCCCTGCCGGAGCACATCGATGTTCATACACAAAGGACCATAAATTGAAGTATTTTCTACCGTACCGGTGATCGGCTGGGCCGGAGTAAAGTTATGTTTGTACCAAGTTGAGGTATAGAGCAGATTAACGCCCGCGTCAACAATTAAGGCGCGCTGTCCGTCCGGTAAGGTCTTTTTCCCTAATACCGATGTAACCAGGTACCCTGCTTCATCAATTAAAGCACGACCGGTTTCTAAAATTAAGGTCGGCTGGTTTTTTCTCGAGAAACGAGACTCATTGAACGCGCGTCCGATCGATTCCGCGTATTGGTTTAAATCAGGCGAAGAGATATCACCCGGCAGATATTGTTCGTAAAGAGTGTTAGTTGAGGCAAAACCGCCACCCAAGTCAATAAAATTTACTGGTATCTGAAAATCGGCGTCCAAAGTCTCGGCTAACCGAAGCAGTTTGGATGCTGCGATATAATAAGCATTTGGTTCTACGACAAAAGTGCCGAGATGAGCATGCAAGCCGACCAAGGAAAGTTTTTTACCAAGCACAATGCGCTGGACCGCCCGATACGCCTCGCCATTTTCATAATTAAACCCAAATCGATTCCAAACCGGATAGATGCCGGTATCCATGTTCATGCGAATCCCAACCTTGGGAAGACGGCGCAGCGCTTTGGCAATTTCTTCCAAAAGAAACAGCTCGTCCAAATAATCAATGTTAATTAATGCATCTTCCTTAACTGCTTTCTTAAGCTCCTCTTTTGTTTTACTCGGACCGTTGAAAATAATCTGCTTACCGGAAATGCCGAGCGCCCGCGCCCGTTCGTATTCCATTCCGCTTACCACTTCCGCCCAGGCACCTTCCTGGTGGAAAATTGCGCAGATTGCCTCGAGATAATTGGTTTTATACGACCAGGCAAATTTTACTTTCGGATATTGCAGGGAAAAAATTCGATACGCTTCTTTATATTTTGCCCGGATTGTTTTTTCAACAAAGACGAATAAAGGCGAAGCAAATTTGTCAGTCAAGGTTTTGACCGGAATGCCGGCAATCATATCCTCGTAAGTCGGAACCGTGCTGGCAAATTTACCCGTAACACCGGCGATTTTTCTTTCAATCGTCGGAGCGACATAAATCTTCTTTGGCATTAATTATACTCCTCTTAAATTATGTAATGCACCGGTGGCAGTTAATTTGCCAACCGTGGCAATGTCTAAGATAATATCCTCGTTGTGGCGGATGAAAAGTTTACCTACCTGATATTTTGTTAATGGTTTTATTTTTTCACCAAGAGCAAGCCGCACTAAAATTTCCGGAAAATTCTGGCCCGCCCCAGCGGTCAAAGCAATCCAGGCCGGCAAGCGGGGATTAATTTCTAATAAATAGTATTTATTATTATTGCTTTTGCGAATTTCCAATTCTAACGGACCGCGCCATTTGAGTGCCTTAATAATCCGTTTGCCAAAATGAGCTAATTTTAAATCCTTAATAACAACCGCGGCAAATCCTTTGCCTTTTTCCGTAATTACGACTTTTTTAATTGGTATCTCGCAGGTAATATCGCCCTTGCCATTTCCGATTGCAACAACATTATACTCCTCGCCTTCCAAATAGTCCTGAATGATTACCGGCAGCCCCCATTTTGAATTAAGAATATTAAAATATTTAGTTATCTCACCCAGGGTAAATGCCTGATATGCTTCATAAAACCGGCCTTTAACCATTACCGGTAATTCCATTTTATCCGGGATATCACGAATCTGGTCGGGGCTGGTAATTATCATTGATTTAGGGGTCGGGATTTTATATTTATGCCCGAAATCGCTTAAGCGTGATTTATCACGCATCATGAACTGCTCGCGGGTCGGCAAATACATCCTAACACCATATTCTTTAAGGCGCCCTTCAATGCTGATATAAGGCAGGAGTTCAGAATCAAGGGTCGGAATTATAACGTCAACTCTGGTTTTCGAAAGAATTGTTTTGAGCCTCAGCATTGTTGCGTCCGCCCCAGCCGATGGAAACGGCATGATATAAACTTCATCGGCTAAATCCGGTGCGTAGATACCAGATTCATATGCATCATAAGCCAGGCCAATGATTTTACCTTTAAAACCACCTCGGCGCAGTAACCGGATAACCGCAACCCCGGGTTGCGGGTTTTCACCGGCATTAAGTCCGCTGACTGCAATCACTAAATTGTCTTTTATCATCGCTTGGATTCTTTGTACAAGCCGTAGTGTTTTAGTTTTATGATAAATGAATCATAGTCCCGTTTAACCTGATCAAGGCTAATTTCATAGTTATCGAGAATATGTTCGATTGTCTCTTTCCCCGGTAATTCTTTTTTGAGGCAGTTTAAGATCTCAACCCCGACTTCATTGACAATATAACTGTGTCCAGTCTGAGGGTCGAAAATAAAACCGGTCTCACTGATTGCGAGTTTTCTGATACTTGAAATGTCCGGCGCAATGTTGTTACTCATAACGACTCCTGATACTATTTTTTTGATGGAATTACATTAAAATATCCGGTCTGGTAAAATAAAAATTCGTCTAAATGAAATCCGTTAGTTTTACACCAGTAACAGTTTTTAACCGTACAATCTTTTTGATATATCTTTTTACCCCACAAAGCAATTTCATAAGATGAATTATAGCGTTTGACCTGCTTATCATCAATCGCAAGCTCGTACTGAAAACTGTCCGGGCTGATTTCTTGAGTTATATGATGTCCGTCTTTAATCGCATCCTTAACATCTTTCGGATATAGCGAAATTCCCAGCCATTCAGTTTTACTAACCGTACCGCGGACGATGATTTTATTGATAATATTATCATTATATTCAAAAGTAATGTTTACCGGGGTTTTTGCCCAAAGCGTTACCATTAATGGGCATAAAATTAATAAGCAAAGTTTCTTAAACATTTGTTATCTCCTTTCAAATTCCAAACCCAGCGTGTAGTAATTTACGCTATAGGTCGTAAAAACATTCCTGACAATACCACCCGCAATATTTATATTCTTAAATAAAGAATTATATTTTACCCGCAAAGAAAGACTTGAGCGCTGTAAATTGGGTCGGTTATTAACTACTAACAATCGGTCATCAATATGATTAAAAAGCTCACCATAAATCAAACCAGTCTCAATTCGCAGTTTCTCTAAAAGATTCATGCCAAGTTTTGCGGTCCCGGCATAATAACCTTCACCTTCAGTGTTGGTATAATAAAGACCAAGCGAGACCGTTATCAAGTTTGAAAAAGTATACTGATATTCCGGATTAACTTCGTGTACATTATAAAATTTTCGAATATTCTGAATATGTTTTGAATATACCGCGTATGAATGACCTAAACTGAGTACCGGATTGTCGCCATAGAAAATTCGATTACTGACAATTCCGCCGTTATCATCAGTTGAAGTTGTATAATAGAACCCAACACTTCGAAACCTAAGTTTTGGAATAATCGGCTGAGTATATCCCAGCGCAAACAAATTCTCGTGGAAATCAGATTCTAAATAATTATCGTATGCCACAAATAAATATCGCGGGTGGTGAGCCAGAGTCAAATAGAAACTGGTTGAATAACTTTTCGTATCGTTCGAAAAATTCCCGCAAGTGAAATAGGCCGAAGGCGAGACGGTCATCGCGCAGATAAAAAATAGAATCAAGGATTTTGCACCAGCACGGTAATCATCGCATTTGCCCAGTTCTGGCTGGGGTCAAATGCTTTGGCTAATATTGTGTGATAGTTGTTCGATACCGAGCGGGAATTCCAAGCATAATTAAACGGTGCGAATAAGTCGGTGTAAATCGAATCACCATCAATATAAAAGACAACTTTTGACACACCCCGATTATCCGAAGCTTCGGTGCGGACCAGGACGGTTTCGCTGACCGTTGACCAGCCCGCCGGTGAAATAATCGCAATCTGGGGCGGTTCAGTATCAATCGTATCAAGATTCTCGACATAAACCGTAACCATTGCATTGGTCCAGTTCTGAGCAAAATCATAGGCTCTGGCAATAATTGTATGATAATCGTTAGTAAGCGGGCGGGTATTCCATAAACACTGGAACGGTTCAGTAATGTCAGTATTAATTGAATCGCCGTCAACAAAGAAAACGACTCGTGATATACCACGGTTATCCGATACTTCGGTGCGGATTAAAACTGTATCATCAACCACTGACCACCCGGCCGGTGAAATTATTGCTATCTCGGGTGATTCAGTATCAGTCGTGTCTAAAATCTGTACATTGACAATATTGGACAATCCACAGTTATCCTGATTGTCATATGCTTTCGCTAAAATTGTGTGCCAGCCGGTTTGAGCTTGAATAATCCAATGATAAGTATATGGTACATCCGTATCTTCAAATAATAAAGCGCCGTCAATGTAAAATTCGACTTTCTTGATTTCAATATTATCAACCACTTCCGTAAGAATTTTCACCGTATCTCGGACGATTGTACCGTCCGGGGGATAAGTGATTGTAATCTCGGGGTTATTAAGACCCGCGGGATTTTTAATGCAGCTGATTAGTAATAAAAAAAAGGTTAATAACAAAAAATGTTTTTTCATATATTTATCCTATCTACGCACAAGTTAGTGCGTATTCTTTCAATCTTTTTAGACTAAAAGAATATTGGTCTGGTTTAATACCGATGATTAAACAGCAATTTTCGTGCCACAGTATACTATTTAATTATATTAGGTACTTTCTTGTTAGTCAAGTTATATATAAGTGCAACTTATTGCATCGACATATTTTATTTGTTCGTCTATGATAAAATCTTATATTTGCTATCCGCCTCAGGCGGATTGTCGAATAAATTTACCGCTGCGACACTTAAGAAAAATCTAAAGAAGGTAGTGTGCTTTTTTTCTATGTTAACACGGATTCTTCACCTAAGCTTAAGACAAGAAAAAACAAAGGGCCCGATTCGGGCCCTTTTTGGTTTATATTTCTTTTATGATTATTATCTCACGACAAATTTTACTTCGGTCTCCTTGGTAATATCGTTATATTTTAAGAAATAAACCCCTTTCGCAAATTTCATTAAAGATAAAGTCGCCGCATAGGTTCCGGACGAGAGATACCGGTCATTTATATTCTCAACTAATCTACCATTCGTATCATAAACTTTAATCGTAACTTTGCCAGATAACTCAACGGTATAATGAATTGTTGCGGATTGGGTAGTCCGGTCTAAGGAAATATTAAGATTAGCGATTGGGAGAGTGCTCAGGCTTGTGTTCATTAACGAGTTGTTAGTAATGGCTTCGGGTATTTTTGCCGTAGTCGGCTGGGTTCCGCTTTTCCCTAAAATCGGTCCGTAGCGCCAGAATTCCGATGAATTATTACCTTTTAATAAATAGATTGTATCGTCACAAAATGCCATAGATGCGCCATTGGCAGGGCATCCTTTTCTACCGCGAAGACCCTTTGGGATTGTATCCATCGCGGTCCAGACACCTGGAGTACCGGTCGTATATCTCCAGAACTCATTATTGTTACCGCCTTTGATTATATAGATTTCGTCGTGGGCAAGTGTCATTGCGCCACCAATTTTTACTTTGCTCTTTTTGGGATTAGAAATAAGATTGGCTGGATAGCACCGAGGCACCGTATCTAACAAAACCCAACCCGGAGAAGCAATCGTGTACCGCATAAAATAGTTGTATTTGCCACTGCCTTTTAATGCGTAAATCATTCCATCCATCGGCACGATGCAGCTACCGTCTTTATAAGGCTTGTTATCATAAGCCGGGGCAGCGCTTAATGGCGTCCAGTTGTCAGTTGCTGGATCGTAGATATAGAAGTTAGTCGAGTCAATTTTTCTCTGGCTGCCAGCTAAGAGATAGACTTTCCCCTCGTAGCAGGCAATCGATGTACCGCTTTTCAATGCTTTTGGTACCGGCACGAATGCTTTCGGAATCCAAGTATCAACTGCGATATCATATGCCCAGAATTCTTTCGTACCATTACCTTTGGTTGCATAGATAATATTATTGCCATCATAACTAAGTGAAGCGCCCTTACCAATTTTCTTTTTATTAATTTTAGTCGGGTCAGTTGGTTTCAAGCCATAAGGGATCGACTCTACTTGCATCCAAGTGCTGTCATATTTATAGAATTCACGAGATCTATTACCGCGGAATGCATACAATGCAACATTATTTTTTTGATTGTTGACGGCAACGATCGAGCCGCCATCTTTTACAAATTTATTAGGCTTCGGATCATGGGATGGTATTGGTTCTCTTTGTGCCCACAGCCGCAAGACAAAGGTTGCGGTTATGCTCTTATTGCCATCCATAACTATCAAAAGAGGGTTCGCTCCCCCGGTTGCACTACCACTCCACCGGCCAAGTGCCCATCCTGAATCCGGCACTGCGGTTAATGTTACATATGTGCCATGTTCGTATACAGGCAGGTCAGGTTCGATTGTAACTGTGCCATTACCAATCGTTGCCACCGTCAAAGTATAGGTATTAACCGTAAAGGTTGCAGTGATATTCTTATCGTTATCCATCGTTACGAGAATCGGATTATCGGTCGATACCACATCACCACTCCAGCCGGTAAATGTCCAGCCAGTCACTGGTATCGCGGTTAATGTCACTTGCGTACCATATTCGTATTCTGGTAAGTTTGGGTCTCGCGTCACTTCACCATTCCCGATCACTGTTACATTTAAATCGTAAGTGATGACCGTAAAGGTTGCGGTGATGTTTTTATCATTGTCCATCGTTACGAGAATCGGATTATCGGCCGATACGACATCCCCGCTCCAACCGGTAAATGTCCAGCCCTCAGCTGGCAACGCGGTTAACGTCACTTGTGTGCCATATTCGTATTCGGGTAAATTTGGTTCTTTTGTCACTTCGCCATTGCCGATTACGGTTATATTTAAATCGTAAGTGTTAATTGTAAAAGTTGCTGTGATATTCTTGTCACTATCCATTGTTACAATAAGCGGATTGTCATTTGATACGATATCACCACTCCAGCCGGTAAATATCCAGCCCGTCACTGGTATCGCGGTTAATGTCACTTGCGTACCATATTCGTATTCCGGCAAATTTGGTTCTTTTGTCACTTCGCCGTTACCGACAATAGCAACGTTCAAGTCATATGTATTAATTGCAAACGAGGCAGTTATTGTATGATTAGCGATTATATTGTTAAATGTATAATTAGTAATAGCCCCGACTGTATTACCATCTACTAATACATCTGATACATGATAACCCATGTTCGGTGTTATAGTATAACTCTGATTGCCATTATAAGTAACATAAGTTATGCCAACCGGTGATATCGTGCCGTTCGGTCCTGCACTCGAAGTAATCGTAAATGAATCAATGCCGAACGTCGCAATTATCGAATGGTTTGCCGTTACATTGATAAAATTGTAATTGGTTACCGCACCAACTGAACCGCCATCCACCATCACATCAAGAATATGATATCCAATATCAGGACTGATTATAAAATTCTGGTCTGAACCATAGGTAACTATCACTGCACCGGAAGGTGTAATCGAACCATTCGCACCAGCAGTCGCGATTATCTTATAAGTATTGATTGAGAAATACGCATCAATTGTATGATTTGCAGTAACACTGGTAAAGTTGTAATTAGTAACTACTCCCAGATTAACACCATCCACTCTTACACTATCAATATGATATCCGGTATTGGGTGAAATTGTATATGCCTGACTGCCGCCGTAATTCACTACGGTTACTCCCTTTGGTATTATTGTGCCGTTACCATACGCAGTCGAAGTAATCGTATAGAATAACCCAGAGAAAAAGGCGCTTATTGTATGATTCGCTGTAACATCAGTGAAATTGTAATTTGTAATAATCCCCTGATATACTCCATTAACTAATACACTATCGATCGCATTACCAGTATTGGGTGTAATCAGATATGCCTGGCTACCACCATAATTCACTACGGTTACACCGGCTGGTGTTATCGTGCCATTACCATATGCAGTTGCAGTAATTGTGTAAGTGTTAATTGAAAAATATCCGATGATTGTATGATTAGCCGCTACATTGGTAAAATCGTAATTTGTAATTACGCCTTGATTTACGCCATCGACTTTTACACTATCAATGTGATGACCGATTCCCGGCGCTACTGTGTATGCCTGACTACCACCATAGCTAACTGTCGTGACTCCCATTGGATTCACAGTGCCAGTACCAACTGCCGATGCGGTAATGGTATATGTATTGATTGAAAAGTACCCAACTATTGTGTGATTAGTTTGAACGTTTGTGAAATTATAATTAGTAATTGCACCTTGGTTCACACCATCGACCTTTACGCTGTCAATATGATGACCGATTCCCTGCGTTACTGTGTATGCCTGACTACCACCGTAGCTAACCGTCGTGATTCCCATTGGATTCACGGTACCAGTACCCACTGCGGATGCGGTTATCGTGTAGACATTAATAGAAAAATAACCAACAATTGTGTGATTTGCCTGAACACTTGTGAAATTGTAATTAGTAATTGCACCTTGGTTCACACCATCGACCTTTACGCTGTCAATATGATGACCAGTACCCGGTATTACTGTATATGCCTGACTACCGCCGTAGCTAACTGTTGTTACTCCCATTGGATTCACCGTACCAGTACCCACTGCGGATGCGGTAATAGTATATGTATTGATTGAAAAGTATCCAACTATTGTATGATTGGTTGTAACAGAATAAAACGTATAACTTGTCGGTGTACCAATATTAACTCCATCTGCGATCACGCTATCGATATGATAACCTGTATTAGGATTAATCGCAAAGCTCTGGTCTGAGCCAAACGTAACTACCACTGAACCAGGTGGTGTTATTGTACCCCCGCCAACTGCCGTTGCGGTAATCGTAAACGAATCGATACCAAATACAGCATGAATCGAATGCCCAATAATCACATTGGTAAAATCATAACTTCCCACCGGACCAACCGAACCACCATCTACCAATACGTCGATAATATGATAGCCGGTGCTTGGTGTTATCGTATAGCTTTGATTCCCTCCATAAGTAACAATCGTTGTGCCCAACGGTGCGATTGCGCCACCGGAAGTCGCGCTCGATACAATCTCGAAAGTATCAATGCCAAAGTTTGCCGTAATATTTTTATGAGCATTCATTGTCACTATAACTGGACTCGTGGTGGAGATAATATCACCACTCCAACTAAGGAAATGCCAACCGGTCGCGGGATTTGCGGTTAAAGTAACCTCTGTTCCCGGAGCGTAAGAAACTTGGTTGGGATTCTTTGTTACAGTACCGTTACCAACTACCGATACATTTAAATCATAGGCAATAACCGCAAATGAACCGTTAAGACTATTATTGCTTGGGACCATATCACCGGTTAACGCGGTCGCGCAATTTGTTGTGTAATTTCCTCTTGGTCCAACTGTCCATAAATCAAAATCTATTGTCCGTTCTTCATTGGCAAGTAAATTCGATATAGTTTTTGTGCTTGCCCATTTTGCACTGGAAATTGTGAATGTCACATCAAATGTCTCCGGTCGATTACCAAAGTTCTTGACTTTTGCTTGTGGCATAATCGTTGCGGTCGAATCGACATTGCCGGTCGGTTGCAAAATTCCAGTTACGCCGACATCGGAAACTCTTACGCTAACTGAACCGGTTTGCATATCATTATCAATATCCACATCACCAACGAGTTGAGTTGAACAAATAACTGCATGGGTTCCTCTTTGAATCGCAGTCCAGCTTGGGAAAGTGACATACTTAAATGTATCAACTCCATGATTCGATACTAACACAGTATCGTTATAGAATGTACCGATTTTCATCCTTACCCGATAGCTTTCCGGGTATGTTCCATAATTATAAACTGAACAGGCTGGGGTTACGACTGTTCCGGAATCAACTGTGCCGATTGGCGCTAAAATCTTCGTCACACCGACATCCTGTCTGGGTGTCGGAAAACCAACCGCAATATCATCAATCGCAACTCCAAATTTCGTATTGGGAGCGGGGTTCTTTGGAGAGTATTGAAAAGCAATGTAAATTGTATCTCCAATATGAGCAGAAAGACTTATCGAATACCTTTGGAATCGGTTGGAAGTCGTGATGATGGTCGAGACGGTCGTAACATGATTGTATTGAGATGTATCGTTGACATTTGGATGCTTTGAAAACCTCGCAAAGAGAGTCTCACTGTATGCGGGTGAATACGAACGACAATACAGAACTAACGAGTCAGTTGCCTCGATCGGTCCGATTCTGGGCGTAACGAGCCAATCATCACTAACCCGGGCACCCGGTTCAAACTTAATCCATGCGCAGGCCGGGCTTGAATTATAAAAATTAGTTTGTCTTTCCCACTGTCGGTTCCCGCCGTCAAAATTAAATCTTGTCCACCCGGTTGGTGGAAAAGTTGTGCCGGTGAATTGCTCAAAAAGAAGGTTATGCTGTGCATGAGCAAAACCTACGATAAGTAATAACATCAAGCTAATTAGAGGCACGCACCCGTATCGGGTAATATACTTATTTTTCCGCATAATTATCCTCCAACATAAATATTTTCAAGTAATATAATACACAACGAACCTATCCAAAAACAATTATTTTTAAAATAGGATTTTAAATGGAAGTATTTAATTCTATTTATAGCTTTACTTGCCATTGCCTTTTTGGTTCCAGATACAGTATATATTGTATATGATATTAATAAAATCGTCAATGAAGTACAGCGAAAAACTCGATATTTTTTCTCTTTTTAACATAATAACAAGTTAATAGTTACAAATTAAGCAGTTTTTTTAGAAGAAAAACATTTTCAACTAAAGGGAGGGGGGGGGTATAAATTTAAAGAATATATTGTAGGGCGATGATTAAGTTCTACGTCTTCTCGGACCGGATGGCAAATCCTTGGGGTCGCACTTCTGGACTAAATAACAAGGGGGCGAATCCGCCCCCTTGGTTAATTGTTTGTAGTTTATTATTCGACGATCAGTTTAATTTCAGCTCGGTTGGTTTGGTCTTCATATCGTAAGAAGTATACTCCATTTGCTAATCCGTTCGCATCAAGTCTCATTGTATAAGTGCCGGCATTAAGATAACTGTTGTTTACCGTTTCGATTACACGACCCGATGTGTTGTAAAGTTTAACTGATACTTTACCCGCAACCGGTACTGTGTATCGAATTATCGTAGTTCGATTGAATGGGTTCGGAGCAACGTTGAAGCTGAAGACATTGGTAAAATTGGTCTTTTCAACCATGGTCGACACAACCGTTGTTGGAGTTGGTCGGGTTGCATTGAGTACGCTTCGTGTATAGCACCAGAATTCCGGTGAATTATTACCTTTCATTAAGTAGACTCGGTTATTAGCAAAAGCTAATGCCGCGCCGGTCTTAGCAACTGATTTCTTATGTAGTCTTGGAATCGAATCTGATCGTGTCCACCCACCGCCAGTAGTATATTTCCAGAAGTAGATCGTACCGCCGCCTTTGATTGCGTAGATTGCACCGCCACCAGCACAAATCGCGCCGCCGTCTTTGACCGCGACTTTCTTTAGTTTACCAGCAAGGCTGTCAACCATTGGTATCGAGTCAAATTCAGTCCAGGTGTTGGTTAGGGCATTGTAAGAGAAGAATGGGTTGTATTTGTCGTTACTCTTAAGAGCATAGAGTGTGCCATCAAGTACGGTAAGGCAGGCACCATCTTTCCAGATCTTGATATTAGGACCAAGCGTTAATAAGCCTGACGGAGCCCAAGCATCAGTCGCGATATCGTAGACATAGAAGTTAACTAAGTCGGTCTTCTTCTGGCCGCCAGCCAAGAGATAGACTTTGCCATCAAGGTAAGCAATCGAAGTACCGCCTTTGAGTGCTTTGGGTACTGGAACGAATGCTTTTGCAGTCCAGGTATTAGCTAAGATATCATAAGCCCAGAGTTCAGTAGTGCCGTTACCTTTGGTTGCGTAAATAGTATGGGCGTTATCAAAGCAGAGTGCGGCGCCCTTGCCGATCTTTTTCTTATTGATCTTGAGTGGGTCGGTTACCTTCACACCATAAGGAATTGATTCAAGAGTTGTGAAGGTGCCAGGTGTACCGCGAGTATACTTATAGAAGTACCATGATTTATTACCCGGGAACATGTAGATGTCATCGCCATCTTTCGTGCTACCAACCGCAACCATTGCGCCACCGTCTTTAACATATTTACCGGCTTTGAGGTCTAATGCAGCAGGTACTGATTCGACCGATGCCCAGCCCGGAGTACCCAATGAGATTGAGAAACTCCATGGAGCTGAGGGGAGGCCCCAGTTTTCTAAAGCATCTTTAGCGCGGACGGTCCAGGTGAAGCTACCTTCATCAAGACCGGTCGTTGGTGTATAGGTTAATTCGCTCGTTTCAATATTGATTACTTCCGCTTTTGTGCCGTCATCGACAACGAGATTATATAGTACCGCATCTCCAACTGCTTCCCAGGTAAAGCTTGGCGTAGCTGTTTCGAGTACTGCGCCATCTTCGGGTAAAACAAGTACTGGTGGAACCGGACCTTGGTTATCAATTGTTAATGTCCAGACTTCACTGTAATCATCGGGTGTTCCTGGTCCTTCAGCGCGGGTATGCCAATAATATGTGCCATCGGCGAGTTCATTGCCGGGCAAAACCGACCATTCCGAATTAGCGGTTACTTCGTTTATTGCGGGTGACAAGAAATCAGCATCATTGTCAACTTGGATACGATATTGAGTCACATTAGTAACATCGCTCCAGTCAAATATCGGTGTGTTGTTAGTAGTCAATAAACCATTGGTCGGCGCGGAAAGCGTTATCGGGGATGCTTCGAGCGCAAGGTCCCTTGATAACATATCGTTTGTTGAATTGCCATCGCCGAATAGATTCGTGTATGCTTTGAACTGATAATTGCCCGCTGCGGTCATGAGCGTGCATGGTCTAAAGTAAACTTCCGTTGCGACATCGCCCGGGGCGACGCTGACAGTCAATGTATCGCGATACGCCAATTCAAAACTAATGCAGTATATTTTGTCACTCTGGCCAACATAAAGCAGATATTTATCTTTGTAAATTTCACAACCACCAGCGATTCGAGTCTCAAGTTCAGGGAAGGGCCCATAGTCTAATACGGTTAAGTCAGGGTAACTGTACTTGACAATCTCGGCTCCTACTGTTTGTGAGGAACCCCAGAAACAGTTATGATAAGGGTCATATGCTAATCCATAAAGTGAATATATATTAGCAAAACTATCAGTTAGTGAACCGCCTCGGGTCGACAGCTTGTAGATTTTTGATGCCCAGTTCGCGGTCCAAAGCGAGTCAGCAACATCGTTATCGGTTAAAGCACGCAGACAGGCAACGCCAGTTACCGCATACTCTGTTATCGAATAAGGTGGATTTGGGTTAATCTGAGCCACATAACCCTCGCGACCGCCATAAACATAGCCATTTAAGAAACAGAGGTCACGATAGCCCCAACCAGCGGTTCCTTGTGAGAATGAATCAACCCAAGCTTGGGTTTTTAGATTGTAGATGAATATCTTGTTATAACCAAGTCCGCCGTTTGATGCAGATAACCAGAGTAACGTATCATATACAGCAGTTACTCCTAAGGCAGACCAGTTTTCCGGTGTTGTAACTGTCCAGGCAACGTAATAATCTATATCCGGCGATTCTTTTGGTGCGGCGAAACCCCGATTATCACAAATATCAGCTTTCGCTAAATTAGGTACACTGCCGGAGTTTTTATTATCAATCGGAGCAGGGGTCCCCTCCCAAATTTCCGCAACCACTGGAATATTTTCGGTGCCGCTTCCATAATTATTAATTGTAACCTGAGGTGTGAATTCAACTCGTTTTTCTTCGGTGGTATAAGGTCGAGTAATCGCGGTAACCGCGGCATCAAAGGTGTACATTAGGGGACCGGTTACATCATCAATCGCAAAGCCATAATTGTTATCGCACTCGTAATAGAAAGCAACGTAAATGTTCTGTCCTGCATATGCGCTAAGGTCAATAACTTTTTCGTACCAAGTTAATGTATTGCTAAGAACGCTGTCAATAATCACGAACGTAGATGTGTCAGCCGGGGTTGCTGCGGTGGAGATCCTTATGTAACAGGTCTCCGGCCAGGTAATGCTCCCAATGCGGTACCAGAACTTTAGATAATCACCATTCTGAACTATTAACTTTGGCGTAATTAACCAGTCATTATTCGGCACGTCGTAGTTAATTCTAGCACAAGCGGGTGAAGTGTAAAAATAACTCGTATATCTTACCCAGGCATCATCGGCCGTTGTGTAGAAATTATAGACGGTCCAACCAGGTGGTGGGAAAGCTGTGCCGGTAAATGATTCGATCATTCCGCCATTACGATAGACCGTAAAGTTCATCGTAAATGTATCGTTGAGCGGTGTATCATCACCCGCCAGTTCGGTCCACGCTTTAATTGTATACGTGCACAAGGTGTCAGGAACATACCAATCCGGCGTGAATGTAATCGTTTCGACCTGTCCAAACGAAAGACCAGTTAATGTTGCCTGGTCAATATCGCTATGAGTATAACCTAACGGGCCAGTAATTGTATATTTTACTGGCACACCAAGACCCTGCGCATTAAGGCCGTGACATCTCACTGCTGCTTTGATTGTAAGATTGGTATGGGTCGGGTTAAATTGTGGAACATTAACATAAATAACTCCATAGTCAACAGACGACATATGTTGGTTCCCGACAAATACACCATTACCTCCGGTTACGACAAATTCGGTACCATAAGTATCGGTGCGGTGTCGGTTAACATCGCCAATCACACAGCCATAAGTATACGGAGATGTGAGGGGGCCGAGCGCCTGAAAAGCTCTTTCATAATTCCAGGTTGTCCCTGAACCATATACTACTGCTGCTTCATAAGATGTACCGCCCGCAACCGCTAAAATTTCATCGCCCGGGTTTTCAAAATAGAAATCTCCGACTGCGATCTCGCCGAATCCGGTCCAGCCCGCAGCCGGGAACCATAAACCGCGAGACGCCCAGCTCGAACCAGAACCGTATAATTCGATAACTGCACCACTAGTTGCATAGCTAGCGCCATTACTAATCGCAATTTCACTGCCCGGATTGGAAGCATCAAAGTTTCCAATTGCTACGTCATAGAAAGCTAAAAGAGTACCGGTATAAATTGTATCAACGGACCAGCTGCCGCGCCACGTAACTCGATATACTCTCTCTGAATAACTTGCCACCGCGACTTCATTTCCTGAAAATCCCGCATCAAAATCGCCAATTGCGACGCCGTAACAACTGCCCGCCGATGCGAAAATTCTAGTCGTGTCATAATATGCACCATTCCAGTGAAGATAAAAAAGATAACTACTCGTGCCAAGAAAGATATCGTCGGCGCTGCCATCATTCTTTGCATCACCGATTGCGATGTCATATATCCCGCCCGGGAAAGAAATTGGCCCAGTCGCACCCATAATCGTTTCCACCGCCCAAGCACTGCCATTCCAAGATCTCCGTTTTAGACGATACGGCGATGACGAACGACCATACAGTAAATCATTGTCGCCATCCTGGTCAACATCGCCAATTGCGACACCGCGATAGCCAGTCGTATATTCCAATGATTCGCACATCCATTTCATCGACGATACACCAGTATCAGTTAATAGCGCAACATTGTAGGGAGTCGAAGATTGGACCGTAAAAATACGATTCGTATCATCAGTTGCACCCTTTAGTTTATTGCCGATTGCGACATCTCTTAAACTTGAGGTCGTCCCGCCAAATTGTTTAATTCTTAATGTATCCCAGTTTGCCGCTGAGACAAATGTGCATAACCCAATAAGAATTAATACTACTAAATATTTACTTTTACACATATTTTCCTCCACGATTTAAGGTTTTTAAGATTACACGATTAACTAATTGTTTATCACTAAGTTTTCTTATCTTCATAATCTTTTACCTTTAAATCGTTATTGCAAGTTACTGTCGGTGCAAAGCACCTGTCATTAAACCGATAAAGATACGAGCAGGCCTCCCCGCCTAAAGCCTGAACTTTGTATCTACGGATTATTCCAGTTGTTAAATTACAACCAAATAACATTTTTACTCATCACAAAGTTTATATTATTAAATATTGTTTGTTTAAACGTGTCTTGCTAACTGTAATTCTACCCATTTACCTTTACGGATTCACCAGTAACTATATTATAATACAATTAGTTGCTTTGTCAAGTAATTGTTAAGAGAGCTCTGAAAAAGTCAGATTGCTCCGAAGCGTTATAAAATCTATCTTCTGCAGCACATCACAAATATGCATCACCTTCGTCCTCTGTTAGACGGGGG
>Ga0315291_10001619_pt1 | contig 30031 bp, 22 predicted proteins | sample YL17G12_20_MG_FD_203070 | JGI IMG/M metagenome (GOLD analysis project Ga0315291, IMG submission 203070) | Sediment microbial communities from Yellowstone Lake, YNP, Wyoming, USA - YL17G12_20 | ecosystem: Environmental > Aquatic > Freshwater > Lake > Sediment | place: USA: Wyoming | collected...
TGTGAAGAAAATATGCCTCCGTGGTTCCCCCTTTTAAGAAAATGCATTAAAGATTCACATGGTGATTGTATATGTCAATATGTTTATGGGCCTGAGTAATAGAGAAAATAGTGTTGAGGTTGGTTTATGCTAAACTTCTTAATTGCTTTATTAACAACTGCTTCTTACAATTCCGGCTACTTTTGGCCAATATTATTTATAGCTGTTGCTTTTTGGCGACTTAAAAGCAACAGTATAAAAACATTGTTTTGGCTTTCAGCATTAATAACTGTAATTGGAGAATGCTTAATCCTTTTAAAAATATCCGAAGCGATTGTAACATTTTTACTTATTTTTCAACTTGGTTTATGTGCGGTAAGCATTATAATCAATGTATATAAGGTATTCAAAAGAAAGCCAATTTATGATTATGTATTCTTCTGCATAGAGCCGGTTCTTTTATTAATCTTCAGTTCATATTTCCAGCAAGCTCATTTATTTTTAATTAGTTTTAAAAAGCTGTTTTTAATTTACCTTCCCTTACAAGCAATTGTTGCACTTTGGGACCTGCTTGGCATTAAGATTGAGATAACAGAGAATGAGTTTGCTTTTGGAATATGCCCGCAGTCGCCAATAGACAAGTTAATCAATGAAACATGGATTAAGTTCCAGATTAAACTTGCTCTTCTATCAGGAATGATTAAATCCAAGAAGGATTTAACAAAAGAAATGAAGAATAACGGGAATAAAAAAGAAGTAAATTGGAGGAAAGTGAAAATACTATAATGTCAAGTCTATTTTACCTTCATATTCTTCAATATGTGTAGAAATATTGGGATACAATACTAATTTCTTTCTTATTCTATCGGAGAGCACGGTTTTTGATTTATAGTGTGAGAATATAGGGATACAATACATAAATCTCACACATCTTACCAAGTCCCGAGTTATCCTCGTTTCCAGTCTCTGTCTGGACGTGAATTAATTTCCGACTCTGCTGGAAAAACTAATTGAAGTTTGCAATATCAGCTGAAAAGCCGCATAAAACTACCAAAGTTTTCTGATTTTATAAAAAGCGGTGATAATTTAAATTTTATAAAAATTTTAGCGATTTTTTTAAAATAGACCTGTTAATATATATAATTGCACCATTAATACCCCTCATCTTCAGAAATAAAAAACCCCGCAGAGATTTCTGTGGGGTTTTTGTTTGGATAAAGGTTTTTTATTAATACATACCGCCCATTCCGCCTCCCGGAGGCATCGAGGGCATTTTTTCTTCTCTTGGTTTTTCCGCAATCAATGCCTCGGTTGTGAGCATAATTCCTGCAACACTGCAGGCATTTTCCAAGGCAACGCGAGCGACCTTTGTCGGGTCAATAACGCCAGCCTGTACCAGGTCTTCGTATTTCTCGGTTGCGGCGTTAAAGCCGTAAGCGCCGGTCTTTAATTTGACTTCATTAGCAACAACTGATGCATCCCAACCGGCGTTATGGGCGATCTGGCGAATCGGTTCTTCAAGTGCCCGCTTGACAATCTGAACACCAATGTTTTGGTCAATATCTAATTTTAAGGTATCGAGTGCTTTTGATGCACGCAGATAGGCAACACCGCCGCCTGGTATGATACCCTCTTCTACTGCTGCACGTGTTGCATGGAGTGCATCTTCCACACGGGCTTTTTTATCTTTCATCTCAACTTCAGTTGCAGCGCCGATGTTAATAACCGCAACACCGCCGGACAGTTTCGCAAGGCGCTCCTGCAATTTCTCTTTGTCATAATCTGATGTTGATTCATCAATCTGCCGTTTAATCTGGGCAATGCGTCCCTTGATTGCATCGTGTTTCCCGGCGCCTTCAATAAGAGTGGTATTATCTTTATCAATGGTAACTTTCTTGGCATGACCTAAATCGGCGGTAGTAACGTTTTCCAGCTTGAATCCGGTTTCTTCAGAAATCACTCTGCCACCGATCAAAACTGCAATATCATCCAGCATTGCTTTGCGCCGGTCGCCGAAACCGGGAGCTTTCACTGCACAAACTTTTAATGTGCCGCGGAGTTTGTTCACCACTAACGTAGCAAGTGCTTCGCCTTCTATATCTTCAGCAATAATGAGCAGTGCTTTTCCCATTTGTGCTACTTTTTCAAGCAGGGGGAGCAAGTCCTTCATTACGCTAATTTTCTTTTCGTGAATTAAAATCACCGGGTCGTCAAGATCGGCTTCCATAGTCTCGGGATTGGTAATAAAGTACGGTGAAAGATACCCGCGGTCAAACTGCATTCCCTCAACAACTTCAAGGCTGGTTTCGGTAGTTTTTGCTTCTTCAACGGTTATAACACCGTCTTTGCCGACTTTTTCCATTGCATCAGCAATGAGTTCTCCGACTTTAGTATCATTATTTGCGGAGATAGCTCCGATTTGGGTAATCTCGGTTTTGCCGCTGACCGGTTTGCTTAAATTTTTAAGTTCTTTAACAATGACTTCAACGCTTCTGTCAATACCGCGTTTTATTTCCATCGGGTCAGTACCGGCAGTAACATTCTTCATTCCTTCAACGATGATAATTTGGGCAAGCAGTGTTGCGGTCGTGGTTCCATCGCCGGCGATGTCACTTGTCTTTGAGGCAACTTCACGAACCATCTGAGCGCCCATATTCTCGAACGGGTCTTCAAGTTCTATCTCTTTTGCAACCGTGACCCCGTCTTTTGTTGAGGTTGGTGCACCAAATTTCTTTTCAATAACAACATTGCGGCCCTTCGGACCCAATGTAACTTTTACTGCATCTGCAAGTAAATTAACGCCCTTCTTTAATGAAGCGCGGGCTTCTGAATCAAAGGTTAAAATTTTTGGCATATTGCTTTACCTCCTCAGGTTTGCTCATTCATTATCGTTCAATAATGGCTAACAACTCGCTTTCGCGAATGATAAGATACTCTTCACCGTCAATGGTAACTTCGGTGCCGCCGTACTTTGAATACAGCACTTTATCGCCGACTTTGACAGACATTTTAATTAATTCGCCACTATCACTGTACTTGCCCGGACCGGCGGCAATTACTTCACCTTCCTGCGGTTTTTCTTTCGCGGTATCCGGGAGATAAATCCCGCCTTTCGTCTTTTCCATCGGCTCAACTGCCTGTACAACGACTCGATCAGCAAGCGGTTTAATCTTCATAGGTACACCTCCTGATATTTATATTATTGCATTACATATAAGGGAAACTATATATAGTAAATCCCTCGATAAAGCCAAAATAGAAACATTTGCGGCTTTTATTAGCACTCTCAATCGGTGAGTGCTAAAATGTAGCACAAAAAAAATGAAAAGTCAAGAAGAATTTAATAACGGATTATTATTATACGTACGTTTCGTAGATTTGCTTTGCCTGCGGACCAACCATTCCGACGACTTCTCGGGTTTTGCTGAGGATATTTGCACCGATGACCGGAAGGTGTTTTGGCGGCTTGATGTCGAAAGCTGTTTCAAGGAAGGGGAATTGCAAATACATTGATTCGGTAATAATTATCTGGCTTGCTCCGGCGGACTGCCCGATACCCTGGGCGATGACACCTGATTTACCTTCAATAGTTGTAAGAACTGCTGGACCTTCTTTCCGCTCGCTGAAGCTGACCGCACCGCAATCAATACCGAAACCGGCTTGCCAAGCTTCATTAAAACGGAAATCCCATTCACGATTCAGTTTATTCATAACATACCGCATTTTAAGCGCAGTGACCAGTGCTTTCTGGACGGCGGCTTTCGGCTGGGAGCCTAATTTAAACGCAAACAATGCTCCTGCTCCAGAATATCCGGTGAATACTCCGCCCTCAGATGCGATAATCTCTGAAAATAATGAAATCAATTTATTGAGGCATCTGCCGAACTGTTCAGGATTTGACCGCATACGCTCAATAATATCGGTAAAATTTTTTATGGCAAAGAATCCGACTGCGGCAGGTTCTGTATAGACAACAGCCGCCCGCTCTAAATGCAGTTGTATTGGTTCCTGCGAAGTGCCAGTAATATGGTTTTTCCGCGAAACACGGGGAAACGCATACCGCTGATATTGTTTTTTGCTCAATTTTGAGTTATGCACCTTTATTTTCATTACCATTGTGTAGTCCTTATTGTCTGCTGGAGTCAACAGCGGAAAGGGGATACTATGGATATATAAAATGCATTCCTGTAATTTTATAGGTATATGAATATACTTCTTTTGCCGGGATTGCCATAATAATATCGAAGGTGCCTTTTTTGCCCGGCTCTAAACTGCTGGTACTGGTCTGGCGGCGGTCTCTGAAGCGGTAGGTTTGCCCCTTGATAGAGGTACTTTTCGTTTCTAATATTTTCCCCTCACGGTCCCGAAGGGTAAATTCAATACTGATAAAATCAATGCGCACCTTTTCATTATTAACCACAGTACCGATAAAACGTTTTCTGCCGAAACTGTCAGTTGTGTCTTGTATCGCTCCGGTAATCACTATTTTTGGATTGGCAATCGGTTTGCCAGGTTGATTTTGTGCCTGCCCGTTAATGAATAGCGAACATATAAAGACAACAAAAGCATAAAAGACAATACGACGATAGGTCAGAATTGAAATAAACAGACGCATAGAAAATCCGCTGCTGGCGGAAAAGTTAGTTCACGGTAACAAATATTTTAATTACTCTCACTATATATTCCTTGTAATTGTTCCAAAACTTTAATTTGAACGGGGTATTTATCAAAAACAGAGAACAAAAACACGAAAAATAGTGTATTTATTTATATATTTTTCTCTTGACAAATGAACATTAGTTCATTATATTTATTCAGTGCAGTATCAACAACAGAGCACACAGAGAAAAAAAGTATTGTATCGTGAAAATAGATTTCAGTAAGGGAAGAACTCTGTTATGCACAGAATAGATGCCAGCATGTTATAGCGTCTTTGCACTTGCCCGCCGTCTTTTTGGAGGGTCACTTGCGTTAATAATAATTAACTCTGTGCTCTCTGTGTTCTCTGTGGTAAAAAAATAATTACTACCACAAAGCACACAGAGAACTACAGAGAAATGCATTTTATGTTTTTTGCAATAAAATTGGAGTGTTATTATGAGTATCAATGATTTAACAGGTACTGTCATTGGATTGGCTATTGAAGTGCACAAAATACTGGGTCCTGGGTTGTTAGAAAATGCATATAAGCAGTGTTTAGCTTATGAATTGAAACATCATAATATTTTGTTTTCTACGGAAAAAGAGATGCCAATTAATTACAAGGATTATATAATTGATTGCGGTTATAGAGCTGATTTCATAATTGAAAACCAGTTGATTGTGGAATTGAAAAGTGTTGAGAATATATTACCCATTTATGAAGCTCAGATTCTGACTTATATGAAATTGGCGAACATTAAGACTGGATTATTGATAAACTTTAATAAAAAATTATTGGCTGATGGAATAAATCGGTTTGTTTTGTAAAATAATTAACTCTGTGCTTTCTGTGCGCTCCGTGGTAGAAAAATAATTAATAAACCACAGAGCGCACAGAGCTCCACAGAGAAAAAGGTGTTATATATTCTATAGAATACTTAGTGTTCGGGTGCCTTTGTGATTTAAAAATTAGGAGGGAGTATGGCAATTGGGTTAACAAAACGGCAGGGAGATATACTTGGTTTTATCCGTGAGCATACGGCAGTGCGTGGGTATCCGCCGAGTTTCCGGGAAATTGGAAGACAGTTCGATATAAAGTCAACGAACGGTGTCAAGGTGCATATGGATGCTCTTGAGCGAAAGGGGTATATCACCCGCGGAGCACGGGTGGCGCGCGGGATCGAAATAAATTCGGATGTTAAAACCGCCGGCTCAGTGCGGCAGGTGCCGATAATCGGGCGGGTTGCTGCCGGCGTGCCGATTCTTGCAGAGCAGAACTTAGACGGCTACCTTGCGGTTGATACCACATTTGTTCAAGCGGACGGGGTATTTGCGCTCACTGTTTCCGGCGACAGTATGAAAGACGCCGGTATTTATAATGGAGACTATGTTCTTGGAAAACCAGTGGCACAGTATTTTCCCGGGGATGTTATTGTTGCAATCATCGGCGATGAGGCAACGGTCAAACGGTACTATCCGGAAGGCGACCGCGTCCGTTTAGAGCCGGCGAACTCCTCATACGGACCGATAATAGTTGAAAAAGGATTGTATGATTTCCGTATCGCCGGAAAGGTCATCGCTGTAATGCGAAGAATGTAGATGTTCTTAACCACAGAGGCCTCAGAGAAAATTTTGATTATTTTGTTATGAATTCTTTGAATCCTCTGCTAACAGCATTGTCAAACGCGCGGGAATGATAGAAAGAGGATTAAATCAGAGTCTCGAATTAAATGTTTTATACTATATTGTTTATATTAGATATATAAAATTGATGGTGGCACAGACATTCCTGCCTGTGTGTATTTGTTTCCCTGTGGTTTATTGTGATTGGGGGCGAGAGGAGTAATGGTATACGAGGATATTTTTGAGCTGGTTGAGGTAATTACCCTCTTTCAGCACGGCAGGATACAGCCGCTTCGGTTTCGCTGGAACGAGCGGACATACAAAATATCAAAAATCCACGGGGGGTGGGTCAGCGATGAGGGTATTAACCGCTTCTACCATTTTTCCGTATCCGCGGACAGCCCGGATTGCTTTGAACTGACATTTGATTCACGAAACCTCACCTGGGAACTTTCCCGTGTCTGTATGGAAGGGTAACAGCTAACCACAGAGAAAAGTATTAAATAGTCGCGCAAAGAATATAAACACTGAACAACAAAGAACACAGAGTTCGCGGAGAAGTTGTTTTAGATATTTAAAAACAGTATAAAATTATTGGATATTAATAATACAATCGGTTTCTTGACAAATTATTTATATTAATACACTCGGTGAACTCTGTGCTCTCTGTGGTAAAAATAATTGATAAACCACAGAGTACACAGAGAACCACAGAGAAATTCTTTTTAATTAAATATTAGGCTAAACTAAAAACAGTATACAATTATTTGGATATTAGATAATACAACCGATTTTTTGATGAAATATTGATACAAAAGCACTCGGTGAACTCTGTGCTCTTTGTTGTGAAAGAACAGGAAAACAAACAAACGGAAAAATGAATAATAAATCTTCCGAGGTGCGCATCCTCCACGTGGATATGGATGCGTTTTTTGCGGCAATCGAACAGCGGGACAATCCCGGTTTGAAGGGAAAACCGGTTATTGTCGGAGGTTTGCCGGGAAGCAGGGGAGTTGTTGCCACCTGCTCGTATGAGGCGCGTGCATTTGGTGTTACTTCGGGTATGCCATTGACTGAAGCACTTCGTCTCTGCCCAAAGGGAATATTTCTTCAGACGAACGGAAGAAAGTATACCAGCACTGCAATTCAGCTTATAGAAATGTTTCATCATTACACCCCGGTTGTTGAGCCGGTGAGCATTGATGAGTCGTATCTGGATATAACCGGCAGTATAAAGCTCTTCGGGAATGAACAAACCTTAGCTGTCTCATTAAAGCAGGAAATACGGCATAAGCTTGAATTAACCTGCTCTGTGGGAATTGCTCACACCCGGGTATATGCAAAATTGGCGACCGGTTTGCATAAACCCAACGGATTAACCATCCTTCATAAAACAGAAACAAATGAAACAGTCTATCCACTTCCAGTAGAGAAATTATGGGGCGTCGGGGAAAAAACATCACGAGCACTTCATGAATTAGGCGTTTATACGATAGGTGACCTTGCCCGATACCCGGAACAAACTTTGTCTTACTATTTCGGAGTAAATGGAAAACAACTCAGTGCAATTGCCCGCGGCGAATCCTGCCCCGACGTATTATCATTAGACGAACGCCCAGATGAAAAATCTATCGGACACGAGCATACGTTTGGTACTGATGTTCGTGATATTGAAGTAATTAATAATACCCTGCTTCGGCTTGCTCAAAAAGTAGGAAGGCGTCTCAGGGCAGGGGGATTCGCCGGGAGGACCATTGCCCTCAAATTACGCTATTGCGACTTTGAAACCCACACTATTCGTGAAACCAATTCCCGATTTCTCAGGGATGATTGTGGGATTTATTACTGCGCCAAATACCTCTTTAACAAACTGTATCTTGGAATAAAGTCGGTTCGGTTAGTCGGCATATCGCTCTCATCTCTGGTTCGCATCAATGCGAGTGTTTTTGGAGACGTTCAGCCTGAAGATATATTTCTCAATGGAATGCAGAATCATCGCATCGTACCGGTAATGGATAGGCTCCGGGACAAATTTGGAGAGGATATTATCACCCGCTGTGCAGCGCAATAATCTTTATTCGTTCTATTGGTTCATTGTTTTTGTTTTCTCTTTATAGGGTATTTTTTGAAATTTTTACTTTTTGAAATAACTTTTTTGGCTGTGTTTTATTACATTTTTTAAGTCCTCGTCAATCTGCTTTTGAGGGCTTATGACGTCAAAATCAGCGTAAAATTCACACCGGTCTATAAGTTCTCCAATCACTATACTGCTTATCACCGTTGAGATGTATTTATTTCCTGTGCGCTTATATACTATATATGGTATTATAAAACCGAAGATTATTCTTATACCACTCATCAGCAGGAGCACAATCTTTCTTTGTTTTAACCGTTCTGCTATTCTCATTGTATACAGGAATAGTTTCATAAAGGCAAACCAGTATATTATTAACCATTGCCTGGTGAAAATTCCTGTCCAGAATAATGCCGTTAATAGAACAGTTCCGCTGTGCATTTTTTGTTTGCTGATTACGCTTCTGATAACATATATCCTGTCCATCGCAATAAGTGAAAGCGCACCGATGGTTATGATTGTCCAGCCAATAATTGGAACCGTTATGTCTAATAATAAATATCCAGCGCTGAGTGCAAAAAATACTGAAAATAGTATTATTTCCCGGCTCAACCAGGAATGTCTCCAGTTGAGAATTGCCCGCACTGCCCTCATCTTTTTCCCTAAATGGAATGTGCTGATTCCATAAGCCCCTGCCCCTAATGCAATATAAAATAACGGGAGGATAGTTACCTTGTTTGTTAATACGGCATAGAATAACGGCACCAGTATCGCCGCAATTGTTGTAAATACTATTAGCGGCAGTTCTTTGACGACGGTGATTTTTTTATGTATTTTTGGAACTGCTGATTGTAAGTTTATTCGTTCTGCCGAAACGTGCGTATCGCTGAAAGCGCTCATTTCCGGAGTCTTGCGGTCCTTTTTCAGCGGTATAAGCTCAATTGCAGGTTCAATACCAATATCCGGGAAGCCCGGGAATTCTCTGGCTCTATGGGCAAAAGCATTTTTGTTGTTCTTATATTCCCCGGACAGTAAAGCTCCCGTTGGACATCCAGTTACACAGGCAGGTTCTTTTCCTTCTTTTAGCCTCGGTGCACAGAAGGTGCATTTTTCCATACTGTTTGCCGTATAATTATAGTGCAATGCATCATACGGGCATACCCACGAGCAATATTTACAGCCAATACATTTTTTGTCGTCAAGCAAAATAACTCCTGTTTCACTGTCTCGGGATAGAGCAAGTGTGGGACAGGATACTATGCAGGGCGCTTGAAGACAATGATTGCAGGTGAGTGAATAATGAATAACCTGAATGGATGGATAATGGACTTCATTAAATGTCAGGACTTGACGCCAGGATCTTCCGGAAGAGATTTTATTCTCAATGATACAAGCTAACTGGCAGGCCTGACAGCCAGTGCATTTATTTAAATCAAATAGAAAACTTTTCTGCATAATAAAATCAAACTGTTTATTTTTATTTATAACCGCAAAGCACACAGAGAACCACAGAGAAATCGTTTTTTAATAATAAAAACAGCATAAAATTTTTTAGACACTAAATAACATAACTGATGTCTTGAAAAAATATTTACACTAAAACCCTCTGTGTTCTCTGTGCTCTCTGTGGTAAAAAATAATTAAAACCACAGAGCACGCAGAGACATTAATTTAAATGTATATTATAAAATATATAAATATACTCATAGTTATAAATATTCTTCTCTGCATCCTCTCCCGTTAGGGGCAGCTTACGCTGTGCGACTTCTCTGTTTTTATCTCTGCGGTTTATTTATATTTTTTCAATCTCAACGAGGTTATCGTGAAACGCCGCTCCATATCCTATGTCGGTTTCTCTGCCGGCAGAGAGAAAATTCACGGTGCCTCCGTCGCAAATCCACCAGCCATTGGTAACAGATACACATCCAGATTTAATACTGAAATCTATTTGAGCTTCAATTGTTAGCGCTCCCCGATCATTGTATATCCGGACTATGTCTCCATTTTTTATACCGCGCTTTTTTGCATCTTCAATATTCAAGGATAAAATTGGTTTTTGACTAACTGCCCGAATAATCGAAAGATTGTTAAATTGCGAGTGAATTCGGTTTTTAGTATTCGGGGTCAATAAGTGAAGCGGGTATCTTTTTGTCTGTTCCGGTTTTAGTTTAACTGATTCAACTGGCTCGGTATATTCCGGTAATGGTGAGACTCCCCATCGCTTTTGTGCTTCTTCTGAATAGAGTTCAACTTTTCCCGATGGTGTGGGGAATATGTAATCTGAAAATGCGATTTCTTGATGACCGGGTGCTATGACAGGACTCTGAGATAATGATTCAAGGGTTAATTCAGGAAATGGAGCAAGCCGTTTTGTTAAATATTCGTTTATGTCGGTGTCTGTCAATCCAGGAAGGTGTTTATTGATTTCTTCTTGGGGAATGCCTAATTTCTGAGCCAATAAGTAATAAATTTCTGTTTCTGGTTTGACCTGTACAGGTGGTTCCATAATTTTCTGCTTGATCTGAATATAGGGATGCCAGTAAGCATTAATAACATCTGATTGTTCAAACATTGACTTGGCGGGAAGAATAATGTCTGCCTCTCGTGCGGTATCGGTCATAAACTGGTCAACAACAACCCGGAATTCCAGCGAACGAAACGCTTTTAATACGGTATTCGTATCCGGGTTTGACGTTACTGGATTCCCGCGTTCCACCCAAATCATCTTTAATGGGGGATTCGTTTGGCTCAGTATGTCCTGTCCTAATTTAGCGACAGATATTGTATACCGTTCATTCGTATTTTCATCAGGATGTTCCGGCGGATAAGAGGCAATAGGGTCTTTGAATTTATTAAAAATATGGCTTTGAAGATTAGCATATACCCAACCGGCGCCGGGTTTTCCAACATTTCCTGTGATGGCAAGGAGTGCAAGAATTGCCCGTATTGTTTGCCCGCTATTAGTATATCGTTGCATTCCAAAGCCGCAGGAAATTGTTAACGGTTTTATTGTTCCGATGTAACGCGCAAGTCTAAAGATGAAGTCAACAGGAATTTCTGTAATCTCTTCTGCTTTTTCAAGCGGGTATTTACGTGCTAATTCTTGAAATTCATCAAATCCTTTAACATATTTTTTAATGAAATCTGTATCGTACCATTTTTTTTCGATAAGTATATTCGCAATTGCAAGAGCTAAACAACCGTCTGTTCCAGGTCTGGGTTGAAGTAATAACGAAGCGCGTTCAGAGCTTTCTGTCCTGCGTGGATCAATGACAACGAGTTTTGCGCCACTATCAAGTGCTTGATTGATAAAGACCATTTGATGAATGTTTGTTTCAGCGGGATTCTTTCCCCACAGAATGATGAGTTTTGAATTGGCGATATCCCAGGGGGCATTATGTTTGTTATCCCCCAAAGTCAGGCGCGTCGCCTCCAAGCCTGCTTGCCAGCAGAGGTCTCCGTACGAACGGGTACAACCCCCAAATAACCGCCAGAATGAACTCGAAATGCCGTTCAATAATCCTTTTGTTCCGCTCCCGGCATAAAAGAAAATACTTTTAGACCCATATTTTTCTTTAAAAAAGAGGAGCTTATCAGCTATTACCCCAAGAGCATTTTCCCAGGAAATTTCTTTAAAATTATTTGTGCCAGCTTGTTTTTGAAGAGGAGTAAGAATCCTGTCTGACGCATATTCACGCTCTATATAGCTTAATCCTTTTAAGCAAACGGCACCTGTTGTAGCACGATTGCCGGGATTGATTTCTATTCTGCAAATACGCCCGTCTTCAACGGTAACTTGCATACTACAGGTACTGGTACAATTTCGCGGGCAGGCGGTAGTAAAAACCGGCATCACAATTTCCTAAAGTTATAACCATAAAATATACATAAATTCATAGTGAAATGGAATCGGTTTTTCTTTTTGAATTGATTTTGTGATTTTATAATTTTACTTTTAACAAAGTATGTTCTATTTCCGAAGGGATGGATTCCCCTCCAGATGCGGTTTTAGCTAACAGACTTTAATGGAATGATTAAACAAACAAGAAATGAACAAAATAATAATCATTGAAGACTCCCAGCCGGTTATTTCGCTTCTTACAAAGAAATTGATATTAGCCGGATTTGATTGCGAATTTATTTTCCAGTCAGGTATGCTTACCCGTGAAGAAATCGTTAATCAGATTTTTGAAAAAATTCCCGACTTATTAATACTTGACCTCAATATGCCCGGAGCTGGAGGGATTGCGGTGCTCGAGGAGCTTCGTTTCAAAGAAAAAGAGCTCAGCCGTGATGCTATTCCGATCATTATCCTCACTGCACTCGATGCAGATAAACGAGACATTGAATACCTCAAAAAGAATGCAAGCGTCGCTGAATTTGTTCAAAAACCTCTCACCGATTTTCAGGCATTTATTGAATTGATAAAGAAACATTTAAAACAATAGTAACTATTTGCCAATTCTGAAGAAAAGGAGCCACTATGTTTTCTATGATAACAACACTCTCGTTTTTTCTTGAATACTGTTTTGTTATTATGGTTGCAGTATCCGCTGGTGCTCAAGAGAAACCGGTGATATTGGAATATGGGAAGTCAACAAAAGTAACTGATAGATATTCTATAACAGTCTGGGGAACGTCATCTGTTGATTATGGTGGACAGCAAGTGGTAACGCACGGCTCAATGACGGGAGAAATTGCCCACAAAATAGCCGCTGTTGAAAGCAGTAAATTTACCCATGAGCTGACATATACGAAATTAAAACTTGCAACGAGTAGTGAGGCTGCGGGTGAGCTGATTGTGAATTCAGAAGGGATGGTAAATAAGGTACTGAAGATTACAACAAATAAATACGGCAGGGAACAAAATATTTTAAATTTAAATGAATTACAAATTCCGGATATCAATGTTTTTGGGGCATTAATTTCTTTTCTCGACGTAGTGCCTGAGTTATCAACGTCACCGGTGAAATTGAATGATGAGTGGAAAACTCAAAACACGTATTCGTATGATGCGTCAACAGGAAAAGTGCGTATTGAAGGAAGCAATACGATGAAGTATGTTGGGATGGAGAAAAAAATGGACTTTACCTGTGCAAAAATTGAGGTGCAAAGTTCCTTCACATTGTCAGGCTCAAGCAAAACGCCCGGTCAAATGGGGACATATATGGGTGCCGGCTCAGAAAAAGCCCTGATTTATTTCGCCTATGATGTTGGAAAAGTTATTGAAATAAATAAAATATCTCAAACTGATTTACAGGTTGCCATTCCAGAGATAAATCAAGAAATCCCGGTTTCGCAGTCGGTCACGATGACGATAACATTTATAAAATAGTTGACGTTTTAATTCAGTAAAAAGGAGGTTCTCACTCTTCCAATAGTTACAGTATGTTGGTTTCCATCAAGTGCATTAACTTTGAAATCTTTAATATGTAATATTATTTAAATATGTTATAGGCGTCTCTTAAAGTTTTATAGCAAAAGTATAATGTAACTAATTACCAAAGAAGGGAGTTAAAATGAAAACGGAAAATAAAACCCGGCAAGGAACGAAAGGTTTCTCTATTTTTTTAATAATAGCTATTATCAGTGGATTCATATTATTTTACGCATTTGATATAGACCACTGCATAGTTCCGCGCAATATTCGTGATGCAATTTTACAGGAATTATCCGGCGAGTTGACACTACGGCATATTGAACTTTTATCAGTGAATCGTGATCGGCAAACAGAGGAATACAAAACTCAATATTATGAAACTCAATATATGTCACAAATGCTTCGTCAATATGGACTTTCAAATGTAGCTGTTGATATTTTCCCCGCGAGTGAAACATGGGATGTTGAAGAAGGAGATTTATGGCTCATTGAACCAATGAAAAAGAAATTTGCAAGTATTAATAATATACCCGCGACATTGGCTTCAGGGAGCACGGATGCTGATATTGAGACTGAAGTGATATATGTCGGAAGAGCAGCCGAATCGGACTATACAGGGAAAGACGTGAAAGGGAAAATAGTATTTGGAATTACCTCGGTAGGGACGGTATATTCTTCAGGTGCACGCCGCGGTGCAGTCGGCGTATTAGGCACCGGAAGCCCCGGGCAAGATTCCAATGCTCCTGGATACAGTTTAGACCAGCTTGGATGGCAATCAATAAGTCCTGCATCTGGTGTCAGCGGATTTGGATTTGTATTATCGAAACGGCAAGTAGATGAACTCCGAAGTTATTTTGATCAAGGACGGAAAGTCGTTATGCGGGCGAAGGTTAAAACAGTAAAATATCCTTCAACGATGCAGGTTACCACTGCTACAATACCCGGTACTGACCCAACTGCTGGCGAGCTTATGCTGATTGCACATTTGTTTGAGCGTATATCAACACCTGGCGCCAATGATAATTGTTCAGGCGTTGCAACGATTCTTGAAATCGCCAGAACACTCAATACTCTCATTAATCGGGGAGAGCTCCCACGCCCGAAGCGAACAATTAGGTTCCTCTGGGGACCAGAAATCTCCGGCTCAAGCGCCTATATGTATAAATATCCAGAACTTGAGGATAAATTATTAGCAATAATGAATTATGATATGACCGGCGAAGATTTAGATAAAACTGATTCTTATCTTCGGATGAAAATGACACCCGATTCCAGACCAAGTTATTTGAATGATTTACTTGCGAATCTTCTTACCTTTGTTGATCAAACGAATATTACGACCCAATTGGGCAATAACGGGATTTTTAATTATCGCTTAGTCCCGTTCATTAGCAACAGCGATCATGCAACATTTATCAGCGCCGGGATTCCAGCAATGCAGTTCAATCATTGGCCTGATAATTTCTATCATTCAAGTGAAGACCGCATTATCTACTCCGACCCAACAGAGCTAAAACGTGTTGGATTTATGGGAGCAACATCGTTTTATTATATCGCAAATGCCGGTTCACAAGAAGCAGAAGATTTAGCCTGGGAATGTGCCGCAAATGGTGAAAAATGGATTGCAGAGGTTACTCGGCAGAGTATTCGGCTGTTAGGAGATAATCCCTCATCGTTGTATGAGCAATATAAAGCCGCAAACAACAAAATAAATGGTTCATTTAACCGCGCAAAGGGTACAATAGAGTCTGTTTTAACCCTCTCTTCTGATGAAACAGTTAAAAAACTTGTATCGTCTTTTATACAAAATCTTACGAAAGTTCGGGATGCCAATAGAGAACAATTAAAAACCGCTTATGAACGGAAATGTGAAAAACTCAATATAAAATCTAATCCGATTGCATTAACAGCGGAAGAAACAGAATTAAGTTTACTCATCCCCAAAAAGAAGTTTAAATACTTTACTCAAGAATACCGTTCAAGAAATGGTCAGATAAATCAAAATATCCCGCAGGGGAGTCCGCGGCTTGCAGGTCTGGCTTCATCCGAAGTACCCTGCTTTGTTGACGGAATCCGAAGCATTCTCGACATTTATAACGCCGTTCGTGCTGAATATGGCAACATTACTACAAGCAATACCGATTGGAAGTTTGCATACGTCGTTACTCCCAATACTGCCGATATTTCCCTTGAAGCGGTAAAAAATTACATTCTGGCAATGGAAAAAGCAGGGCTGGTGGAAATTACAAAGAAATAATGTATCTGAGATCTTTGATTTTATCCGCCCATATTAAATGGGCGGAATTACATAACAATTTTAAGGAGAGACAAGTCAATAAGCTGTCTCTCCAATAGTTTTCGATTTTATGGATTTTTTTAAAGGTCTCTATATGAATAAGTGTTTTTTCAAAGAAAATATGGTATTATCTCTATTTTCCACATAATGGAAAGGAGACGGCCGCTGTGAAGAAGTTTCATTACTTATGCACTATTTTTATTTTTCTTCTTTCTATATCATCATCTTATTCCCAGAATCCGGAGTGGATAAACTACACGAACGGTAGTTATGTGCGCGCTTTAACTGTAGAGGGAAACTACATCTGGGTTGGAACTAAAGGAGGACTTGTAAGGATTGATAATACCTCCGGGGCATCCGTTTTTTACAATAAAGGCAATTCAGGGCTGCCTGATAATGATGTCCGTTCAATAGCTATAGATGGAAGTGGGAATAAGTGGATCGGGACAAATAGCGGATTGGCGCGGTTTGATGGGACAAACTGGACTACCTACAACACCTCCAATTCGGGGTTGCCTGATAACGCGATCTTATCAATCGCCATAGATGGGAGTGGAAATAAGTGGATCGGAACAGGTAACGGCGGATTGGCACGGTTTAATGGGACAAACTGGACAATATACACCTACTCAAATTCCGGGCTACCTCCTAACTCTATCTTATCAATTGCCATAGACAGAAGCTGGAATACATGGATCGGGACTGATGGCGGATTGGTGCTGTTTGATGGGACAAACTGGACAACATACAACAAAACAAATTCGGGGCTGCCTTCTAACATTATCTATTCAATAGTCATAGACGAAAGCGGGAATACATGGGTTGGGACTGATGGCGGATTGGCGCAGTTTGACGGGACAAACTGGACACCATATTTGAATCAACCTAATAACAATATGCGGTCATTAGCAATAGACGTAAGTGGGAACAAGTGGATCGGGACATACTACGGATTGGTGCGATTTGACGGAACAAACAGTACAATCTACACCACGGCAAATTCGGGACTGCCTTCTAACTTTGTCTCTTCAATCGCTATGGACGGAAGCGGGAATAAATGGATTGGAACTTGGGACGGTTTAGTCCATTTTGACGGGACGTACTGGACGGTGTGCAATACCTCAAATTCGGGACTGTCTGATAACTATGTTTATTCAATAGCCATAGACGGAAGCGGGAATAAGTGGATCGGGACAGATGGCGGCGGATTAGCCCGTTTTGACGGGACAAACTGGACAACATACAACACCTCAAATTCGGTATTGCCTGATAACACTGTCAGGTCAATAGCCATAGATGGAAGCGGGAATAAGTGGATCGGGGCAGGCGGATTGGCGCGGTTTGACGGGACAAACTGGACAACCTACAACACCTCAAATTCGGGACTGCCTCATAACTCTGTCCATTCAATAGCCATAGACGGAAGCGGGAATAAATGGATAGGGACTTATGGCGGCGGATTAACACGGTTTGACGGGACAAACTGGACAACATACAACACCTCAAATTCGGAATTGCCTTCTAATTATATTAATTCAATAGCCATAGACGGAAGCGGGAATAAATGGATAGGGACAGATGGCGGCGGATTAGTATGGTTTGACGGGATAAACTGGACAACCTACAACACCTCAAATTCGGGGCTGCCTTATAATTATATTTATTCAATAGCCATAGACGTCAGCGGGAATAAGTGGATCGGGACAATGAGCGGATTGACGCGGTTTGACGGGACAAACTGGGCAACCTACAACCACTATAATTCAGGGCTGCCTTCTAATTATGTTGAATCAATAGCTATAGATGTAAGCGGAAATAAGTGGATTGGAACTTGGGGCGGTTTAGCCCGCTTTGATGGGATAAACTGGACAACGTACACCACCACAAATTCAGGGCTGCCTTATAATTTTGTCCATTCAATAGCTATAGACGGGAGCGGGAATAAGTGGATCGGGACTTGGGGCGGCGGATTGGCAGTCTTTAAAGAAGGCGGCATTGTTTCAGTGCAGGAACAGCCGAACTCTCAATTGTATGTTCCAGCCCAATTCACACTTCACCAGAACTACCCCAACCCGTTCAATCCGGTAACGGTGATACAGTTTGAGATTCCAAAAGCATCAGAGGTAAGGATTATTGTTTATAATATAATTGGGGAAAAGATCAAGACGCTTGTTTCGGGATATTTTCCTGCTGGTGTTTCAAGCGTTCGGTGGGACAGTACAAATGAAGCCGGGATTCGGGTCTGTTCTGGCATATATGTGTATCAGATGACCGCCGGGAATACCGTCATAACCCGCAGGATGATATTGATAAAATGACATCCGCCTGTACGGGATATAATTAAACAATCGTAGGGGCGAGAGGCGTTTCGCCCAAAACAAAACGAGGTATGTGGTATGTGGCACCCACAAATTTATTTGTGGGTGTATAAATAAAACGGGCGAACACATAGGTTCGCCCCTACGGATGAAAAAAACTGCAAAGGCAATCATCCGTTTTTATGAATTATTCAGGCTAAATGCAAAATTGTCGTTTTTTAATCATTCACCATTAAAAATTTGTTTAACTAATAAAGGGCGGACTCTAATCCGCCCTTTTGTATTTTATTAATTTGCAATATTATAGAGAATTCTGTACATTATTAAATTTGTTTTTATTATTGACAATTTCAATGATTCTGTATGCATTATCAGGCAGTTTTTATGGTTTAGTTTATTGTATTTCAGGATTTAAGTAAGCAGGAAAAAGGAAGTTTTATGGAAAGAGAAACTTCAACATATAGAGAGGATTCAAAAGCAGTGCTGGCATTATTTGACATTGATGGTACTTTACTGCATCCCGGTGCTGGTGCACGGCAGTCGCTTGCTCAGGCTCTCTCAGAAGAGCTTGAACAGTCAATAACTCTTGAGCCGGGTGATTGTGCCGGGAAAACCGATATTCTCATTATCAGCAACATTTTATTAAAAGCGGGATGTCTTATACAGGAAATGCAAGAGCTGATTGAAGCGACGATTGACCGTTATATTGAGCTCCTTAAAGTCAACTATAATGCACAAAAAGATGCTCATCTTTATGAAGGTGTGACAGAAATATTAGACGAGCTACAATCCCTGCCGAATGTGTATTTGGCGCTTCTTACGGGAAATGTTGAGATAGGTGCGCGGATTAAATTAGAACCGTTTGGGTTGAATGATGTATTTCCGACCGGAGCATTTGGAAATGATGGCTTCCTCCGTACTGATTTATCTCGTATAGCAGTATCCCGGTCAGAAGCCTATTACGGTGTGCAGTTTTTGCCAAAACAGATTATTGTCATTGGTGATACCGAGGAGGATGTAAAATGCGGAAAAGTTATAAACGCTCGTACAATGGCTGTGGCTCAACATTTAAGGAATGAAGAAGAAATCCGTGCAATGAAGCCGGACTATTTCTTTCACGGATTCAATAATACAAAAGACATAATTAAAGCAATCCTTGATACTTCTTATTAGATTATATATCAATTGCGGAGTTATTTTCTCAGATGAAATGGTTTGTAATTTCTTGTTCTGCGATTTTTACGCTTGCATTTTCTCCATTTGAAGTAAATGCCCAATCAAAATATCTCTGGCCGCTCAGTGATGGGGAGAAATATGGGTATTATATCACATCAGCATTTGGAGAATACCGTGCTGATCGTTTTCATGCTGGAATTGATATAAAAACCGTTTTAGAAAGCGGTCATAAGGTTGTTGCAATTGATAATGGGTATTTGTTGCGTATTCATGTATCTCCAATGGGCTACGGAAGATCGCTTTCTATCACATTAAACGATGGGAATACCGCTGTTTATGGCCATTTGCGAAATTTTGCACCGAGGTTTCAGAAAATTTTTGAAGCAGAACAGCAGCGGACAGGGTCATTTTCTGTTGATATGTGGTTTTCTGCTGGCGATATTCCAATAAAACGGGGGGAAATTATTGGAACCACCGGAAGAAGCGGCACTCTGCTTCAGCATTTGCATTTTGAGCTCCGTGATTCAAAAAATCGTCCAGTGAATCCAATTATATACAAATTTCCAATTAAAGACACCCAGCCGCCGCATCCTGAACAGCTCTGTTTTCGGCCGATGAACCTTGAATCGTCTGTCGAAGGCAATTTGCTTCCGTTTATAACAAATCTTCAGAAGAAAGATAAAAATAAATACATTTTGGATAAGCCGGTAATTGTATGGGGTGATCTTGGTGTCAGCATCAAAGTATCTGACCAGAATGGAGTATATGGAAATAATTATGGAATATATAAAATAACTTTATCGCTTAACAATCAGGAATTATTTTCGGCACAGTACGATTCGTATGATTATGCGGATAACCGTTTAATAAATGTAGACCGTGATTATCAATTATTGCGAAGAGATAAAGGACTCTTTCAGAAGTTATATATAGATGAGGGAAATACACTTCCGTTTTATGGTCACTATTACTCCGGTAACGGAGTCATTCATATAAATGATTCTACTAAAAATGTAATTCCTTTTGAAATACGCATATATGATATTTGCGGAAATCAATCTGTTGTGCAAGGAACATTACAAATTCAATCATCATCTCAATCGGTATTTTCAAATATAAACCAAAAAATCAGTGGTATTCCACTCCCTAATGTAGAGCCTGAAATTCCTAAGAAACTTCAGAAGAAATTTACAGTAGTGGAAGATTATCAGCCCCAATTGTGTCATATAACATTTTCATCAGATAACGATTTATTGTATCTTCCCCGAGCATCGTTTGAAAGGAGCGGGAATCCAAGACAGCAGCTTCCGGTGCAGGCACTCTCCCGGAGGAAATTTGTAACCATTTTTTCAGTTCCGTCTTTTGACGATGTGAATGGAATTATTCCGTTGTCAGGGGAATCAAAGGAATGTTATTATATGACAGAAATCCCTTTGAATGTATATAATATTACTCCTCACGGGAGAACAATTTTTCTCCCAAATAATGAAGGTACGGTGGTGATACCGGAAGGAGCAGTTTCAAGAGAAATTTTATTTCGAACTTTCTTTGAACAGCCGGGTGATTCACTCCGTAGCTATGATATTATTGGAAATATAATTTATATTAATCCGAAAGATGAATTTTTACGTTCGAGTGTTCAGATTAAATTGCGCTATCCACCAAACGACCCTTTACCTGATAAGCTTGGTATATATATGCGAGTTGCTTCAAATGAATGGCAATTTCTCGGCGACCGGTTACAATCGAATGAATCAATTATTTCAACAGAAATAAGCAGTTTTGAGACGATTGCAATTATTCGTGATACTGTTCCTCCGGTAATCTGGCGCATTTATCCGAATGATGGTTCAATAGTAACTATAAAAACGCCTGAGATTACAGTATGGTTTGAGGATTCACTCTCAGGGATTGCTGGAGAAAATCGGATGGCATTATATCTCGATGGTAAAAAAGTAATCGCTGAATGGGATCCCGTATTGCATAAACTGTTTTATACACCTCGAGTACCGCTTATGAAAGGAAAACATATCGTTCAATTCGAGGTTCAAGACCGAATGAACAATAGTGCGAAAAAGGTGTGGCAGTTTATAATTCAATAAAAATAGGTTAAAAAACCCTTGAAATTCATATAAAATAATCGTAAAATATTACTATTAAATAATACTGCGTGATGGAGTCCGCCTGAACGGGTGGAGTAGCTTGTTTGGCTTTAGAATATGGTAATTGTAAATTATCATTCATACTGCGGGGTGGAGTCCGCCTGAACGGGCGGAGTAGCTTGTTTGGCTTTAGAATATGGTAATTGTAAATTATTATTCATACTGCGGGGTGGAGCAGCCCGGTAGCTCGTTGGGCTCATAACCCAAAGGCCACAGGTTCAAATCCTGTCCCCGCTACTAAAAGAGGGTTCTATTTTATGGAACCCTCTTTTTTTGAGGATAATATATGTCTTATTATGTTTATGTTATTGAGAGCGAGGAGGGATTTCGTTATACTGGGCATACTCCTGATCTCAATAGGCGGCTTAAAGAGCATAATTTAGGATTGACTCACTCTACGAAACACGGACATAACTGGGAAGTTATTTATACAGAAGCCTATGAGACACGTTCAGAGGCAATGAAGAGAGAAAAATATTTTAAATCTGGAGCTGGGAGGCGGTATTTAGAGAAAGTACTGCGGGGTGGAGTCCGCCCCGATACTATCGGGGCGAAGTAGCTCGTTGGGCTCATAACCCAAAGGCCACAGGTTCAAATCCTGTCCCCGCTACAAGAGTATAAATAAGGACTCATGTTAGACAAACCAAGTCCTTTTTTTATATCAAAATTCAATTTTCCAACCACACAGGCAAAACGGATGACGGCGATTAAATAGAATCACGTCAATCAGTTATAGACAGATCCGCTTCTTTCGGAGAAGACGGCGGATTAGTTCCGTCTTGTGGAGGGGCGTATCGAGCGATACGCCACTACTCTGTTGGCGACAATACTAACACAAAGCAAAAACACCCTCAAATCCCGAGAATTCGGGAAAAGTGCCACAAAAACACAAACAAAACAAAACGGATGATGGTGATAAAATGATTATATGCCGATAACAACAACTATATACAATGGTATTGCGAGAAAAAAAGGACAGGTGAATGCAGTTCCTGTCCTTTTTTATTATATAGTTGATTTCATATCTTATTAATTGTAATTTATGTCTCTCATTAATTAAAATAAGTTATGGAGAAGATATGGTGATTAAATCCAGTAAGACGGCAGCAAATCTAACCAACAGTTACGGTGATGTGCGAATGGTTAATATTAGTGAGAAACCTGTTACTCGTCGGTCGGCTCTTGCTTCAAGTAAAGTAAAATTAGGCAAAGATGCCTATCAGCAGTTGAAATCGGGAACACTGCCAAAAGGCGATGTATTTGCATCTGCACGAATTGCAGGCATTCAAGCGGTAAAGCGGACTTCAGAGTTGATTCCTTTATGTCATCAGCTTCTCATTGAGAATGTGATTATAGCATTTGAAACTAATGACGGAACGCACTCAGTTGGTATTACTGCTCAGGTAACCTGTACTGGTAAGACCGGCGTCGAAATGGAAGCCCTTACAGCTGTTTCAATTGCAGCGCTCACTATTTATGATATGTGCAAATCTATTGACAAAGCAATCGAAATTACCGATATTAAATTATTAAAAAAATCAAAATAGCTGAATTATAAATGCAACAAGAGTAAACTATGGAAATTAACGGTAATCGGTAATGTATTAAATTTCCTGTAAAAGGTAAAACAGATATGACTGCAAATGTGATAACGCTTGCCAGAATTATTCTGGCGGTTATTGTGATTGTTATCTTTCAGATAGGTTTTTACGGTATTATAATTGCCCTTATATTAACAATGATTGTATTTTATATGGATTCTCTTGATGGATATTTAGCCCGGAAATTACGTGTTGCTAACGACTTTGGTGCACTGTTTGATATTACTGGAGACAGGATTGTTGAGAATATTTATTGGATATATTTTACCACTGTTGGGCTTGTGCCGATTTGGGTTCCTATTATTATTATAAGCAGAAGCTTTTTAGTGGATACGGTAAGAAGTGTGGCTTATAGTAAAGAGGGAAAAACTCCGTTTGGCGAAAAAAGTATGATGCGGTCGAAATTCACCTTGTTTTTAACGGCGTCTCGGTTTATGAGAGCATTGTATGGAACAGCCAAAGTAGTAGTTTTTATCCTTCTTGGAGGAATATTGATATTGAAAAATGGCAGTTTGAGTATCGGTATTTTATACTCGGCTACCGTTATGAAGAATTATTATCTTTTTACAACTATAATTGTTTGGCTTACGGTAGTGCTTAATCTTGTGCGGGGACTGCCGGTTTTATGGGACGGTAAATATTATCTATTTTCTCGTGAATATCCTCGTGAATTAAAGAATGCGCAGTAAACTATGGCAAAATGGGCTGTTTTTGACATAGACGGCACGCTCTTGCCCGGCTTGTCTATTGAGGCGCGGTTTATTCTCTATTCTTTAAGAAAAAATGTCATTCCATATACTAAAATAATAGGTCATTTTCTTTATGGAATTTCAGGTATTTTTTACGGAAAAGGAATGGATAATTTTAGGACAAACAAAAAGTATTATAAGGGATTAAATGTTGATTATATAGCACAAACGGGAAATTTATTTTTTAAAGATCGCATAGCGCCGTTCATATCCAAAGATGGGCTAAAAACCATTGGAGAGTATAGAGAAAACGGATATAAAATAATGATAATGAGCGGTTCAATTGAATTTTTAATTAAAGATATTTCGCAAATATGTGAATATGATGTATTAATCTGCACTCATATTAAAACGATTGATGACGTTCTTACCGGGGAAATAGAAGGATTTCATCCGTTTGGAATACATAAGAAAGAAATTCTGTTACGTTTTCAAAACGAGTATGATATGGATTATAAACAATCTTCGGTTTTTGCGAATCATCATTCTGATATATATCATATGGAGCTTTTTAGAGAAGCTGTTGCAATAAATCCTTCAAAAAAATTGATGAAAATTGCAAATCGTTTAGGCTGGCGTATAGAATTCTGGGAATGAGTTAATATAATAGTATTTCATGTTGATTCAGGTTTATAACCTTTATGTTGGTTCAGGATTGTAACCTGAACCACTTAAGAATTTGATAAAAATTCTTGAAATAGATATTGATTAATGCTAATTTAAGAAGTATTTTGATTCTGCTGAAAAAGTATAGAAGAATTGGTTCAGACAATTTCTTGTACTAATTATTAAGCTCATTGTGGCACCCATCCCGAGTACTCGGGATGGGTGTAAAAAATGACTTTTTCAGCAGACTCGAAGTATTTTGTAAGATAATATTAAATATATTCCGCATGTATATTTTGTGGTGTATTTTATATAGAAGTAATTAAAACCTGCATAAGGATAAATTCATTTAATACTGCCACTCTGTATAACTTATTGGAGGAAAACAGAATTATGAACGTTAAACTGTCTAATGGAAAAGTAATCCCCGTTGAGATGCACAAGGTAAGAATTGTGCAGAAAGTTAATTTGGTACCGGTCAGGCGGCGGTTAGAGGCTATCAAGGAAGCCGGCTATAACACCTTTTTGTTGCGGACAAAAGATATTTTCCTCGATATGCTTACCGATAGTGGAACTAATGCAATGAGCGACAATCAGTTAGCGGCGATGATGGTTGCAGATGATGCGTATGCCGGAAGCGAAAGCTTTTACAAACTGGTAGATGCAGAGAAAGAAATATTAGGATTCAATTATGTTATCCCGGTTCACCAGGGACGTGCTGCAGAACACCTGTTGGCAAAGGTTTTTGTCAAGCCGGGCGATGTCGTTTTGATGAACTATCACTTCACAACGACCAAAGCTCATTTCGAACTCGCCGGTGCAAAGGTGTTAGAACTATATACCGATGAAATGCTCAATACGCAAAGCTCGGTTCTGTTCAAGGGTAATCTGGATTTGCAAAAATTTGAAGATGCAATTAAAAAGTATGGTGCGGATAAAATTCCTTTTGTACGAATGGAGGCTACTACCAATCTTGTTGGCGGCCAGCCGTTCGCATTACGGAATCTCCACGATGTTAAAAAACTTGCATCGAAACATAACATCCCGGTCGTATTTGACGGCAGTCTTATATCTGAAAATGCCTATTTCATCAAAATGCGTGAAGAAGGATATGCAGATAAATCTATCCGCGAAATAATCCTTGAGATGATGAGCCTTGTTGATATTTTTTATCTTTCGGGACGCAAGAGTACGTCGGTTCGGGGCGGTTTAATGGCTACCAATAAAAAAGAATATTATGACCGGATTTTAGAATGGCTTCCAGTGTATGAAGGATTTGCGACATACGGCGGAATGTCAACGAAAGAAATAGAGGCGATGGCTGTTGGATTCAGGGAAATGACTGATGTAAATGTTGCCGGAAGTGCTCCGGAGTTTATCAAATATTTTGTTGAGCGGCTGATTGAGAATGGAGTGCCGGTCGTAACACCGCCGGGAGGATTGGCGTGCCACCTTGATGCGAAACGCTTTGTATCGCATCTTCCTCAATCACAGTACCCAGCTGGTGCGCTTGCCGGAGCAGTTTACATAGCGTCCGGCATTAGAAGTATGGAACGGGGTACGATTTCTATGGACAGGGATTCAGCTGGCAATGAAGTTTATGCTGATTTGGAGTTGGCACGGCTTGCCGTACCTCGTCGTGTTTACACAATGTCTCAAATTGAGTACGCTGTTGACAGGATTACCTGGTTATATAAACACCGGGATTTGGTTAAAGGACTGAAATTTGTTGAAGAGCCCAGGGTTTTGAGGTTCTTCTTTGGGAGACTGGAGGCGCTGGATAATTGGGGTGCTGATCTCACAAAAGCGTTTGAAGCCGAGTTCGGCCCAAATTGTTGATTAAAAGCTTTGATTTAATAATTTTTTCCTCCGTCCAAAGTTGTACTTGAGACGGAACTAATTTGAAAAGATTAGCTTTGTATCCAGCGGTATATAGACAGCTTAAAAATTAGTAGTTAACAAAAAATGAACAAATAACAATTAAAGAAAGTATAAAGCAGTAAAGATACAAGCGGGAGAGATTGCCAATAGCGTACTTAAGGCGTCTCCTTCAATGGAGCGACCTTCGTTAGTTCACTGAAGGCATTTCACTACCCACAGTAGCCTTCATTTTATGCGCACTCATTGCAACTCCCCGCTTGTATCGAATTTTAAATAAACCAAGACGTAAGCCCTACCCAAAAATACCCTTAAACTGCAAACGAAATTAACGACTTATGTCATATAACATACTTTTTTTGGTTTCCATCCTCTCGGGAAAGGCAGATAAGCGAATTCATTGAGCAAATAGCTGTGTGCCATTTTGTATAACTTGTAAATGGAGTATTTATGCAAACGTCTCATAATACAATATTAATAACAGGGGGGGCGACTGGTATTGGCCTCGCATTGACTGAACAATTAACAAAAACAAACACAGTTATTATATGTGGTCGTCGCGAAGGTAAACTTTTAAAAGCGAAACAAAAATTTCCAAATATTCATATTAAAGTTTGTGATTTACAAATTCAGAATGAAAGAATAGAGCTGGTCAATTGGTTAATACAGAGTTTTCAAGATATAAATATTTTGATTAACAATGCAGGTATTCAACAAGAATTAAACTTAACGAAAATTGAAAATATTGAACATATAAAGCAAGAAGTGGAAATTAATTTGATTGCACCAGTTCACTTAAGTACGTTACTTATTCCACATTTAAAAACTAAACCATATTCAGCAATTATAAATATTTCATCAGGACTCGCATTTACTCCTATAGCCGCAATGCCGATGTATTGTGCAACAAAGGCGGCCCTACACTCTTTTTCTCTTTCCTTGCGACACCAGCTTGCCAAAACGAATATAAAAGTATTTGAAATAGCACCCCCAATGGTTGATACAGAATTAGACAAAGAAATGCGTGATGGGCATCAACAATCTGATAGAAGTATGAAACCTGAAGAATTTGCTATACAAGCTTTAGAAGTAATCAAGAATGATTTGTTTGAAGCGGCGATTGGATTTGCAAATAATTTGAGATTAAGACGTGAAGAAATGTTTAATAATTTAAATCATTAGAAAATTAAACAGTACGCAACAGTACCTGAGCGCTATGAGGATGTCATTGGATTTTCAAGAGTTGAGAATAATTCGAGGACACAATACTTATTTAAACAATTATACGTACTATCTCAAGGAATTTGTATTGTGTCCCCGAATTTTGTACTCCTATTTCTGAATCTTAATAGAACTGTCGTAGAGAGATTGAACCGAACGAACCTGTGCACTTTCATTTGCAACGGTAACCGCCAGAATACGAATCTTATCATTGTTCGGCAGTGTCAGTGTCTTGGCATTCGCCGGCATATCAATTACATACGCAAATAGATAAGAATAGGCGTATGGTTCATTGACACCTTCGGCTGTATGACGATGCGAAGCAAACCACGCAACTGGTGCTGATTTGATAAAACCCGGTGTAAGGCTGTCAAGAACATCCTGTGTTCGGAGTCTTGGTTGTTGACGGGGTTGCTGAAGTTGTTGTAGTATTTGATTTCGTCGTGCGGTATCTGAAGCTGCCAATGTGCTCAGCGTCGCCTCAAGCTGTGCCCGCCGCGTAGAATCCTGCGATGCCTGTCGTGCTAATTCCTCCGGTGTTGGTGGAATTTCTACACGTTTCCAAACTCTGTTATCCCATTGTCCGATGTAGCCGCCCCAGTCATTGATAGTCAGTTCAACAGGTTTGTCGCCAATTTGGAACGTAGCTTTCTGGTCGCCTTCCGCTGATGCCGCAAGTATGTACACCCGGGTGAAATTACCAACCGGCAGTGAAATCGTCTGACCGCGGGTGACGACCGCATTTGGTTTCCCAGTCTGGGCAGGGGCAAGGTTGAAGACGATGCCGGCAAAAGGTACTTGGCTGGGCAGCATCTCGGCTGGGAGCGCCCTTCCTGAAGCATCAAATCCGCCCACCGATTTTGTGCTATCCTGGCTGGCTGTAGAAAGATTATAGGACAATGTAACTGATTGTGATCGCGGCGCGCCGACTTTCGAAGTCGCTTGATCAAGTTTCACTGCAAAAGTGCGGGGTTGATACGGCGTAAAATCCGTTACCAGTTTGCCGTTTGTCACAGTTGCATTACCGACAGGCATTTCCTGTCCGTTGACCTCGCGGGCAGCCGTAATCTGAGCAGCAAAGGAAACGCTAACATTCCGTATCGCTTTACCGTCTACTTCGACAAGGCGAACCACGACCTCATCGCTCTGCTCAGCTTTCTTAAGAGCAAGAACACGCACACGGCTGCTGCTGACTTTCATCAGTGAAAAGTTTTTACCAAGCGCTCCCTGATGCTTTGAAGCTTCAAAGGCAATGAGGGGCTGATTGAGGCGATACGCCTGCCAGTCGGTTTGTCCCTGCCGCCAATCACCAGCGTGGCTTGCTAATCCATATATGAACTCATGATGACCCAAATCCTGCGTGCCCTGATCAGGATAGCCTCCTCTGGTACCAGGTGTGCGGATAAGGGTCAAACGCAGGGTATTTTCACTGGGTTTATCCGAGGCGTTTTTACAATCTGAAAGTACGGTTACACCATACGAACCGCTTATATCGGTGAGGTCGAACCACTGGTGTGCCATAACTTCAAATTTTCTTGGTTCGTTGGTAGAACGCTGAATAGTGCCGATGTCTAAATTGTAAGTAGCGACAGGATTAGCCGCGGTCAATGGGAAAACTGCCTTAAGATGAGCTGAGTAGGTTTTCCAGTCAATGACATTGAAGAATTCTATGCGATTGCCAGCATCGCCGGCGGATAAGCGGATTGTCTGAACGAAACGGGAGCTATCTGCACGTTCTATTTCAAGGGCAATACGAACAGGTCCATTTTCGACAATACGGACTACAAGAGGTTTCTTAACAGATTCTGGAACAGGTACTGCACCGCGTCCCCCGCCAGTTCCTCCTGTCCTCGTTAGCGGACTTACGTAGTCACGCGGAGGTCTCGATTGATCCGCCCAATCCATATTCCATGCGGGCCATTGGGTGGGATTGTCGGTTTTAATCTCCAGACGAGCCGATTCAAGAAGGAGTTCTTTGTTAAGGATTTTATCAAAAATGCTCGCTACGTCGCCGTTCCTGTCAATTTGGATACGATAGCGGGCGTTTTCCAACGATGATTCGGTTATTTTAAGCGTTGAAACGATAGTGGATGCTTCAGCGGCTTGAACATCGTAAACTGCGTAACCAACTGAAGGCACTTTAGCCAAGAATAATACCTTATCACTGGAAGTCAATTGCGCGGGTACTTCAATACCATCCGGCCCAAAGACGCGAACAGCTTTCGGTACACCGGTTGGGAAAGACACAGCGGCTTCCACTACGTCCTCGCGTTCAATGTTTAAAGCATTGTAGACAACTATGGCAGTGCCCTTAGTTTGGGTGTTAA
>Ga0315291_10001620_pt1 | contig 30007 bp, 28 predicted proteins | sample YL17G12_20_MG_FD_203070 | JGI IMG/M metagenome (GOLD analysis project Ga0315291, IMG submission 203070) | Sediment microbial communities from Yellowstone Lake, YNP, Wyoming, USA - YL17G12_20 | ecosystem: Environmental > Aquatic > Freshwater > Lake > Sediment | place: USA: Wyoming | collected...
AAATCTTCACAACTTTTACAAGTCGCTCGCGCTACGTTGCAGAAAGGCGACCGAAACACTGCGAAAGAAATGGCAGTTCTGGCGATGCGTTCTGATGACGCAGTGCAAGCCCTGGATCGTTTACTCCCAAAACTTCCCGAGCCTGGAATTTCCGCTGAAGAGCTTGAAATGTCTCCGGAACAAATCGCCAGCATTACGGCATTGGCGCGTACCATCAAGGCAACGCAGCATCAAAAGATCGTGACCGCCATCCTAGGACGCCTAGAACGCATCGAGGCTGCCCAAGCGGCCCAGAAATTGACCCGAGTGACGGCGGTGCCGGTGAAATACCAGAACGTCAACCTGAAGCCTCCTGTCGCGGTCCAAGCCGCTGCCAAAAGGGGCTTAGAGCTAAGGAAGAAGTTCGAGCGCGGGGGAACCGATGTAGCGGTAGCGCGAGCACGAGATATTGCCGCTGGGCGCCAATTGTCCATCAGCACCGTGCGACGCATGAACCGTTTCTTCGATAGTGCGGAGAAGGGTGAGAAACGGGATGATACCGCCTCTATTGTCTGGGCGCTTTGGGGCGGGGACGCCGCCGCCAAGTGGTCCACCCAGGTTTGTGCTCAACTGGATAAGGCTGATAAGAAACCTTAGTTGGATGGATATCCTTCGAATTTACTATGCACAGCATGAGGTAGAAGGCTCCTGGGAGCCTTGGCATATACATAATCAAAGGACAGGCGACATATTGAAGGTCAAGACTTTCCGTATTCAGGGAGAGGTTAGAAGCGAGGAAGAGGGGCCGGTCCCAGGCATCCCGCGTTATGTTCTAATCTGCGAAGGAACCATCATCTGCGAAGACGGTGGTGCAGTTATTGTCACAAGTGCAGCATTACCTTAACCCCGAAAAGACTTGATCCATTCAGACTCTACCGATATTCAGTCGTCATGAGTGAAGATCTTATCACAGCGACTTTCAGAATAAAGGTTACCCAAGAAGAATTCAGCAAACTTGTCTACGACGATAAGGTTAGCGCCATGTCACGAGGCAACATTTTCGCGGAGCGGGATTTCTATCACAACCGAGTGGATACGCTTGTGTGTAAGTTATTGGATGTTCTGGATAACGATCAATCAGATTCACACACCATTGCCGAAGCTGGGTTAAAAGATCACCGAACCATTTGCCAAAAGTGGAACGAAGCCAATCAGCCCGCTTCGCTTTACATTCCATCTCGATTTAACGTGCAGGGTACGGATCTCGTGATCATTCTGTTGGCGGAAAAACAATGGATGATCCAACGAACTTGGAATACGGGGAGCTATTTGAACACTTGGTTCGAATGGGAAATTCCACCAGCATCCTCTGATAAGGATGAGTTTTTCCAACGAACCCGTTTCACTTTAGAAGAAGCCAAATTACATTGCGAAGCGTATCTGGCTTTGCCCCATAGTAACTCCTAGGAGATTTATGCCAACCGTTTCTGAGAAATCCAGGAATGAAATTGAAAAGATCCTGACGCGCTACGGTGCAACAGGATTCGCTTACGCTTGGCAAGGCGATATGGCGTTGATTGGTTTCAATATGAATAACCGGATGGTTCGTTTTAGGCTCCCGATGCCGCCCAAAGATTCCAGGGAGTTCACCCATACGGAAGGCCGTGGCAGCAAACGCAGCCCCCAAGATGCCCAGAAGGCTTGGGAACAGGCAGGACGCCAGCGTTGGCGTGCTTTGGCGCTAGCGGTCAAGGCAAAGCTGGAAGCGGTTGAAAGCCAAATAACTTCCTTCGAAACAGAATTTATGGCGCATATAGTCATGCCTAACGGGAAGACCGCTGGAGAGATCCTACTGCCTCAAATTGAGGATAGTTATAAGAATGGGAAAATGCCATCTCTCTTAGAATTTAAAACCTAAAATTTTGGTTGTAAGAAAAAGAATGATACCGTAGGTAGAGTTCGTCGGTTGTTGTGTTTTCCTTTTCTCCGTTGACGGCTCCGAGGTGTCATTTCCTCGGGGCCGTTTTTATTTTAATATCCTGTTATTGTTTAAATATGGAGCTACCATGGACGGTCAGCACCAATCTCCTTGCGGCGGCTTTGTCAATCCAGAGCCTTTTCACGTCTGCCACTCCCCCGAAAGCCTATCAGCGAACCGAACTGAGATCCTACGTCGAGTTGTTTCAAACAGAAGCAGCTCTCCATGGAAATTTTAAGATGGTTCCGCTCTATCTTAAAGTTTCTTTTATTCAGCATGAAGTGCTTCAGAATGATGCAGACGATAGTTGCGGCCCGCCTCTTCGTGTCGCTGGGTATTGCTTCCTATCTAGGTTTCAATCTCCTATTATCGCGATCGATCAGGATTACTGGAATCGATCCTCGGTAGAGGACCGGATATCTCTCGTCTTTCACGAGCTGGGGCATTGTCTTCTGTACCGTCTGCATGCCGACGATACCTTCCGATTCAAGGGAGAGCGCTATCCGCAGAGCCTCATGCATTCGACCCTGATCATGGGAAGCCATTTTTGGATGTTTTTTGATTCCTATATGAATGAGATGTTCTTGGCTGAAAACCCAGATCCATTGATTTGGTGAGGTTCAATTTCCAAGACGTACTTGGCCTGGCCTGCGTCGTATATTTTATACAAACCAAGCTCTTCTGCGTGCTCCCGTTGGGAAAGTTTACGACTATCCATGTTTGCACGGCATTTAAGACGATTAAAGGTATTCTTCCCGTCAGTCCAATTCCAGCCCAGAGTAATGCCTTCCAGTTTAAATCCTTTACTTTCCAAATGCTTCCCTGTGCCGTAGCGAAGATCGACGAAGTTAATAACTCTAGCGGGTTGAGTACGTTCCATAGCTTTTTTGAGAAGTTTAGAAAATCCTCCCACAACCGCGATGCCCGTGGCAGTGCAAAACCGAACGATATGTAGCTCTTTTCCCTTAAGTTTATAACTTAAGGCTGCGACTATCTTTCCATCGTTGTAAAGGGCTAATCCGGTTCCCGGTGCAGTACCCATGAGGTGATTGTTATTTAGAAAATCCTTTAAGGGTATATCCTCCCTTAATAAACATTTTCTGGCAAAAATACGAGTGGAGAGGTTCAAGGAATTTTCTACAATAGATTTCACAATGGTTGGCTTTATTAAAATTTCATCTTCCCTGAATTGAAATAATCTTTTCCCATGCTTTTCAAACAATTCTCTTCTTTCCAAGTGCCAACTTTTCCTTTTCATTTTAAGTTCGGAGTGCCAATAAATTCCATCCGCTTCCAGGTAAATATCCTCCGATATCTTGAAATCTGGTTTAATTCTTGTTCCTTGTAAAAAATCAGGGACATAACCGAAACTAGGTATGCCCAGCAATTTTTCAACTTTTGTTTCCAAACCGATATAGGAAAAGGCTCTAGGGTGTCCGTGCCCCATTAAAACTGAATTTGGTTTTGACCACCATTCCCCGTACTTTTCGTCAATAAATCTAGCGGAAATCAGGGACCCTTTGTATGTTTCCTTATCCATAGTAATATAGGGTCGTGTTTTTTGTATGCGCTGAATAATCTCTTCCGCTGGGATTACTCTGGATGCGTACAGTCTTTTTTTATTTCCTTTTTTCAGACCTAAGATCAATGTTTGTGGCAAACACCACCATTCCCCGTAATCCTTGTCTATAAATCTTGCTTTAGTAGTAACGTTTACAAAAGTAGACTCATCCATAGTAATTTCGGGTCTGTTGGACAGGATTCTTTTGATGTCCTCGATGGTATAGACAGGGTTGCCGGTCCTTTTAGGGTGGCATTGTCCCTTCATAATATTGTTTGGAAAAGCCCACCATTCCCCGAATTCTGAATCAATGAAGCGTGCTTTTTTATCTACCGATTCGTAAGTGGTGGGATCCAGCGTAATAAAGGATCGCGGGGGATTCTTAAGATAACCTTCCGTGATCCTACGTTGTACTTCCTCTGTGGGCAACGCACGAATGAAGGCGTCTCGTCGGGGATGTTTACTTTGATGATGTTTAATGACGTGCTGGGGTTCTGCCCAATACTCCCCAAATTTTTCATCAACAAAACGGGCTTTGGCTGAAAGCCCCGTGTAAGTTGATTCGTCAAGGCGCATGTAGGGATGAATCCGGATCACTTCTGCTTGAACATCAGCAGCAGGCAAACCCCTTTGAATCTTTAACCGTCTAGGGTGCTTCTTTATACCTCGCAGGACATCCATGGGCTTTGCTTCAAAGCTCCCGTGTTCTGCATCTACGAATAAAATCTTTGTTTGAGTGTTTACGTAGGTGAGAGGATCAAAACTTACGTGGGGTTGGGGAGGAATTTTTTCAGTTCCTTCGTTAATTCGTTTCAGGATCTCTTCCGGGGTTTTTGTTTTTACTGCCATAAACTGTCTTATCCTTTAATTATGAGCGAATTAGAGTTGGGAAACAGGTCTATTGTTTTAGGGGCGTCGGTTGAAGCGGAATATTCCAGGCTTTGCCACTTGGATGACGCTCGACCGCAACAATTCGTGTTGGCAACCGGAGGTCCTGGGGAGCCTAAATATTACCAAGAGATTGATTATTCTTGGCTCCCGTTGTGTGCCGACACGTATCAAATTTCTCCAGATATAAAAGACTACGTTTTTACTCAAGTTCCTATAATAACAACTGGAATTCCAAATCGCAACCTCCAAGAATTTTCTTTTTTAGAAGTTTCCTCGTGGGATGTAAACCAAGGCCAACCCGTCTACAAAACTTTCATCGGCAAGCCGACCTACACGAACCACAAGAACAACACGATTCCGCATCTGGCGAAAGGTGTTCACTTCGATTCCAATCTGGAATACGTACCGCGTTACGATCTTTATAAGATCAACGTGTTGCTTGGGTTTGATAAGAAAAAAGACCCAGGACTTTGCGAAGCGATCATTCAGAAGAAGGGCGTCACGGGCTACTCGATGGGCGCGATGGTGGAAACCTTTTTAGATACCGTTTCAGGTAAGTTCATCGGCCTCAAAGATCCTGGGTACAACGCCAACAAAGGCACGGTCGATCGTGCGACCGGTAGGTTGCGGTACCTAAGCTGCGTGGGCGTGACGTACTTCGAGACGAGTTGCTTGGGGGATTTTGGGAGAGGCGATCCAGGGGAGCCCCCTGCTGACCAGCAAGCTATCTCTGACTTAGTTTGGGAATAGTTTGTGGCAGAAAAGTTTTGCAACCGAGCAAGAAGCTGTTGACGCCATAAAACGGACGGAAGTCGTAAAAGAACAGGAGTCCCGTGGACCTCTATGAAACGTTAGGACTCAGCAAAGATGCTTCCCCAGAGGAAATAAAATCCGCTTACCGTAAAAGAGCAAGCGAAACCCATCCTGACAAAGTAGGCGGAGACGGTTCTGAATTCAAAGAGTTAGCCCTAGCTTACCAAGTTCTTGGGAACCAAGAGCGAAGGGGACGTTACGATAAAGGGGAATCCTGGGAAGACATCCTCAAAACGGATCCAGACACCCAGGCTTTAAAGATTCTGGCGGATATGTTCTTTGGCATCTTAAACCAGATAGATGAACGTCTGGATATTTTCAAGCTCATGGAGCGTAACCTTCAGCAGGGGCTACAGAGTTCATACCGGGCGATCAAAGAACAAGAATCCAAGATTAAAAAATTTGAACGGGTTCGAAAGAAAATTAAGAATAAAAACAATAACGATAACCTGTTTGTAACGATGCTCAATTCCCAGATTGAACATCTTGAGCGGGCTATTTTAAAGTTTAAAAATAGTACCCAGGTGTTAGTACGTGCGTTAGAGATTCTGGATGAGTACGAATACGAGACCGCGCTAGGGATTACGGATGCGAGGCTGAAGCTGCTCCCCACTTTGGGAAAGCCTTAGTTAACGACTTCCTCTGTTTACTTTAGCTTATTTTCAAAGAGTTAGAACAATTTTGAGAGGATCACCATGTCTACTTTTCAAACCTTTTTTGCTGGCGACACCGTAAAGCACAATACCTATGGCAAAGGCACCGTGCTGAAAACGGATCCTGACGGACTCGTGGTTCGCTTCTACGAAGATCTGGAAGGTGGCGAAACGGGGTTGGAGATCATCGTGAAAGATGGCTCGCTTAAGAAACTCAACATCTTGGCGGGTAGAATTAAAGCCGCTTCTCCAGTGGAGGATTGGGATAAAGAGGAAGATCTACTTCAGTCGATCCGCAACGTATCGGACGCGATCAAACGTAAAAAAGCTGAAGACAAAGACAAGAAAGAAGATCACGTCGAGTCTGACGTGGACGATACGGAGCATCTTTTCCATAAGAATAATTCAGGTCCAGAGGAAGAGTTGTTTACTTTAGGCGATTTCAAAGAAGCAGGCTTAGGGGATTCCATTATTCGGGATAAGATGATCCGAGCAAATATTAAACATTTGGGATTAGTTGGAAAGGAAGCAGCAGAGTATCGGGAAAAAATATTAGATGTGCTTTACCCAAGCGTCCAATCCGCTGTAGACGAAGAAGGTGATTGCGTCATTTGTGGTGAAAAGACCTTCCAGAAGATAGGTGACAATTTTGTCTGCCCCTATTCTGGATGTGAAAATGCATACCGACAAGAGACTACCCCTTACCATCCCGACGCCAACGAGCGGATCGAAGATGATCTCGACATGGAAGAAGACCCTATCGAAGGTGCGTTTCCACAGACGAAAGAAGAAATCCTTCCCCCCATCGTACTGCGTGACGTGATCGCTACTCTCTACGAATCGATCTTCCGTTCACTCTCGGCCCCTGAAGAACAGATCGAATTCATGAAGCGTGCGCTACGTGACCGAACCTTTAGTGACCGAATGATCCAACAGGAATGGCGCTCGATCCAAAAAGGAAACGTCAAAAAAGTCGTCGATATGCTCAAGCAGATGCAGCAGCCCGGTATGGCAGAGCAACATCCGGAGCGATTGGCAGAACTTCAGGACCTGCATCAACAGGTCGCCGAAGGTGTGTTGCGTACTTTGGAAGCTGGGGAAGAGATCGACCCTTCGACCTATGAGGCGGTGGAAAAGATCGTCACAGACTTCGCGGATGATTTCGTTGCCGAAATGCAGGGCGAGAAACGTTTGAAAGGCCCCGAAGAGATGAAGCGATTGGAAGGCTCCATGGGACCTCATTATTATATAGATCAAATTGAAAAAAATGTTCTAAAATTAGAACCCTCTTCCGCTGTAGACGAACTTTGGGTGGACTATAATAAAGCCATGGAGAACCCTAACGACGTGGCTTTAGTCCAAAAACTCCGAGTTATCCATAACCGTCTTATGGATATGATCGATGGGCAATCCTCTGAGTCCGCCATTACTGCCTTCGATCAATCTGACGAGATGGAAATAGACGAGGAAGAAGAAATTAATCCGGACGAGGAAGATGTCTTCTTTGAAGACAATGGCAATCTAGGAACCAAGACCTCTGTCAGCGCGGGTGGAAAATTCCTAGGGGAATTCCAGTCGATGGAAGAAGCTGAAGAAGCCGTTCTGGAGTGGATGGAAGAGAATCAGTTCTACCCTAACTGTTGGTACATTTCGGATCATGGGAACATTCGTCCACACACGCTGTCCTTGCCTGAGAAAGAAGAAGTAGAAGAAGTAGAAGTAGAAGTAGAGCCGTCGGGAGGTTTGTTAAGTAAAGTAGAGGCTTCAAAAGATTTCAAGGTAGGGGATAAAGTAGAGGACGCGAAACGCGGAACCGGCACCGTGACGTTCGTCGGAGACGAACAGGTCATCATCGCGTGGGACAGCCCCGGACAGATGGAGATCGGTGCTGATCAGATCCCGATGGATCAATTGAGCGGAATCAAGGAGGTGAGTGAGGATCCGATTCTAAACACCATCGAAGCCGCTGCACCTAAGGATTACAAAGTTGGAGATCGGGTCGAATGTCCTAAGAGGGGTTCCGGTACCGTGACGTATGTGAGTTCCCAACAGATCTCAGTCGATTGGGATGGAGATCCACGCGGACCAGAGCCGATCCCTGCGGCTAAACTTGGTTGTGTTAAAAACGTTTCGGTCTCTGCTCTCGCTCAAGTCATTGCCAAGCAATGGTCGGGCGGCGTGAAAACCAAATGGCATCCCAAGGAAGGCTTCTTTAATCAGTCGGCTGAGAAGATCGCCCAGGGACTCAAGAGTGAATCCAAAGACTTGAAACAAGCAATGTCCCGTCTGACGTTCTTCATCAATCGCTCGGGATCTAACCTGAGTGCGGATGACAAGAAGCGTCTAGAAAATGCCAAAGACAAGCTCCATAATCTGTATGGAGCCAAGTCGAGCGTAACGGCTGATGCAGAAATAGAAGCTGCGAAAGACATGGAACTTGAAGGCACGAATCTTCTGTTCAAAGGGATCGCAATGGATCCGAACGGGAATAAGGTTGTGAAGTTGAGTTTCCCTAATGGTGCTACCTTCACGATCCAGACCAACGGAAACCTGCCAGGGGTTCATAAACTTTCTAAGGAAAGCGACGTTGGTACTGCGGAGTTGGCGACCATCAAGAAAGAAGTCGTGGATTACCTGAAGGCTCACGGTTCAGATCTTCAGAAGACCACGTTGAAGGTTTATAGCGAAGTAACAGAAGAAGATGAAGAAGATGATTTTAAAAAATTGGACGCCCTTCAACAGCAGATTCAAAGGCTATTAGCAGAAGATAAAATGGATGAAGTTAAAAAACTAATGAAAGAAAAGGATGAACTTTTTAATAAACTTTATGAAATTAAAACTTTTTCAAACACAGTCCAAGCCGCCATTTCAGTAGAAGACCGTAAAGCCCTTCTTGAGAAGTTAGCAGAAGTCGAACACCTACAATGGCAGACATGGGCGGAATCTGTGAAGGATGAAGTCTCTCCCGAACGCGCTGCTCGCTGGGAGAATTACTTCGTTCCCTACAGCCAGCTAGACCGCCCTGCACAGAAGTTGGATCTGGAGTGGGCTGAGAAGATCATGGAAGTTCTAGAACCTTACCTAGAGGCAAGCGGGAAGGAACTGGTGACGAAGGTTGAGGTGGATTCGACTAAGGCTGAAGCAGTCCTTGCAGCAAAGAAACGCAAAGGCAAGAAGGCTGGCAAAGCGAAGCGTTCCAAATCTTCCAAGAAGATCAAAGCCAAGGCTAAGTCGAAATTAAAACCCATGCTGCACGGGCGGCGCGTCAAGGCTGCTCCCAAACATGATATCAAGTTCCCAATGATGCAGAAGGTCGATTACCTGCACGCAGAGTTGGAAGACTATCCGATCACGTCGCAGATCATCGAAGCTGCGGAGAGTGATCTATCGCCGCTCGTGCGTCAATATCTGGAGACGGCACTTTGGTCTAGCACCGAAGGGGATGATGTCGGAACTCCACTGGATAGGAATTATTCCGTCGATGATTTTGACGCGGAAGCAATCCAAAAAGCCGAGCAGGATGTCGATGCTTTCATTCAGAAAGCGGGACATCTCCTGGAAGGAATCGATCTAGAGCAGGCGATGCACGATTTTTTCCTGAGCCGCGAGGGTCATGGATCGGGTTTTTTCGATTCTGACTATACCACTCAAGATATTGCAAACCAACTGCAAGAACTTGCGAAATCTTTCGGGCCTGCAGATCTCCACGTCGGAGATGACGGTAAGTTGCATTTTTGATTTCGCTTGACCTATCGATACCCTTTGAGTGAGACATTACGCTCTCAAAGGGGGATTTATGGCGAAAGCAAAAAAAGGTTCTAAGAAAAGTAAGTCGGGGTTAACGATCGAGCAGGAGCAGGAAATTCTAAACATGAAGCCTCTCCCCCTGGCAGCAGAGGCGGCTCGTGAAGATAATTCGATCGATAAACTGAAAGAGCAGCGCAAGAGCGACGGTGAGATCAGTACACTGGAAGAACGCTTGAAAGAGCATAAAGAAGAACTCAATGCCGTTCAGGAAATCGTCGAGGCGAAAGAACGCCTAGAAGAACTGAAAGAAGCGCATAAATCAAAGGATCATCTCAACGTTGAAGAAGATCTCAAAGCCCTCAAGAAGGGTTGGAATGACGATATCCGGCAACGATCAAAGCGCCACAAGTTCATGAAAAAGGCTTTGAAACGCCATATCGAGACGGGTGCATTGAAATAACCTACACATGTTTAAGAAGTGGTACGCCGAAATAAACAACGAGACCCAGAGCGGCTCCCAGCATGTAGAATAAAAAATCCTTCAGGCTTGAGCCTCGGACTTCTACGGTCTCGTATCTCTCATCGTACCAAAATTCTTTCACAAGCGCATAGACCAAGAAGAGAGCCATCGCGTACCAAAGGGCGCCTGGCCCGAAGATGTAAGTAGGTACAAAAACCATCAGGGCTCCGAAACACAAGTGAGCATTTTGGGCGACAAAATCGAATTCTTTAAAGTCGATCATCGGTATCTCCTATTTGGTAAAAATAGAACATGCCATGTTCTCTATTACTTGCAATCGATCTCTCTTCAAAACCTGGATTTGCGCGCTATGTCGATGGAAAGTTGGTCGATTACGGAACCCTCTTTCCTAAGCGTGAGTACAAGGATTGCGGAGTCTATCCTCTCAACTTCCTCGCCATGACGGAGGAGGTTGTATCGGACGTGATCTGTCTTTTGCCCCGCTTTGATCTTGATGATCTACGGACCATCACGGTCGTCTTGGAAGAGACGTGTGGTGGTCATGGGTACGCGATCAAGAAGCTGGAGTTTCTCCACTGCCATCTGAACTTCAGGTTGCGCGAGATGGGGATCGTGCCTGCTCTGGTACGTGACGGAGCATGGAAAGACCTAGTGGGCGCCAGACAGAATGTTGAAGAGAAGAAACTCAACGGTCGCATCTCCCGCCAGAAGAAAAAGAAGAAAGAAACTTTCTTGAAGGAAAATCCTGATGCTGAAAAGGCTCCTGGGTTCCGAGCAAAATTAGATCTGGATGGTTCAGGAAAAGCGAAAGTCGTCAGACGCTTGGATTCAAAAGATTACTCAATACGAGCCGTGTACGAGCATTTCGGAATACGTCTAAAGCACGAAGAAAACGATGCCTCGGACGCTATTCTCTTGGGGTATAGTTTTTTACACGGAGTTCCTATAGCAGATGGAACGGAAGAGGGTGGGTTGCGCTCTATGGGATCCGCTAGGATTCCTACAGGATTAGGGGTTTATGAACCGTTGGAGTAGTGTCTAAACTTGACACAACTGCCCATTTCTTATACAGCCCTCGAATGACAGATTTTGAAGAAAAGTATCCTACTATCAGTAAACTGCTTGTGGAAGCAATTGTTCCGCCTCCTAAGAGTGGCACAGTATTTGATACACTAAAGAAGTACAGGATGTCCAATGGACGACAAATATATCGTAAAGGAAACGGAAAACAAACTCTTTACTTTGTTTGGGATGCCATGCATGGGCACTGGGAGATTTACTCTAGGAAACGCGTTAATTTCGCATCCGTAAGTAATGAGGATGTAGTACTGGAAGAATTTTCTTCCAAAGATGACAGGAAAAAGTTGGATTTATGAATAATTTTTATGACCCTCAGAAAACATTTTTGGAACTTGTAGTAGATTATAAAGGTGATCTGGATGATGCATTTAATTTATTCCAAGACGCTTGGTCGGATGGAGTTGATGCAAAAGCAGAAAACAGAACGTTCAGCCAAGCCATAGGCATTGATAATATTGAACTGGCTCAATTTATTATAGATAAAATATCCATAGAAGATCTCCTCAAAAGACGTGTAAAATTAGCTGCCTCTACTTCATGAAATTTTATAAGTATGTTGATTTGTTCAAAATTCCACGACTATTATGATTCGATCGTAGCTTTTGGTATAGACAAGACGGTTGTGTACCCTCGCAAGGATAATGAAATTGAAATCAGGTTTCAAGATGGGTAGCATTTCAAGAAATCTATATGTTCATTTCTGGCGTGCTTGGAGTGCAGGTTCGACCTACAGTAGAAATATCGGACAAGGATAAGCAGGCCGCAAAGGGACACGACGGCGAATACTCCTTCAAGAAACCACCTGGCGGTGGACGTTGGCGGTAATCAAGGAAAATACAGCAACGAATCCGTCCCAGGAATCAGCAAGCGAGCCATCGCTTTAGTCGATAACAACACCATCAACACCGCATTTCGTTCGTAGCGCGTGATCTTGAAACGCTTCTGATCCGAAAGCCTGATGAGGAAGTCTTCATTCCCAATGTGATCGAAGCTGGGTGGGATGTAGAGACTCAGTGTAGCGAACGCATCGAAGAATCCGAAGTCGCCCAACTCGAACGCATCTTCCGCCAGGTTCATATCTGCATACATGAAGATCTCGGGGATCAGCGCGTAACGCAACAACAAGTGACTGAACTTGGGCGACGGGATCGTCAGGTTCCGTCTCGACATTTCGATCCTGACCGTAATGGACGTGCCGTTCAATCGTTCATTCAAAGTAGATTCGGAAAGCGGAACGAACCCTACCTCGGTCGGAGACTTGATAAACGCCTTGACCGAGTTGCCCGCGTTCTTCCCACCGACTCCCAGTTGAATCGCCTGCGTTACGTTGATGCTCCTGACGAGCGGGATGTCGGCTTCGATGAATCCTTGGAACGAATCATCCTCTAACGTGAAGTAAACGGGACGCGTTGCCAATTTGAAATTAGCAATCACGTTTACCATTCGGAGATTCGGATACGTTACGTCGAGCCACTCCGAGCGGCATCCATTCAGATCCCACCCACCCACATAACCCGCGCCGTAACAGATCTGGCAATTTGCGTCAGGGGAAGTCTCGATCGTAAAACAAGAGCAGCGCCTGCCTGATCGTTTCCTTCGATAGTAATAAAAAGTTTGTCTGACAGGTTTTGCGGCTTGTTCGGACTCTGCCGCGATCTGGGGCAGCAGTTGATCGATCGCCTGTTTATAAGGTTCGTCTTCCAAGACCTCCGTGCGGCTAACGGGCGCGTCACGCCATTCGATCGCCTGACGGAGACTTCGGATCTGGTCGGGTGGGCGCAAAGTTCGGGTGCGCAGTCTTTTAGTCATCCTCTAGATAATAGCCTCAATTCAGATTCAGACCTCGGGTCCGAAAGAGGGTTATTTTTTGATCAAGAGGTAATTCCTGTGGTGAACATTCAGATCACGCCCGCCTTTGTACTGCCTGACGGGATTCCCGCTACGGCGTTTACGTTGGAACTTGGAGGCGGTTATACGCCTGCGGTCAATATGACCCAGACCGGAGACACCCTGAGGCAGGGAAGTGCCTGGACTCCTAACGTTCGGGTCGGCGAAACCCTATCTTTCGATGATGTGGTCTTTCAAGGGGTTGTGGAGACTTACCGAGGAGGTGGCGCAAGTGATGCCACTTTCATCCCAAGACTCTTATATTTGATGTACCGAAATATTCTGCAAGTCCAGCAAGATAATGCGGCTCCAATGACCCCCGCGCAAGTTTTAAATTATATAGCTCCTTAGTTTAACGAGAGGTCTTCCTAATGGCTTATGTAGCGGCGATACAAAACTTAACGGGATTACCCCAGAATTTCGTTCTGGATTACGGATTGATAGTTGAATTAAATTCAAAACTCATCGTTACGTTGGCGTTTGAGCCGTACCAAGTAATCCCCATTACATACGATCAATTTACGGTTGCGCAAGCGACTCTTTACAATCCAAATGTTTTTGTCATCCTGGTCAACGGCGTACCGATCCTACCTCCCGTTCAACCCTCTCTCGGATCTACTGGCGCGACGGGCGCGACAGGTTCCGCAGGATCTCCTGGCCCGACAGGGGCTCAAGGCCCCGTAGGCGCCGCGACGGGATCTACGGGTCCCACTGGTGTAGGCATCCAAGGGCCTGTCGGAAATACAGGCAACACAGGAGCTGGAAATACGGGCAACACAGGCTTCGCAGGACCTGTCGGAAATACAGGGGTAACGGGGGCAACGGGAATAGGCATCACGGGTCCATCAGGCGCTACAGGCCCCGCAGGCGGCCCGATCGGCCCAACTGGTCCGACGGGCGCGACGGGCAACGGGGTCCCTGGTGTCAGCGGTGCGGTCGGAGAAACTGGCGGGACAGGCAACACTGGGAACACTGGGGCAATCGGATTCACAGGCCCGCAAGGAAACACGGGCGCAACAGCGGCAGTCGGGCAAACAGGTGCGATCGGTAATACCGGAAATACAGGTTCAGTTGGCGCACAAGGAAACACGGGCGCCGTGGGTGGAACAGGCGGCACAGGGCAAACAGGAGCAGTCGGCGCTAACGGAAATACCGGTACCGCAGGCGCAGCAGGCACGACTGGGAATACTGGCGCTACAGGAAATTCTGGAAGCACGGGCAGCACAGGCAGCACAGGCAGCACAGGATTCACGGGAGTTGGTCAAACTGGAAATACAGGATCCACGGGTTTCACGGGCGCACAGGGCGCACCTGGCCTGAACGGATCGACCGGATTCACCGGCGCAATCGGTGTCACGGGATCTGGCAACAACGGAAACACCGGAAACACAGGCAGCACTGGCGATGTTGGGCCGACGGGGCCATCCAGTAGTGGTGGAAGTGGTACTCAATATGTAGACGTTACACATTACCAAGTTGAACCCACTTCTGGTCAGACCGTTTGGGTCAAGAGCGCATCGACGGGTTACGCAGGTCTTTCTTGGACTCGTGGCGGAACGGTCTTGACAGTCAATCAAACGGCACACGGTAGATCCACTGGGGATCGTGTGATTTTGAGAAATTTCAATCAAGATTATTTAGTAGCAACTGTCGCAAACGTGGCTCCAGATAGTTTCACCACTACCTGTGTCAATACTGGCGCCATTAGCGGTACTGCAGGGTTCTATACGCTGGGCTTTACGTTCGCGCATACAGGTACTGCACCGGCTATCACAGGAGGAATTCTTACGGCCCCTATTGGAGGGAATGTAATTCTTTTATCCATGAGAATTTATTTGGCCGCAAACACCAGAGCAACCACTACTTATAACCTTACGGTTCCGCCCGGTTCTACGAACGGTGCTGGGGGAGACACGGGAAATGATGATTTAAACATGCCAATCTTGACTGCGCGATTACCGGCAGGACTCAATGCGGCACAGTCATCCCAAGGTCCAATTTTAAATCTAGGTGCTAACTTTAATATATTCAACTTCACAGCGCTACCAGCAGTCGGGGTCGCCACTAACATTCAGTTGGCTTTTTAAGAGGTAGGGAATTAAATGGCAAGAATCATACACGGTACTTTGAACGTTGGTTCTTACGATCCTACGGGAAATCCTGGGGAATACACATTCACGGGAGCTGTTTATGAAAATGTCTCAGACGCCTCTGGTAGCGCCGCGTTCGATATTGTTCCAGGATTCGTAGTCTACATTCCAGCGCAGGATCCAAACACAGCGCAGCCCGTTACGGGCGAAGCGCATCGCTACGTGTTAACGTCCGTTACGGTCCTAACCGCCACCACTATCAACGGGACAGTTCTTTACAGTGAATACGATTTCCCAGGAACTGACCTTCCTCTCAATGGATCTCTTGCAATCATTTCCCAGCCAGGGGCCAATAAGGATTTGGGATTTCCAGTAAGTTCAGAAGTTTATAATTTGCTTTTACCAGGAATGACGCAAGCGTCTGCAGACGCTGATCTTCAAAATATCATTGATCCAAATTTGGGGGGAGGGTCTGCCCCTCCTGTCTCTTTTCCAATAGTCGCAAACGCGTCTTTCGCAACCATCCTCTCCGTCCCCAGCGCCTCTTACACGGCGCTATTTTTTGAATATTCCATTGTGCGAAACAGCATTGTGGAGGTCAGTTCGCTCACGATTGCCAACGACGGTTCCGCTACCCCTGGATTTGCTAACGTCGGAGCCTCGACGGGTTCGACTGGAGTAGTGTTGAGCGCCACTGTTTCTGTCGGGAACTTATTGATCCAGTACACCTCGGACAACACCGCCCCAGGTACGATGAAATATATCTTCAAGGGATGGGCTTAATTTTAATTAATCGTGGTTTATTAAATTGTCTTTATTTTAAGGAGAAAACAAAATGTCACAAAATTCTGTCAAACTTGGTTCATTAATCAATCTTCAAAGTTTATCGTCCCCACCTTCTAGTCCACAAGCAGGTGACATTTACTACGATAGTTCACTTAATAGTTTTCAATTCTACAATGGGACGAGTTGGCAAACATACCTGCCATCGGATGGTTCTGTTCCCGCCACTGCAAATCTTGATATGGGCGGATTCCTGATCAACAATTTAGGAGATCCGTTAGTTGCCCAAGATGCTGCGACGAAAAGCTATGTTGATAGCACTTTGACAGGACTTGATTGGAAATCTCCTGTCATGGTAGTTGCGACTTCAAGTATTCCTTTATCTGGCGCCGCTCCCCTTGCAGCAATCGATGGAGTCTCTCTTGCTTTTGGAGATAGCGTACTGTTGGCTGGACAGACAACAGGCGCAGGCGCTGATGTAGATAACGGCATCTATGTTTACACAGATGCCGGTGCGAGTACTTACTCCTTAGTACGCCGTAGTGATTCACAAACTGGCGAACAGTTATTGCAGGCTGCGTGTTTCGCCACCGAAGGTACGGCTAACCACGATACTGCATGGGTGAATACGGCGAATGCTCCGATCGTGGTCGGGACTACCCCGCTTCCGTTTGTGCTGTTCGCATCTACGGTTGGGGGTGCTAATACTTCGTTAAGCAATTTGACACCTACTGCGGTCAATCAAGACCTACTCCCCAACGCGTCTTTGACGCGTAGCTTAGGTTCCGGTACTCTTCCTTGGAGCAATAGCTTCACGAATGTCGTTAGTGCGAACGTTTTCCAGGGACTTGGCAACAACACCGGCTCTACCAATTACATCTACGTTCAAACGCCCGATAATGCTAGCGGACAATCTGGAGATCTGGGTATCCGCACCGGAACCTCCTCTGGTTCAAATAGAGTCGGCACCATCTCGATCATGTCAGGGGGACTTGCTGGAGCGAACATCTTGTCCGGACCTGGCGTCATCATTCAAACCGGGTCAGGCACCGTAAGCGCTGAGATCAGTATGAATTCGGGGGATGCGACGGGAGCTTCGGGAGCCGTCCTGGTATCTTCGGGGATTGGATCTTCTTCTGGCCCTCTTAATTTCTTAACCGGCAATGCATCAGGGGCATCTGGAAATATCTTGATTCAGACCGGTACGGGTGCAACGCGAGGAAATATTTCTATTTCAGGCCGTGCCGTTTCCCTCGTTTCAAGTATCAATCTAATTACTCTGAACTCGACTTTAGGTTTCTCAGGTTCAGAAATCCAAATGCTATCTCCTGGAGCAGGCTTGACCGTCTCTGCAGGGGACTCAGGTGCAGGAACTGACTTAGTAGGGGGTAACTTATTACTCGAATCTGGATCCGCCACTGGAGACGGTGCTGGATACGTAATGATCCGTGCCGTAGCGGGCGGTCAGGGCGCAGGTTCGGCATCACGAGCAGTTCAACAGGTCGCTCTTTTCTCTGGGTCTGGAATGAGTTTAGCCAGTGACGGGGGAACTTCTGCACCTGCAGCGTCCGCATTGTTGGATTTACAAAGCACCACGGGCGCCTTGTTACTCAGCCGTCTCACGACTGTGGAGGAAACCGCTCTTACCGCATCTAACGGGATGGTCATTTATAATACCAATCTAAATGTACTCCGCGTGCGGCAGGGAGGCGCATGGGCTTCTGTCGTTACGGGCGTGGCTGGAGCGAATAAGTCTCTCAGTAACTTGGACACTACTTCGATCAACCAGGATCTATTACCTGATGCGTCTAACGCCCACGATCTGGGATCCAGTTCAGCTTATTGGAATAATCTCTGGGCAGGTAATGTCTACGCCAATACGCTCGGAACTATTTCTGGATCGAATATCGTATCGTTAAGTGCAAGTGCAATTTCGCCTATTAATAGCGACTCAATCAATCTGGGTAGCAGTGCATCTCATTTCTTGGGTCTCCATGTTCGCCAGGGTTCTTTCTACGACAGTTTAGATAACCTGCGCGTACTGATGGATGTGGATCAAGCAGGTCCTGGCGCCATTACTACGGATTGGTCAGCAAATCTGGTCACTCAAGGTAGTTTATTCGGTCTTGGGATCACTACCTCTAATAGTTCCGCGACAGATGGTACGGCCACGAGTGGTATCTTCATTGGAACTGGGGATAAAACTGCAGGTACCGGGGGTTCTGGGGGTATCTACATATTTGCAGGGACTTCAAGCACGTTAGGAGCCCGTGGTGAAGTCTCCATTGGAGGTTATAATGTAACTCTCGCAGCGGACAATTCTATAACACTAGCCGCTTCGGATGTTGTTGTTATTGCGGGCGGAGCCTACCTGAGTTTGAGTAATCTTGGGCAAGTAAAAAATGTAGTAGACCCGACGGATTTGCAAGATGCTACGACTAAGAACTATGTTGATGGTAATTTTGTTTCCAGAGCGCCTGCGGCAGGTTCAGGGGTTGTAGTCACTGACGCTACCACAACAAATATCGTTACGATGGCGCAGAAATCCTCCATCTTCAATTATCAATTAGTACGTTCGGGACAGACCCAAACGGGTATGTTGATGGTTTCGGGAGATGGTGGATCTGTGGCGGATGTAGCGGATGTATCCTCTGCTACCGGTTCTCTTGGTATTACGTTTTCCGCAGCATCTGTTGCGGGTAGTATTACCGTTAGTGCTACTGCATCATCCACGGGTTTTAACGCTGACATGAATTTCGTTACAGCGTTTCTAGCCGCTTAATTAAGTAAGGAAAAATACCCAAGAAAGAGGACTAAATCTTTCTTGGGTATTTTTAAGCATACCTATGGCAATCAAGTTTGTTAAAATCCACGATGGACTTGAACTGGCGCAATTGGCGTCAGATCCTGCCGATCCCGTCAATGGGGATTTGTATTACAATTCTACTTCCAATGTTTTCAAAGCCTATCAAAACGGCGCGTGGGTAACGTTCAACACCACATCGGGCGCCAATACGGCTCTCAGTAATCTGACCCCCACGGCGATCAATCTGGATCTTATTTTCGATACGGGAGCAGGCGCGATTGTCGCGACAAAAGATACTCTCGCGAGCACAAAAAATTTAACCATCCAGACAGGCACTACGGGTGGGGTTTCCTCAGTTGCCGGTACCTTAACGCTTGCAGGCGGCAACGCCTCGGGTGCCTCTTCCACGGGAGGCAACGCTAACCTCTATGGCGGGAATTCCCCGCTCAATGGCGGGTCTCTGATCTTAAATGGAGGCACTTCCACCGGAGCAGGTGGAATCGGGGGTAGTGTCCTGATTCAAGGAGGTAGTTCCTCTTCTTCTGGGACGGGTGGAAATCTAACGCTCCAATCTGGAGAAGTATCGATTGGGATAGGAACGAGTGGTAACGTCGTACTCAAGAGCGGTAATACGGTTACAGATTCCGCCACGTCCGGCTCAGTCTCGATATCGAGTGGAAGTGTTTCCAACGCTACATCGGGCGCCGTAACTCTTAAGTCAGGAAACTCTACGGCAGGTTCCTCCGGTGCCGTAACGATCGCCACGGGCACTCCTATATCGGGAGGCGGCTCGGGCAATCTCTTAATACAAACCCCTGGAGACACTGGCTCCACTTCGGGTTCCATTACGATAGAAACCGTCACTGCAAATAGTGCAGGCTCTATTATCCTAAAGGGCGGTTCCGCTAACTCTACGGCGGGGTCAATTTCACTTACTGCAGGAGATAGTGGAAACGCGTTTGGTGTAGGTAGTATTACCCTAAGATCTGGAGGAGGCCCTATAGGAGGAGCAATCTCCATCCTCACGGGAATAGGTAGCGCGGGGGGAGGACCTTCGGGGGCCGTTACGCTCGGTACAGGAGATGTAGTCACCACAGGTTCAGGTGTAGGTTCAGGAGTCGTAACGATTAAAAGTGGGGACGGTACCAGTAGTGGTATAGGTGGTCCAACTGGCAATGTAAATATATTCAGTGGAAACTCAGTAAACAATTCAACTGGTAATGTGAATATTTCCACTGGGACTACGGCTGGCGCACGCGGGATCGTTTCGATCGATGCGGGTTCCCTATTGATCCCAAGGCTTGCGAATGATCCCTCTTCCCCCGTTAATGGGATGATCATTTACAACTCTACTTCAAATACTTTTAAGGGGTATCAAGGGGGCGTTTGGTCTAGTTTTGGTGGAGGAAGCGGAGCCGACACGGCTCTCAGTAATCTTGCGACGACCACTGCCGTTAGTCAGAATTTAATTTTCAACAAAGCATCTATCGGAATTTTAAAAACGGCGGATAGTGCGGCAGGGAGTTTAGGTTTAACGCTACAATCAGGGGACGGTGGATCTAGTGCCGTTAGCGGTAACGTCTTAGTAAGAAGCGGCAATGCGGCTTCATCTTCCACCAATACCGGTAGTGTTACGATCACGACGGGAAATGTTTTGGGAAATTCCGGAACTCCCCCAACATCCGGCGCACTGACACTCAGTACAGGAACGGCTATATCGGGCGGGACCGGTGCGATCACAATAGCTACGGGGGTGGCTACTACAGGGGGTTCTGGAGCTATTCTGATACAGACTCCAGGAACCAGTTCTGGTTCTATTACGCTGCAAACAGGCGGAGGTGCGATCAACCTTTCCGGAGGTGCTTTTTCCGTTACTTCTGGAAGTACAGTAAGTATCCTATCAGGCCCTTCTGTGGGAACAGTTACAATTTCTACCGGAGGTCAGAACGGTTCCGCAACCGGAATAGCCACCTTTAGTTCAGGAGACACGACTGGATCTGGGGGCTCTTCAGGTGCTGTAACCCTAAAAAGCGGCGCAGCAACTACTGGAACAGGGGGGACTGCGAGTGGTGTTGTTACCGTATCCACTGGAAACTCAACCAACGGAACTACTGGCAACGTAGCTATCTCCACAGGAACCACGAGTGCTGCCACGGGCGCGGTTTCCATTACTTCCGGGAATTCCACCTCAGGTGCTTCGGGCGCCATTAACATTACCTCTGGAACCGCCTCGACCACACGAGGAAAACTCTCCATCAATACTGCCAATGTGGAGCTTAATTCCACTATCGGCGCATTGGTACTCAATCGTTTAACCACCACCCAGCGCGATGCACTTACTCCAGTTAACGGCATGATCATTTACAACAGCACTACAACTGTTGTGGAAGGATATCAAAACAGTGCGTGGGCGAGTCTTGGTGGAGGTGGAAGTGGGGCCAACACAGCGCTCAGTAATTTAGCCGTTACGACAGCCATTAGTCAGAATTTAATCTTCGATAAGACGGCCCCTATCTTACAGACCAAAGATCAAACCACACTGGCTAGCGAGGCGCTAGTCATACAGACTGGAACTTCTACAGGCGCTACCACTTCCACAGGTACCATTACGATTAAAAGTGGGGTTCCAAGTGGAGGATCCACTGGGGCCAGTGGCGATATTAATTTGAATACAGGGCTCGTTACCCCTAGTAAAACATCGGGTCAAATCAGCCTGCTCACCGGAACTGGGAGCAATACGAGTTCAGGGGCCATTACTCTCCAGAGTGGTAACGTGACCAATACGACCGGAACTTCTGGAGGTATCAACTTCACCACCGGATCTGGCCTCAGTTCAGGCAGTATAGCCTTCTTCACCTCTGCGGCTGCCAGTGCATCGGGAGTATCGGGTAGTATCTCCCTGACGACAGGAGGTATCGGAGGGGCACAGCCCTCTGGAAGTATCTCCCTGACGACAGGTACTACGACCATCGGAAGAGGGAAAGTGCTCATCGACGGTCTTCAGATGAATGTATTTTCTACCAACAACGGAATTGGTACCGGAACACCCGCTACTTCTGCAATCTTGGATTTAACTGCACCCGATAAAGCCCTTCTTTTAACTCGTTTATCTGATGCACAGCGAGACGCCCTTACTCCTGTTGCAGGGATGATTATCTACAATACAACGTCAGGAACTCTTCAAGTTCGCGGAGCCTCTGCATGGCTAACCGTAACGGCGGTCTAACCGCTTGCCGAACGAATGCTGTTATTTTCTCTGTAGGGGCATCGCCCCGTATCAACACGATTCGAAGGGGCACGCATGTCAGACAATTTTCTTAAAGTTGGGAGCGGTTTGCAACTTGCGCAGCACGCAAACGATCCTGCCAACCCTGTTGAAGGGGACATGTACTATAACAGTACCTCCGATACGATTCGCGTTTATCAGAACGATGCCTGGGTATCTCTTAGTACTTCGGCAGGAGGTGGAATTACTGAACTGACCGGAGATGTAACGGCAGGTCCGGGCTCAGGATCTCAAGTCGCAACAATAGCCGCAGCTTCAGTAGATCACAATAAACTCGCTGCGAGTTCCGTTGATAACAGCAACATCATAAGTAACGCCGAGATCGATTACTCTAAGCTAGCTCCGTTAGCTGCAGGAGCGATTCTAGTAGGCGATGCCAGCAATAATCCGCAAATCACGGTAGTGACGGGTGACGTTAGCCTTTCTCCTGCGGGTGCAACCGCCTACGAAGGGATCGTACCCATTACCAAGGGGGGCACGGGTCAAACAACTAGCTCAGCCGCGTTCGATGCTCTATCTCCCATGAGCACACCGGGGGACATGATTTTCCGTAGCAGTGCTAGTGCGGAGCGACTTGCTATTGGCGTGGCTGGGGAGGTTCTTACTGTTGTAGGCGATCTCCCTGTTTGGTCAGCCAATCCGAGTGCGAATACGCAGTTAAGCAACTTAGGCACCACCTCTATTAATCAAGATTTAGTTTTTGGATCGGGGATTACGGGCGCATTAAAAACTCTTGATGCAACTTCCCTCACAACGAATTTAACCTTAGCCACTGGAAATTCGTCTACTGGTCTGGGCGGGGCTATTAATATTGTAGGGGGCTCCGGATCTGCCAATAATTCCGGGGCTGTTAGTATTACTGCGGGTTCCGCAGGTTCCTTTGTTGGCGGGACGGTTACGATTCAGACCGCAAATTTTGATGCTGTAGCCTCGGGAAGTTCTGGCTCGATACTATTAGCAACTGGAAGTGCTAATAGCCAAGGCTTGGGTGGTGCTCAAGGTGGTGGGATTGCAATTATCGCAGGAGCAGGACAATCTATAGGCGATAACGGTGGTTCACTTTATTTCCAATCCGGTGGGACCACATCGGGCTCCGCTGGAACGATCCAACTTCAAGCGGGTAACGCTACCGCAGCAGGCGGTCTTGGCGGAAATATTCTGTTTCAAGCAGGTAGCAGTAATAACGCTTCTGGCGGCGGGGTTTCCCTGGTCGCCGGTAATAGCATTGGCGACCAAGGTGGGAATGTTACGATTGCAAGTGGGGAAACCGACGCTAATTTCTCTTCAGGTGAAATTCGCCTACGTACCGCCCTCGCGACTGGAAATGGGGCATCAGGCCCACTTGTACTCCAGACAGGTGGCGTCCTTGCAGGGGCCTCAGGTCAAATTATACTCCAGACAGGGTCTGCCGACACAGGAGATACGTCACCTGTTCTTATTACTACTGGATTAACGAACTCTGGAAATACTGGCAATGTGTTCATTAAGTCGGGTACCTCAGCGGGAGGTGCAGGCACTAGCGGTAGCATTAACATCCAAGTGGGTAGCGGTGGAAATGGGGCAGGTAATGTCAACATTTCCGCAGGTACCTGCACAACCTCTAATAACGGCGGTTCCGTCAATATTCAATCGGGTGCTGGATCGGCTAGCCAGCCTAGCGGCGACATTTTGCTTTCGACTCCTCCTTCTAACGGCACCGGCAGCACGGGTGGTATCAACCTCACTGCAGGCGATAGTGAGGACGGTACGGCAGGGAACATTTACATTTCAGGCGGTGAACAAACCGGCCTCGGGATCAATGGTACGGTAACTATCAGGGTAGTTAGTGGCGTTAGCGGAGGTCCGTGTCTGAAACTCGACACCGCACGCGTGGCGTTGGGACTACTACCGGCAGAGGCTAACGCCTACGCATCTTTAGATCTACAAGGTTCGTCAACAGCATTGTTACTTAATCGGCTGACCACGGCGCAAGAAACGGCCCTTACTCCGACTGCGACCAATGGGATGATAATCTACAACAGCACCCTGAATGCCATGCGCGGGTTTCAGGCAGGCGCATGGGCGTCGCTGGGCGGTGGAGGAGGTGGCGCCAACGTCACTCTAAGTAATTTAACCTCCCCAACCGCAGTAAGCCAAGACCTCATCTTCAACACTGGCTCAACAGCGACCGTGAGAACCAAAGACGACACAATCGCAACGAAGAATATGTTTCTGAAATCTGGAGCAACCTCAACCGCTGCAATACCATCCGGTCAAGTAAAGATGGAGTCGGGGTCTGTAACTACAGGGACAGCAGGTTCAGTAGTCCTTCTCGGCGGAAACTCTACAACTGGACAAGCTGCAAATGTTATTATTCAGGCTGGTATTCCGTTATCTGCCGGAGGCTCACCAGGACAACTTCTCCTTACTTCTGGAGATCAGGGCCTAAGTGGTGTTGCAACAGGATTAGTCCAGATAGGAAGCGGTAATATCACTTCTGGGTCCGCTTCATCTGGAGCAATGCAAGTTTTCACAGGAAACACTTTCACTGGAGCTAGCGGAGCATCTTCTCTGAAGACAGGTAACGCCACCTCTTCATCCGGTACATCAGGATCAAACACTCTTTCCACAGGATCGACAACAACAGGTGCTTCAGGAACACTGAACTTAAACACAGGCACTACGACAAGTGGATTACCTGGGAACGTTACGATCTCAGCAGGTCTAACCTCAAGCGGCACTACAGGCGGTGGAGTTGATATTATTTCGGGTGGAGTTACGAGCGGAACCGGATCTTCCGGTCAGATCAATCTCCTTACTGGAAGCGTAAGCACGACGAGCACCTCTGGAAGTGGGCTTATAAATATCAGAACAGGAAACGGATCAAGTTCTGTTCCTTCTGGTACGGTGGCTTTAACAAGTGGAACTACGGTATCAGGGGCCTCTGGCGCTCTTACTGTTAAGTCTGGTGCAGCTTCCGCATCAGGCGGAACTAGCGGTGCAGTAGCCCTTGGTTCTGGCACCGCGACGAATTCAGCTACAGGGAACGTAACTCTTTCGTCGGGAGGCACTGGAACGGTATCTTCTGGAAACGTAATCATCAACACAGGCAATACAAGCGCCGTGTCGGGTGGGATCGTAATTGCAGTTGGAACTCCTCCCGCCGCTGCCGCTGGCTCAATCAAAATCGCATCTAAGGATGGGAGCGTTGATCTCACTACGATTGCTAATGTCGCCGCCGCATCAGGCGACGTTAACGTAACCACCGGAGCATCTGCCAGCAACGTATCAGGGAACATAAATATCACAGGCGGTTCTAGCGCGACCGCAACAGTGGGGGGAAATATCAACCTAACCACTGGGGTCAACACAGCAGGACAAGGTGGGGCGTTAACACTTCTGACAGGAGTTACCGCTGGCAGGGCTTCGGGTAACGCAAGTCTTAAAACGGGTAACACGACCTCACTTGCATCAGGAACAGTAGTTATTCAATCGGGAGATTCTACAACCTCAAGCACTGGGGCTACAACGATCGGAACAGGAGCGGCAGCGGCTGGCTCGTCTGGGAACATCAACATCACGACAGGGACCGCCACCGCAACTCGCGGGACGATTAATCACACCGCCGTTACGTCAAAGCTCATCTCTACAACCGCGACACTGGAATTTCAGCACCCTATCGCTACAACCGCTGCTGATGCCACAACAACGGCCCTTTTTACCTATAACGGAACTACCTTCCCTTCAATGTGGATGGACTATCAAATCACTCGAAACGGTCTTGTTTCAATGGGTTCTTTTTTAGTTGCTTGTGATGGATCTGTGCTCGGAAATTCAAATACAGGTGCAAATACAGGTGCCAACGGAGTGACCTTATCCTCTTCCTTTGCATCTCCCACCGTCACGGTCTCTGCTGTGGTTGGGGCGCCCGGCACCGGTATCGCAAATATTAAGTATTGGATCAGGAGGATGTAATGTCGAATTTTACTCAAATTTCAGAAGGAATTGAAATATCAGAATCGTCTACTGTCCCTGCGGGATTAGTTAACGGGGCCATCTGGTACAGCTCAACTTTAAATTCCTTCATGTTGTATCAAAAAGGAATTTCACTCCCTCTTGAACCTTTGACCTCTTTCTTAAGCGCATTGTCCGCTGGCACGAATGTCGCAAACCTTCTTGTTGCAGCAACCCGTGTCAACGCAAGATACTTCGGGAGTGGGATGTATATCTCAGGAGCCCTCACGACCGTCTTATGGCTTACCAAGGATTATGATACAAACGGCCCTATTGTAAATGGCATCTATATCGTTCCGACTGACGTAACCAAACTCCATGTGGATGCCGCCATCCTGATCACAGGAAATGCACACCACGAACACCGCCATACCGACACTGCTACTATTGAACTACAAGTTAACGGAATCGCGGTTAAGACTATAATCGTCTCCGCCAGAAGTTCTCATGTCTCGCTGCCGATAACGGATACGATTCTGGTAAATACTGGAGATCAGGTCAGGATCCAAGTCAGCACGACGATGTGTGACCCTTCGATCGTGCCTTCGAATTCTGGTAATGTGATTTCAATCGTCAAGGTTGGATAGGAGATCATTATGAGCTGCTGTGGAAAAGGACGTAGGGGCGCAGGCGTTGCGCCGCGCCCTAGCAATTTACCAAGTCTAAATGCAGGCGCGGCGCAGAAATTTGCGCTCGAAAAAGGTCAACCTGCCGCTGAGTTAAGTTTGGTCGAACGCAGAATCGAGATTTGTAAAAAGTGCGTCTACTTCGATGCCAAGGAAGAGCGCTGCAATCGCTGCACTTGCTTGTTGGTCGCCAAGGTTGGGAAAAGTCGCGAGAGTTGCCCGACAGGGCTTTGGTAGTAACTCAGCCCACTAAATCCTTGGTTTGAATTTGTTTACCATTTAAATAAATAGACGCGCCCGATAAATCGAAGTCGTTTGACCAATGTGCGTCTCCTGTTTCTACCGTAACTGTTTTGAATAGATTTATATCTTTCAAAGCCTGCGCAGCATCTCCTTTGAGATTCTTGAAAATTCTTTGGAAATCATATTGGATTGTAGTGCCATTTGAATAGGTTGCGATTAGTTGGAAATCGTCCGTGCCATAAATTTCAACGAGATACGGCTCGGAAGATCCCACTATTTTTAATTTTTCAAACGGTATCTTTTCATTGATCGATTCACCATTAACAGCACGATCGTATAGAGTTAGAAGATCTTTCTTATTCCTAGAAATAAAATCCTGAATACGTTTGATATCTTTAGGAGAAAGTTTTTTACTACCCGCAAAAATACGCCCGGTCTCAATATCAATCGAGATCCACTCTCCAGTTTTGGTTGCCTTTAATCTTTTCCCACCGGGATGTTGGGATTTTTTAACCCCGTCTTCTGCAATCAATTTAATTGCAATACCGTCATCACTTCTACTAATCTCAGGAGAGGCTTCCACTAATATTTTCTCTATATTGGGGTACTTAATTTTCATGCACACAGCATAGCAGATATGACACTTATAGTCAAAACATATCCTGTGCTTATGCTTTCCCTCACCGTCGAAGATGATTTGCGATAAAACCTTGAAGACATTATAGGCTTCAGTCATGGACAAAGCCTCATTTGTCAAAAATCAGCTCGCTGGGATTCCCGAAGCAACCTTTGATGACAAAGAATGCAAGATCCTCTGCCCCTTCCATGACGATGGTAATCCCAGCTTAGGTGTTTCACTCATCGCGATCCCTGGCAAAGTGGCAGCGGGTGGGTCGTATTGCTGGAGTTGCCAAAAGGGTTCGGGGTGGAATGAACTCGCAGCCAAGCTGAATGCGACGCGTAATCTTGGTTTAGAATTCTGGGACGCGAAAGAATCCGCCAAGACTCCTGAGAATGCTTTCCACAGCCTTTCCAAAGACCTCCAGCAACTCGTTAAGCGTCAGAGCATTCAATACCGCAAACCCGTAACGGAAGGCCAGTGGGAGGGCACGTGGCGAGGTCTGACGGGCTCCTTCCTACGCTCGGTCGGTACCGAAATCTATTGGGATCGTGAATTCGAAGAGTATCGACTCTATCTGCCGATCCACGATATCCAAAATAGATTGATTGGACATGTTTTGGCGCGGGGTGAAAACAGCGACATCCCGAATAAGAAGAAGTATCTCAACTCCTATGGATTTGACGCGGACAAATACTGGTATTGCTTGAATTATGAAAAAGCGCCCAAGGCGCTCGTGATCGTAGAAGGTCCCTACGATGCACTCAGATTCCGATCCTGTGGCATACCCGCCATCGGAGCACTCGGAGCTGGACAGATCAGTTCCACGAAAGTGATCCAAGTGTTGGCGAAGGGGTGCAGCAACATCGTGCTTGCGCTCGATGCAGATGAAGCGGGGCGTAAAGCGACTTCGGAATTCAATCGCCAATTTTCTGAAGCGGGATGCAATGTGGTGGATTTGAATTTGTCGCAATATCTCACGAATCCTGAAGAGAAGATGGATCCTGGGAGTTGCCCAGAATCCGTAATCGAAGACTTGAAACGGTACCTGTCAACAATTCCTTGACTCTTTATCGATAAGGCTCAAAACTATTTTCATAATCCTGTGGGGGGAATTATGGGGACACTTGTATTGGCAGATAATTTCTGTGCCCGTTGTGTGGAACGCATCAAAGATGCTTTGACCTCTCGGGACCGGACGATCTGTTATAAGTGCAGGGATCCTTTCAAATTACGTAGTTTCTTTTCGCAAGAAGTTTCTTTGGAGGAGCTGGAATGCCCGACTCAAGAAGACGAGAATCCTTAGCGGTCGAGACTTTGAAGTTGTTAGGACTTAAAAAGATATCAGAGGAAAACTTAGCCTTGTTGCTCAACTCCTTCTGCAAGGTAGCGAGCCAGGAAAAGCAGCGCTGCATCGATCATGTACGCTACTGTGAGAAACGTATTGGATCAAATCGACCGGGCCTAGCCCATGCCGATCCGGCACTCGTTGCACGAATAGTCGCCGAAAGTTTAGAAGCGGATCTTGCATGACAGAATCTAAGCAATCTCTAGATCGTTCGTTAAGGAAAGAATGGTTGCGAAAAAACGCACCTCTTTGGAAAGATATTGACCCTACCGATTTTAAAGCCTCGCATTCGTTGCTCACCACCCTAGCCCTCCAACTCCAACAAGAGGGGTTATACAGTTCGGAAACTCTTTTGATGGATGTCGAAATGGGCGTTTTCAAAATGGTTCGAAAACTGTTACAGGGCAGAATTAACTGAGGATTACATACATACATGCAGCAAGCCGACGTGAACACAAAATACACGCAAATCTGCTTCCACGAGGAGTACATCGGAGATCAGGTGTGTCGCTATGCGGTCGTCAACCTCGCATGGAAGGAATCTTCAGAACCTTTAGCGCTTGCGTTCTCCATCTTGATGGATAAATGGATTGAAACGGAAGCGCGTAAAGTTTTTGCGGATGCCTCTCTCGATCCTAAAAAGGATATCTATCTCGAAGATACTTGGCTCATGATTAATTGGGAAAAAGAAACGGATAAAGATCATCTAGCTAAAATTTTAGATGTAGTGAAAAGAGCAGAGAATCGATTCGACGCGTTCCGAATGGGCATCGAACTTCCTGTAGAAGACGAACATCCGGGCGTCGCGGAGGACAGATGAAATTAATTCTACTTACCTTAGCACTATCTTTCGTAGCATGCTCGCATGCACCCCCCTCCTCCGACTCAAGCCGAGTTGCAAAGGCAAGAGATGCTGCAACGGATTCATCCTATCAATCCTTCAGTTTTGCGTCAAAAACGTATTGATGAAGAACGAGCACGGTATCTTCAATCTTTGAAAAAGAAGCATAAGAAGAGTAAGAAACCTGTAAATGACGAAACCTGCCAGTGCTATTAAATCCCAGAATAGAGTTTCGTTCCAAGTGTATTGGTAGGAACCTTACGAGCCAAGCCGTCGGATCGGATTGAAACCTTCTTACGAAC
>Ga0315291_10001621_pt1 | contig 30001 bp, 29 predicted proteins | sample YL17G12_20_MG_FD_203070 | JGI IMG/M metagenome (GOLD analysis project Ga0315291, IMG submission 203070) | Sediment microbial communities from Yellowstone Lake, YNP, Wyoming, USA - YL17G12_20 | ecosystem: Environmental > Aquatic > Freshwater > Lake > Sediment | place: USA: Wyoming | collected...
TCTGGCAAACGATTTTGTGAGAACTTTCTCTTTTGTAAAGAATGACGGCAGTGAAGTCATCTCATCAAACAGTGGCAAAGAGTATTTATCTATGTTCCGCATTCCAATATAAAATATATTGTGATAGTTGAAAAAAATATGAAGAAACATAAAGTTTATAGCGCTATAGTAAAAGCAGTCAGAACTGGAAAATTGAAAGAACCGTTTACGAATAATGATTTTAGAAAAGCCTGCCCCGGCTTTGCTGACGGGACTTACAACGTATTTCTAAACAAACATAGGATTGGCAATCCGGGAGGCAACTCAGAATTATTCAAAAGGATAAGCCCCGGTATATTTGAATTAGTAAGACCTGTCAAATATGGCATATAGCCATAGAGAGTTAATAAATAATAATTCGTGTCATTTCGTGTTCATTCTCCCCAAGGACATGGTTTCAAATAATCTGCGAAACTTGCCCGCCATAGCACGAATGTGCGGCGGCGGGTCTGTGTAATCTGTGGTTAAAAATTCGTGTTCATTCGTGGTTAAAAACGTTCCACTTTTACTATATAAATTCTTGACTTTAAACCCCTTTGCCAATACACTTTACAGCGGTATTTAGTATATGATATTTCGTATTTAGCAATAATTCTTAACTATTTGCTATAAAAGGACTTATGGCCGAAACAAAATATAGAATTTTATTCCTTTCTAATCGCGGATTACACAGATTACATTGATATATATTATTTTTGAATTATTTCTGCGGAATCAGCGTAATCAGTGATTACTTTTTGAGTAGAAAACGATGGAAGAACCTAAAAAGACCGAACGAATAGAAGAAATGCGAATTCTCGACGAGATGAAGAATTCGTATATGAATTACGCGATGAGCGTGATTGTGTCTCGCGCTTTGCCGGACGTTCGTGACGGCCTTAAACCTTCCCAGCGGCGAATACTCGTCGCGATGAACGACCTGAATCTCGGACCCCGAAGCAAGCACAGAAAGTGCGCAAAAATCGTCGGCGATACCGGCGGCAACTATCATCCTCACGGCGACCAGGCCACCTACGGCACATTAGTCCGGCTCGGCCAGGACTGGAATATGAGATATTGCCTCGTTGACCCGCAGGGTAATTTCGGCAGTATTGACAACGACCCGCCTGCTGCGATGCGATACACAGAGGCAAGGATGTCGGCTGAAGCGATGGAGATGCTCGAGGATTTGAACCGCGATACGGTTGATTTTGTGCCGAATTATGACGAGACCAGGACCGAGCCGACAGTTTTGCCTTCGAGGTTTCCTAATTTAATAGTTAATGGCTCCACAGGTATCGCGGTAGGTATGGCGACGAACCTTGCGCCGCATAATCTCGGCGAAGTCTGCCAGGCGTTGTTATTAGTGATAAAGGACCCGAATTGCGGCTTTAAGGACATTATGAAGGTCCTGCCGGGGCCGGATTTTCCAACCGGCGGAATAATCTGCGGCAGAAAGGGTATCAAGCTGGCCTATTCAACCGGCAAAGGTCATCTGTCTGTCAGGGGCAAGGTTGACATTGAGGAGACCAAAAAAGGCCGCAAGGTTATCATCATTACCGAAATTCCATATATGGTTGTCAAAACCAGCATTGTTTCCAAGATTGCGGAGCTTGTTGAGGCCGGCACTTTGCCTGAGGTTTCGGATGTCAGGGATGAATCCGACCGCAAAGGTATGCGGATTGTAGTAGAGATGAAAAAAGATGCTGAAGAGCAGATTGTGCTTAATAAACTTTATCAATACACGCCGCTGCAATCGACTTTTGCGATTTCGAATCTTGCACTTGTGAATAACAGGCCTGAGACGCTCAATATAAAGCAGATGCTCCAGTTGTTTATCGACCATCGCAAAGAGGTAATCCGCAGGCGGAGCAGATTTTTGCTTATAAGATGCCGCAACAGGGCGCATATTCTCGAAGGTCTTATCCTTGCGGTAAGCGACATTGACGAGATAATCAAGCTGATTAGAAAATCGCCTGATGCGCCGACGGCTAAATTAAATCTTATGAAAAAGGCGCTGCGTCTGGCGGAATCGGCGGTGCTGCGAAAACTGCTGCCGGAAGAGTTTGTAAAGCGGGCAAGCTCGGAAGAGCAGTTCCTTACCGGCCCGCAGGCAGATGCCATCCTGAATATGCAGCTCCAGAGGCTGACCGGCCTTGAGATTGAAAAGCTCGGTCAGGAGTATGCTGCTCTTATTGAGGAAATACAGGGCTATGAAGCGATTCTGGCTGATGAGAAACTTGTGCTTGATATAATCACCGAAGACCTTTACGAACTGAATGAAAAATACGCGGACAAGCGCAGAACAGTCATCACTGAAGAGACCGAAGAATTTAACGTGGAGGATTTGATTGCCGATGAAGGAGTGCTTGTCACCGTAAGTCACAGCGGATATGTCAAGCGTATGCCGATTGACACCTACCGAAAACAGGGCAGAGGCGGCAAGGGGGTCATCGGTTCGGACACGAGGGAAGGCGATTTTATAGAGAGTCTCTTTACAGCTTCGATGCACGACTATCTGCTTGTATTTACCAACAGGGGCAAATGCTACTGGCTGAAGGTCTATAACGTTCCGCAGCTTTCGCGGCAGAGCAAAGGCAGGAGTATTGCAAACCTGCTTAATTTAGGCGACCAGAAGATTACCTCGATTATAAACGTCGATAAGTTCGACGAGCGAAACCTTGTAATGACAACGCGAAACGGCATTATTAAAAAGTCAGCCCTTGGCCTTTATGCCAATCCGCGCTCGAGCGGCATTATCGCGATAAAACTCGAGCCGAGCGACGATTTAATCGGCGTGGCTTTGACCAGCGGCAAAAACCATATTATTCTCGGCACAAAAGACGGTATGGCCATTCGATTTGACGAATCGCAGGCCAGGCCCATGGGCAGGGCGGCCAGAGGTGTAAGAGGGATTAAGCTGCGTAAAGGCGATGCTGTTGTAGATATGGTGATTGCTGAAGAGGCGGTCCCTGAGGGACAGGCAACGCTGCTTACCGTTTGTGAGAACGGGTTTGGCAAAAGGACCACGCTCGAAGATTACAGGCCGCAGGGCAGAGGAGGGATAGGACTTATCAATATCAAGACTTCCGAACGGAATGGTAATGTTGTTGCCCTTAAGGCTGTGAAAGATGAAGATGACATTATGATTATGACTGCCAAGGGCATTGTTATCCGCACAGGTCTTGAAGAGATACGCGAAATAGGCAGAAACACGCAGGGAGTAAGACTGATAAAGCTCGAAGAGAATGATAAAGTTGTTGCGGTCGAACGAGTGGTTAAAGAAGAAAAAGAAGATCTGGCCGAGCCATCGAGTCCGCAAGAGCAGCAGGAAGAGCAGCCAGATGAGGCTTCCGAAGAGCCAGAAGTTCAGGATGAACAGGATGTTTCTTAGAACGGATTTGTTTGAACCACAGAGAGCACAGAGCGACACAGAGAAAAATATAATTTAAACTTGTCAGACATATAATATGAATGACTATGACGAACTAACCGGCAAAGTAATTGGCTGTGCCATAGAAGTCCACCGTAACCTTGGCCCAGGTCTGCTGGAATCTGCGTACGAGAGATGTCTTTCGTTTGAATTGCTGGCTGGAAACATTCACCATTATGTCCAAAAGGAATTACCTATTGATTACAAGGGCATTAAGCTTGATTGTGGATATCGAGTTGATTTGATGGTTGAAGATAAATTAATAGTCGAATTAAAAGCTGTCGAAACGGTTTTGCCGATTCACGAAGCTCAACTTTTAACGTATATGAAATTGGCCGGTATTAGAACCGGTCTTTTGATAAACTTCAATGTAATGCTTTTGAAGAACGGCATAAAAAGATTTGTTCTATAATTTGAATAAAATTAACTCTGTGATTCTCTGCGGCCTCGGTGGTTTATAATATTTTTCACCACAGAGAACACCGAGCGACACAGAGAATTTAGATACAGATTGACACGGATTAACACAGTTTGTTTCAACAAGTCCTCCGCTGAGCGGAGTCCTTTGTGTTCAAAGTAAAGGCTTTGCTCAAAACCACCCATTCGACTGCGCTCAGGGCAGGGTTTTTGTGCCAGCCGATTTACTTTGCCCACAGGCTGAAAAGTCAGCCTTTGTTGAAACAAAACACGGCTACAGCACCGTTTTTAACCACGGATTACACAGACCCGCCGCCGCACATTCGTGCTATGGCGGGCAAGTTTCGCAGATAGTTCAAACGGGAAATTTTATCGTTGAGTTTGAAAAGAAACCACGGATTTCGCGGATTTCACCGATTTTTTAGGAGAAAAGAAGGTTTGACAAAAAGACCAATTTAGCAGAAAATAAAAGAGATAGAATTTGGTAAACAGCGAGGGGCAACTGTAAGATTACAAAAAGGTAAGTTGTTGCTGTTTATGTATTCATAAGGGCACAAAAAATTTGCGGAGAAAAATTTATGACTAATCTTGGAAAACTTGTCAAAGTCAGTTTGCGGGATATATGGAAAGACGAAACTTCCGAATTCACGCCATGGCTTGCAAAAGAAGAAAATATAAAAGACCTTAGCAAAGAAATTGGAATAGAACTTGAAGTCGTTTCCCAAGAGGAAGCGGTAGGACCATTCCGTGCTGATATCCTTTGCAAAGACACTTTACATAATCATTGGGTTCTAATTGAAAATCAACTTGAAAAAACAGACCATATTCATCTTGGACAACTTATGACTTATGCTGCTGGTCTTGAAGCGGTCACAATTATCTGGATAGCTGAAAGATTTACTGAGGAACACCGTGCGGCGCTGGATTGGTTAAATGAGATAACAGAAGAAGGAATAAACTTTTTCGGGTTAGAGATAGAAGCATGGAAAATTGATGATTCACGGCCATCCCCCAAATTTAATATTGTCTGTAAGCCTAATGAGTGGAGTAAAACGGTAAAATCAACCGCAGAAAGAGCAGAATTAAGCGATACACAAAAGTTACAGTTTGAATACTGGACTAATTTAAAGAAATACATGGAGGGAAAGGGCAGTAATATCCGTTGGCCTAAACCAGGGGCTCAATGTTGGATTACTTTTTCGGTAGGCAAGTCTTATTTTCAACTTGTCGCACGCATGAATACCCGGACCGAAGAAATAGGGGTTTATTTTAATGTTTTTGGACCAGATAAGAAAACGTTATATGATGTTATTGAACGTGACTACAAGAATCATATAGAATCTCTACTTCATCATAAACTTGATTGGCGTGAACTACCTGAAGCAAAAGAAAGCCATATTGAAACAAGTATAAAAGCTAATCCATTAGACAAGAGTGATTGGGCAAGACAACACGAATGGTTTAAAAAGACTTTAGAAGAATTTTACATTGTTTTTGGGCCTCTTGTAAAAAAGTTGAAAATTGGTTAATAAAATAATGATATTGGCACTCATGAAAAGTTTTTGGATTGATTGTTGAAGGTAAATGATTGAATTGATATTTTAGAAAAAAATTTATAATCAAGATGGTATGAGATTTGGAGACTAAAAAAAATGAATATTATAGTATCATCTCTATTGTCAGGCATAGTTGGGGTAATTATCTCTATTGTCTATTATCGGCGTTACGAAAAACGTCGGACGAAGATAGATACGTTCAAACGTTTCTTCTCCAATCGTTACGATCTAAAAGGTGATGAATTTAGCAGAGCTATTAATGAAATCTTTGTTATTTTCCATGATTCAAGAGATGTTATATCTTCACTGCGTGCATATCATCAGAAAGTCACTGATAGACAACCTTCCCAAGATGAGTTGTTGAAGTTGAATAAGGCGCTATGTAAGGATGTGAATATAAATTTTGACAACTTCAATGATTCTTTTTTTCTTAGACCATTTAATACAAGACCATCTAGCATGGCCTAACAAGCCGGATGCAGGCGACGTTTATACGATTAATTTTGGAATTACAGAACGAAAAAGACAAGAGCTTGAGCAACGTATGCATAACTGCAATCTGCTGGAGAATGATATTGAGGAAACGTTCGTTCGAAGCAGTGGAGCAGGAGGACAGAAAGTCAATAAAAGTTCCACTTGTGTCCATTTGAAGCATATTCCCAGCGGGCTGGCAGTCAAGGTCCAAAAGAGCCGCAGCCAGGGACTGAACCGCTATTATGCGAGAAAGCAAATGTGTGAACTGCTGGAGAATAAATTACTGGGAAAAGAAAGCCCAGAAGCAAAAAAGTTAGAAAAAATCAGGAAGCAGAAAGACAGAAGAAGGCGGAGAACAGAAGGAAAAGACAAAAAGTAAAAAAGATTGCCGCGGCCATGGGGAACTCGCAATGACCCCGATGAGATAGTTGCGACATCTCACGGGGCAAGTAGGTGCGGGACAGGCAAGTGGGGGCTAAACATTTAACGAACCCCCTTAGGATTGGAAATACCTGTCTGTTGACGGAACTTGCCGGTTAATCTATAATTGCGAATCTTTACAGGTAAATAATATGGCAGGGAATGAAAAATAAAACATGGTTCGACAAGCTCACCATACAGAGATAAAGCCGATATATGTTATAGCCGGCAAAGACGAATTTCTCGTTAAAAATGAGTGCGAAAGACTATTAGACGAGTTAATCAAGCCGGAGCAAAGAACGACCGGCCTTTGGCGAGTTGAAGGGCGGGATATTCAGATAACAAACGTGCTCGATGAGTTGCGGACACTGCCTTTTCTTACCGACCGCCGTGTTGTCGTAATAGAAAATGCCGACAAGACCATTTTGAAGAGTCCGAAAGACGATGAAGAAAATAAAGAGGAGGCTAAAGAAACCACTCCTGATAATCGCAAAATTCTCGAAAGATATTTTGATAATCCTTCTTCAACCGGCATTCTTGTAATGACCGTTTCATCGTGGCCGTCCAATACGAGATTGGCGAAGAAACTTCCCAAAGTCGGCAAATTGATTGAGATTGGCGAATTGAAATCAAGCTCTCTTGTCTCTTATATTCGCAATTATGCGAGACAACAACACAGTAAGGAACTTTCTTATAACGCTGCGCAAATGCTTATCGAACTTGCCGGCGATGAGCCGGGAGTGCTGTGCAGCGAAATAGATAAACTTGCTGCCTACACAAACTCCGCAAAAGCCATAACCGAAAAAGATATTGCGGCACTTGTCGGCCGAAACAGGATTTTTGACGCATTTGAGGTAATCGATTCAATGACGGCAGGGGACACCGGCAAAGCTCTTGAAAAGTTGCGCATAATGTTTCAGTCCGACAGGGAGGCTGAATATAAGGTTGTCGGGGCTTTTGCCTGGCATTTTCGCAGGATGTTCAGCGCATCTGCAATGCTGAAAGAAGGTCTTTCGCCGGACGTTGTATCAAAAAAACTTCGTATCTGGAACCGGAACGAATTTTTCGAAACTTTGAAAAAAATGACGCTTGAAAAGATTGGCGACTGCCTGCGGCAGCTTGCCGAGATTGATTATCGGATTAAAACCGGCAGAACAACGGCGGAAACGGCAATTGAAATAATGGTGGTGCAACTGGCAGAAAAGTAATTTATTAACCACGAATTAACACGAATTGACACGAATCCAAAAAATATGGCGGAAGAACAGCGACAAAGAAAAAGACACAAGCGAAAACGGACCATTATTGAACAGTGGTTTTTGTATATTCTGCTGAGGATATTCCTGTTTTTTGTCTTTTTATTTTCCGTTGAAAGGATGCTGAGATTTGCCTGTTTTTTGGGCAGAGGCTTATGGAAGCATTACCATCGCGGCAGACAAAAAGCGATAGACAATCTTCGGGCAAGTTTTCCCGACAAAGACGAGGATTGGATAGAACAAACAGGCAGACGGAGTTTCGAGCATCTTGTAATGCTTACGGTGGATGTGATTTTTGCTCCCAGATTGATACGCAAGGACAACTGGGAGGAGTATTCGAGCTACAAAAACGTCGAACGGATAAAATGGATGATGGCAGAAAGGCGGCCCTTGCTGCTTGTTGCGGCGCATTACGGCAATTTTGAGATAATGGGCTATCTGCTGGGCGAGTTCGGCTTCGATGTTTACAGCATTGCAAGGCCGTTTGATAACAGATTCCTTAACAAATATCTATACGATGTCCGGCAGCGCAAAGGGCAGAAAATCATCGATAAAAAAGGCGCATCAGAAATGATGGAGCGGATTGTTCGGCAGGGCTCGACTTTATGTTTTATAGCCGACCAGAATGCTGGTAAAAAGGGGATTTTTGTTGATTTTTTCGGCAGAAAGGCAAGCACATATAAGAGCATCGGCCTGCTGGCGATTCAATATAACCTTCCGATAGGCGTAGGCGTCAGCAGAAGGATTGACAACAGGTTCTTTTTTGAGATGGAGGCAGCAAGGCTGATTATGCCCGAGGAATGGAAGGACAAGGATGACCCGCTAATGTGGATTACGCAGGAATACACAAAGGCGTTTGAGGAGTCAATCCGCAAGGACCCGACACAATACTGGTGGATTCACAACAGATGGAAGACAAGGCCAAAGGATAAAAATAGCCACGAAGACACAAAGGCACAAAGAAATTGAAAATTGAAGATTTAAGATTTAAAATTTTTTGATGAATGACGAACATCGAACATTCAATGTCAGGAGTTAAATTCGAATTTTAGAATAAATTTATGTTTATTTGTGAACACGGGTGGTTATAATTTCTCTGTGTTTGGCAGATGAACTGTATTTGATTGGAGGATTTTATGACTGAACCGCAAAAAAGCTGGGAGCACAGACTCAGCAAGACTACGGACTCTCTTGCCGTTGATTTTGTTGAGTCGCTTTCGATAGACAAGCGTCTCTATAAGTATGATATTGTCGGCTCAATTGCACACGTCGAGATGCTTAGCGAGCAAAAGCTGCTCACAAAGGAAGAATTTAAACAGATAAAAGAGGCTCTTATTGAGATTTCACACCAGATAGCCGAAGGAAAATTTAAATTTGACAAGACTTACGAAGATATCCACATGGTGATTGAGGCTGCCCTGATTGCAAAAATCGGCGATGCGGGCAAAAAGCTTCATACCGGCAGAAGCAGAAACGACCAGGTTACAACCGATATGCGTCTGTGGATGCGCGACGAGATAGAGATAATCCAGACTAAAATAACTCTGCTGCAAAAGGCCTTTGTGAAACTTGCGGAAAAATATGCAGCCGATATTATGCCTGCATACACACATTTGCAGCGTGCTCAGCCGGTTTCTGTCGCAGCTTATCTTTTGAGTTTTGTCGAACAGCTCAACCGCGACTGGCTTCGGCTGAAAAACTGCCGACTGCTTCTGAATGTTTCTCCTCTTGGCAGCGGGGCGATTGCAGGTTCTTCATTACCTTTGGATAGAAAGCAGACGTGCAATCTTTTGGGCTTTTCAGATATTACCTATAATACGATTGATTCGGTGTCCGACAGAGATTTCTGTGCAGAGTTCATCTTTGACTGCTGTCTTGTTTCTGCGCACCTGTCGAAATTGGCTGAAGACTGGATTATCTTCTCGACAACCGAGTTTGATTTTATGCGTATCGATGATGCCTTCTGCACTTCGTCCAGTATGATGCCGCAGAAGCGCAATCCCGATAACTTAGAGCTTATTCGCTCAAAAGCCGGCGCAGTTTACGGTTCGCTTGTGGCGATTCTTACTATCTTAAAGGCCCAGCCGAGCGGTTATAATCGTGACCTGCAGGAAGATAAACGCCATGTCTTTAATGCGTCGGATACGATAGAGGCCTGTGTTGATATGGCCTGCGCAATAGTTGAGAACACAACGTTTAATATGGAAAAGATTTCTGCCGGTCTTGACAAAGGTTTTCCTGATGCCACATCGCTTGCAGAATATCTTGTTAAAAAAGGGATGCCGTTCCGCACCGCTCACGGCATAGTCGGTACTATCGTTGCTCAATGCGAGAAAGGCGGCAAGGTCCTTGCCGATATCACGATTGAACAGTTCAAGAAATACTGCGAGTTTATCGAAGAGGATGTTTATCAGTATTTAGGCAGTAAAAATGTTGCCGCTTCATACGTTACAGCAGCGGCGCCATCGCCTTTGCAGATGGCTAAGCAGGTTAATTACTGGAAAAAGCAGCTTTCAGAGCGATGAGCACAAAAGAGGCCGAGATTGTTCAATACTTTGCAGCTAAGGGAAAATTAAGTGCCGCAAAGTTCCCCATCGGCATCGGTGACGATATGGCACAGGTCAGGCTGACTAAAGGCTCTTCGGTGCTTATCACAACCGATATGCTTCTCGACGGTGTGCACTTCGACACTAAAAAGGCAACCCTTGAGCAAATCGGCTACAAGTCAATGGCGGCAAGTTTGAGCGACTGTGCCGCTATGGCAACTGTTCCCGTTGCAGCGGTTGTTTCGGTTGCTTTGCCGAGAAATTTTGGTTCGGCGAAGCTGAAAAAACTGCACAAAGGGATACTCACAGCGGCGAAGAAATATAATTGTCCTCTTATTGGCGGAGATATTACATCGTGGGCGAAACCATCCGCCTTCGGTAAACCTACGGCGGACAAGTTGGCGGTTAGTGTTGCGATGTTAAGCAGGCCTGGTGCGACAAAACCTGTTAAAAGAAGCACAGCGAAAGTCGGCGATATAATTTGTGTAACGGGCTTTCTGGGCGGCTCGATATTTAAAAAGCATCTTGATTTCAAGCCACGCCTTGGGGAATCGCTTGCAATTGCCAAAGCCGGCGCAAATGCAATGATAGATATAAGCGACGGTTTAAGCACGGATTTGAATCACATAAGCAGATTGAGCAAAAAAGGGGCTTGTTTGGAAGCTGATGATATCCCTGTTTCAAGCCAGGCGAAAAAAACTGCCAATCCTTTAAAAGCAGCCCTTAATGACGGTGAAGATTTTGAACTGCTGTTTACAATACCACAAAAAAGTTTTGAACGTTTGAAAAGAAACTGGCGTTTTAAGGTCGAGCTTACTGCCATAGGTAAAATTGTCAGAGGGTCTTCGGTAAAAATAAAAATGCCTGACGGCAGTGTTGTTGAATTATTACCCGGAGGCTATGACCATTTAATAAAAAATCCTAAATCCCAAATCCGAAACTCGAAACCCCAGAGAGATAGTCCAAGGGACATCTCACAGGGCAGGCAAATTCAAAATCCAAATTACCAAAATCCGAAACAGTTTTTCAAATGTAATGAATAAACAAACGGTACAGATTATTTCAGACTCTGTCGAAAAGACATTCGACATTGGTAAAAAGATAGGCATATTACTTGAACCGGAAAAGGTTGTTTGCCTGGCCGGGCCATTGGGCAGCGGAAAGACAACTCTGATAAAGGGCATCGCGGCAGGGGCAGGGGCGGCAAAGCCAAAACTTGTCAACAGTCCAACCTTTGTCATCGTTAATGAGTATAAAGGCAGGTTCAATATTTTTCATATCGATGCATACCGGATAAACACAATCGCTGAATTTGAGGCGCTGGGCTTTGAAGAATTTATCGGGCCTGACAGTGCTATCCTTATCGAATGGGCCGATAAAGTTGCACAGGCACTTAGCGGTCTTGACTGTATTCATATCGAAATGCAGCACAACGGCCCGAAAAGCCGGATTATCAGGATTATCGGCCTGAAAGATGCACAAGCCTTGAGCGTTTAAAAGAACCTCAGTTTTGCACATCATTCTTTATTTCTTATATTTTAAGTGGCAGTGTATTTGCCGGATGTGCCTGTCCGGCCGTATTGAAAACTGAAAACCGATAATTTTATAAGACGTTGCAAATGATATTTAAAGATGAAAGGTGGGCAGATAAGGTAATAAGTTAAGTCCCTGCACTGCTTAACCGATAGCAGTTGCAGGAAATGGTCGGATAGTATTAAGAATAAAAAGTAAAATTTTTCCTTAAAACAAAGGAGAAAGAAATGAAAAAGAGAAATGGTTTTACGCTGGTTGAAATTTTGATAGTGGTGGTCATTCTGGGTATTCTTGCCGCCATAGTGATTCCGCAGTTCAGCGATGCGAGCGAGGAAGCGAAATTGTCGAGTTTAGTGAGCGACCTGCAGACAATCCGTTCGCAGATTCAGCTTTACAGGGCTCAGCATCACCACGGTACTGCCAACCTGCCAGGGGCGACAGAAACTGCCCTTACTTTCGCTGAGTCGATGACAATGTACACAATTAAAGATGGTACGGAGGCTGACCCCCAGGCTCCGGACCCAAACGGCGGCGTTTATGGTCCTTATCTGCTGAAGATACCGACAAATCCGTTCAATGACTCGGCTGTAGTTGCGGAGGATGGTACCATCGGCAATGGCGGCGCTGCTTCCGGCTGGGAATTCAACACAACTACCGGCGCTTTCAACGCGGACGACAGTGTTCCCCATGGCGCTCTGTAACCTTACGGCGAAGCTCCGGTTTATCCTGCTGCGGCTGCGGTCTTCGCTGCGACGAGCAGAATCGGAGAAAAGATACAGGCTGGTCAGTCTGGTGGTTGCGGATTGGCCAGCCGTTTTTGTGAATAGCCACGAAGGCACGAAGACACGAAGAAAAAGTAGTTAAGAAGGAAGTAAGGAAAAGAAAATGAGAAGCGGTTTTACCCCGTTAGAAACAGACGAACATAACTGCCATCGGTCAAAGAACCCGTTGGTGAAAAGGAACATTCTGTTTCTAACGGGGTTTACGCTGGTTGAGATTTTGATAGTGGTGATCATTCTGGGTATTCTTGCCGCGATAGTGATTCCACAGTTCGGCGATGCGAGCGAGAAAGCGAGATTGTCGAGTTTAGTGAGCGACCTGCAGACAGTCCGTTCGCAGATTCAGCTTTACAAGTATCATCACAGCGGCAACCTGCCGGGAACGGTACCAAGCGTTTCTTTCGAGGATTCAATGACAAAGTACACAATAGCTGATGGTACACTGGCTACCACCCAGGCTCTGGACCCAAACGTTTATGGCCCTTATCTTCAAAAGATGCCGACAAATCCGTTCGATGACAGTGTTGACATAACTGCAGGTGCAGGTTCTCCAGACCTCAGCGGCGGTTGGTATTACAATGCTACAACGGGTGCATTTAACGCGAACGACAGTGCTGAACACGCTGGTCTGTAATCCGCCTTCGCCAAGGCTACGGCGGATAAATCTGACGGCGAAGCTCCGGTTTATCCTGCTGCGGCTGCGGCCTTCGCCGCGACGAGCAGAACCGGAGAAAAGATACAGGCTGGTCAGTCTGGTGGTTGCGGATTGGCCAGCCGTTTTTTTGCTTAACAAAAAAATTAGCCATCCGCCTTCCATCCTTCGTCCGCCAAAGCGGACTATGGAGGACAGGTCGCTAAAGCCCGCCTACGGCGGGCAAGCTTCGGCGGACAAGCTCCGACACAAAGGCACAAAGTTAATTGAAAGTTAAAGACTTAAAAAACAATGCTTTTACCCCCGCACCAATTTACATTGTGGCGGCAAAGCTCGAAAAGACACATAAAACCACTCTGGCTGGTTTTCAAAATGTTCAACCAAAGTGTAAACCCCCACACCAATGTATTGGTGTGAGGGGTAAATTGGTGCGGGGGTTTACTCTTGTTGAGGCCCTTATAGCACTTGTAATTCTTGGGATAGCGGCATACGGGCTGATTTTACCGTTTGCTTCAAGCGCTGCGGTCCAGGAGCAGGGGTGCAGTCAAACACTCGCAGCAAAACTTGCCTGTGATTTGGTTGAACAGATTATCGCTGACCCTAATGGTTTTAATCTGATAAAACACGACTATGACGGTTATACCGAGCAGAAAGGGCATATAAAAAACGCAGCCGGTGCTGATTTTACCGACCCGATGTACGCGGATTTCAGCAGAGAGGCGGTTTGTGAGTATTATAGGCCGCCGCCACAGCAGGATTTCGGGGCGTATAATTTTATCAGGATAACTGTTAAAGTGTATCAAAACGACCTTAAACTTGCGGAAGTCGTGAGGCTGAAAAGTAAATGAAAGGGAGAAATTATAAATATAGCGGTTTTACCCCCACACCTATTTGCATTGTGTCAGCAAATGAGAAGTCGAATTGTGTTGCAGATTGGGGCGTTATCAGCCTACGGCGCTGCTGTGCAAATAGGTGTGGGGGTTTTACACTTGCCGAATTGCTGATGGCGGTCTGGGTAATGAGTATAATCCTCGCTGCCATAGCGACGTTGTCATTTGCTCTCGGCAGTGCAAATGATTCTGCGGATGATACATCGGAGATACAAAGCAGAATCCGCTATACGACTATGCGTCTCGGTGAACTTATACGAAACAGTAAGCTGATATGTTATAAGTGGGACAATAGTGTGGCAATCTGGCAGGCGGATGACAACGGCAATAGTCAGATAGACCCCAACGAAATAGTCTATATCGAATACGACGGCAGTAATAACTGCTTGAAGCTGATTAGTTTTACTTCTACCGCTGTGGTTGTCTCCTTTCCGAGAACTCTTGGGTCGATTGGGAACGGTCAGGCCAGGACATGGCTTGGAGCGAATTGCCAGAGCAGTTCCATTACTCTTATAGATAATTGCAGTTATGTAACTTTTACAACCGACCAGCCGCCGCCTTTTTCAAAAAGGCTTAATTTGTTTTTCGGCATCCGGCAAAAAGGTGTGATTCAAAACTATCAATTAACGGCATACCTGCGATGTCAGGCTGATTATTTACTTGACGGCAGCGGCCAGATTGTTTTGAGCGATGATGATATGTAAATAGCCACAAAGGCACGAAGACACAAAAAAAGGAAGTAAAGAGACAAGGAAATAAGGAAAAACGTCAAACGGTTGCGGTTGCGAGGCTCGTATCGGTTACGTTAAACGTAAGACGTATATACGAAACGAGCGGCGCAACCGATAAACGAAATACGATATAACGATGTGTGAAAAAAAATACAATTGCGGCAAAGGAATAGCCCTGATTATCATTCTGGTGCTTATAACAGCCATAGTTGTTATTGGCCTTGGTTTTATTATTCGCGGCGATACGGAGCTTCTCTGCGGGCAGAATATGGAGCTCAAGGCCGATATGGATTATCTTACCGAATCAGGCCTCGAACATGCAAGGGGCCTGATTTTAAATCCTCAGGATGTAACAACGGATTACTGGACGGGTGATACAGAGCAGCAATTAGTTTCCGGCAGCAGTGATTATTATGATGTTGCTGTTAATTTTAACGAGCTTTATCCGTTCAATTACCAGATAACGAGTTTGGCCTATCGTGAAAATGGCGGGCAGAGAACGGCTCAAAGCAGCCTGACGGCAGAATTACGCCTTAATCCTTGTATTGTTTACTGGCAGTCAGACAACCAGGACATTCCCAGTGAGGTAAATATAACTGGAGACGCATATTTTGAAAATAGTGTTACTAATCATGGCAGGATTGATGGCGACGTTTATTCTGCGGGAACTGTGGGGGGCACTCCGCCGATTCGGGGGCAGAGATATCAGAATGTATCGCAGGCTCCCTGTAATATGCCGGGAATCTCATATTCCGATTTCAGTTCTCAGTATTATTATAATGGTCTTGGCCCTTACTTAGTGAAACTCGTACTCAGTGGAACATACGATGGTACTACATTTCCGGAGCCGGGTGCCGACCCCGGTCGTGTGTATTATTGCGGCGACGATCTGGTTATAGATGGCAATGTGTTTGTGAACGGCACCTTGGTCGTTAAAAACGATTTGAGATTAAAAGCTGGTAACTTAACAATTCAGTCTGCAAAAAACTTTCCTGCCCTGATTATAGGTCATGATTTGCTAATCGAAGAGCCCGATGACCCCAATGACCCTAATGACCCTAATGCCCCTAATGACCCCAATAACCGCAGTAGCATGCTTACTGCGACCGGCTATACCCAGATAGGTCGTCATATTGATATGAATGATAAAACCGGCAGTTCAATCAAAGTTAACGGGGCATTATATGTTTTTGGCGATGGCATAGTGGATACTACCGGCTGTACTGTGGATATATCAGGGATGCCGCACAAGGCCTGTCTTGCAATCTGGTCAAGCGGAGAGAACTTAACGCGCTGGTCGCCTGCGGCCGGGGCTTTTTACAAATCAATTGTGCGGAATCCATAACTGTTTTCCACCACGGGCGGATAGGCCGCTTTTTGTTATCGGGCATTTCCAGAAAACCTTCTGAAATCAGCTCTTAATGCCACAACATCGAAGGGTTCTATATCAGAAAAATCCTGTTGCGGCCTTTAATGATTTTGCAGAGTCTGACGCTTTTTGACTGGTAAACCCCTACACCAAAGTTTTGGTGTGGGGGTAAACAGGCCGTCAGAGAGGCTAAAAAAGCTCTGACAGACCCTACGACAGGCTCAGGGCAGGAGAGGCATTTTTCTGCAGCCCGAAAGACCGATAAAAAATTTTAAGAAGCATTTCTACAGTAAAAATCCCCCATCGAGGCAGTTAAGCTGAAGTTCTCATAAGACGAAGAAACATAATGGATTAGTGCAGTTTTTCTGCATTTAATAGCCACTAAGACACTAAGGCACGAAGTTTTTTTAATATATTATTTTCCTGGTGTCTTTGTCCTTAGGACTCCTAACGGAGTGCCTTCGTGGCCACCTTTTTATAAGGCTGAAAAATGACAAGAAACAGTCAATATGATTTGCGGGTTTTTACCCCCACACCAATTTGCACAGTGGTTGGGCAAGTAAACCCTCACACCAATATATTGGTGTGCAGGGTAAAAGCTAAAAAGAAGCAAATTTGCCAGCAGATTTCAAATTCGCCTGCTATATGCAAATTGGTGTGGGGGTTTACGCTGGTAGAGTTGGTCATTGTGATGATGATAATGGCCATCCTGGCAGCGATTGCCGTGCCGTTATACACCTCGGCAGCTTCGGTGCAGTTAAAAACTGCCGCCAATATGATTGCATCCGACCTTGAGTATGCAAAGAGCATGGCAATGAGCACAGGCAGGAATTATTCGGTGGTTTTTAATGATTCGAACGAAAGCTACAGGATAAGGGACGCAAATGGTGACGTGAATCACCCTGTACATATCGGGGCTAAGTATGTCGTAAGTTTCGCAGGAGACAGTCGACTCAACAAGGTTGATATTGTAAGTGCAAATTTTGACTCAAAGAATGGAGTGAGGTTTGATTACCTCGGAGCGCCTTATGCTCATGATGATTCCTCCGACAGTCCTCTGAACAATGGTTCGGTACAGTTGCGTGCCGAGGGTAATCCTATGACGGTCAGGGTTGAGCCTGTAACAGGATATGTAAGCATTGAATAGCAGGTTGAAAGTATGCTTGAGTTTCTAAGGACAAAGACGAGTCCAATCGGACTGGACGTCGGCAGCAATTCAGTGAAGATGCTGCAGCTTGAAAGCGGCAGCGATAAGCCGGCAGTAATTGCGGCAGATGAGGTTCGGCTTGACCCTGAAATCGGGGATGACCAGCAGGCGGCCAGGGATGCGACAGTAGCCGCCATAAAGGAAATTCTTGCCAGAGGACATTTTCAGAAGAGGAAAGTTATCTCATGTCTGCCCGGCTGTAAGCTGATTATAAAAAGTCTTCGGCTTGATATTTTTGATGATGAAGAGATTGAAAAGACGATAAAGGGCGGCATGATGGAGCGTTTAGGCCTAAAGACCGATACTCATGAGGTCAGATTTTTCTCGGCGGGAAACATTCATCAGGGTGATGAAGTCAAGAATGAAGTTATCCTCTTTGCCATCGACAAGGAATCTCTCAGGGAGCATATAGAAATGCTGGAACAGGCAGGCGTAACTCCGGTTGCGATTGATACGGTCCCTTGTGCCTTATTCAGGTCTCTGCAGAGGTCTCTGCGGAGGACGGCTGACCAGGAAAAGGCGACTGTTTTCGTTGACGTGGGAAGCAGTTACACAACAGTCATAATCGGCAAAGCGGGCGAAATAATTTTTGCCAAACAGATAGACATTGCGGGCAAACAGGTAAACCAGCAGGTTGCATCGAGACTTGGTATCGGTCTTGACGAGGCAGTGCATTTGAGGAGCAAGCTGAAAAGTAAGGCTGAAGCCGGCGGAATCGAACCTGCGGTGCAGCAGATAGTAATTGACAGTATGCATTCTGTTATTGACGAGCTGGCAAGGGAGATATCGCTCTGTTTCAGATACTATGCAGTAGCATTCCGCGGGCAAAGGCCCAGCCAGGTCGTTTTTACCGGCGGCGAAGCTTATGAACAGACGCTTATAGACGCTCTCAGACAGCATTTGAATATTGAGATAGAAGTAACCGAGCTGCTGAGAGGTTTTGACCTTTCGAGGGTTGAATTTCCTGCGGATAAAAGGGCGATGCTCTATGAGTGGGCTGTTGCAACCGGGCTTTGTCTTAAGGGTATGGATATGGCTGGACAGGATAAGGTTTATGAAAGAAATTGATTTTCTTCCTGAATGGTATAAGCAGGGATGTTTACAGCAGAAGAAGCACCGCGAATTTTACATTGCGCTTGGTCTTATTGTTTTTATTATGGCGGCATGGAGCATTTTTGCCAACGGCAGGGTTGTGGTAGTGAAGGCAAGGAATACAACGCTTCGCAATGCCAAACTTATCCAGGAGCGCTCCGAGACCGAATATAACCAGGCTGATGGCGAATATCGGCAGTTGAAGTCAAGGTGCAAGATACTTGACTCAGTTAAATCCCATATAGTCGTCTCTAATGTAATTGCTGAACTTACACATTTGCTTGACGGCGGTATTATTCTGAAAAAATTGGAAATAAAAGCTGAGATGATTGGCGGACAGAGCGGAAAAACAGGCATAAAAGTAATTTCCACCGCCGGCGGTCGACCGACGCTGTCTGAAAAAAAGGTGAGATTTAGAATAACGCTTACAGGTCTTGCCGCAGATGCCGCACAGGTTGCTGAAGTGATTAACAGGCTCGAACAGTCGGATTATTTTTTTCAGATTGTTCCCAGTTTTTCAAGAAATACGACAACAGGTCAATATCAGGCCAGCGAATTTGAGATAACCTGCTATCTGGCCAATTACAGATTGGCGAATTAAACAAATGCAGAAGATAGAAAGAAAACAATTTGTTATGTCGGTTGCAGTTGTGACTCTTGCGGTAGTCTTTATACTTCTTCAGTATCTGCCGCTGGATAAGAAAACCAAAAGCCTCAAGGCTGCTAATACAAGGCTTCTTGTTGAGAATACCGCAGTAAGTGCCCGCCTGGAGGTTTTGCCGCAGATGTACAAAGAGATTGAAAAGATAAAAGAACAGGTCGGCGATTTTGATGCAAAGATTCCTGTCGGCAGGTCACACGGTTTATTTCTTCATAACCTTACATCGGTAATGCAGAAGCATGGCCTTAGCGAGCTTGTAGTCCAGCCTGGTGCGGAGACAGAAACGACGGCTTGTGGTTTGTCTCAGATACCTGTGCATATCCGCTGCAAGGGGAAACTTGTGCAGATTTTCAGATTTTTCAAGGCATTGGAGGGTTTCGAGAGAATTATTCAGATAGAAGAGGTCGGGCTTACGGCTAATGATAAAATTGACGGCGATGTTACCATGCAGGCGAAGGTGAATATATTTTATCGGGCTGCGGCGGGCTACGCCCCGACGAGCAGGACGAATTAAGTGAAGCAGACGGCACAAAAAAGTGATGGCAGACAGAGAGCCGCAGCGGCAAAGATCGCAGTTCAGCGTAAAAAACTGACAGTGGCGTTTTTTTTGTTTTTTGTCATGGCTGTTTTGTGGATGAGGGTCCTTGTGGGCAAAGGTGGGCCGAAAACGGCCTCGGCAATTCCTGATATAAATGCAGTTGTCGCTGCCAAGTCGGCGGTCTTGAAAGTAATTTATACTGAACTGCCTGTAATCAGCCAGAGGCACGATGTTCTTGCAAATGATTTCTTTACTGCCAGAGACTTCAAGGGGTTCAGAAAACAGGGCGAATTCGCTTTGGACAACGAGGTAAATATGTCAGGTGCGGGAAACCTGCAGCTTTCAGACGGTTTGGCGGCAGCGGTGGAAGAACTGGAGCTTATTGCAATTGTAAATGACAAGAAGCCGCAGGCATTTATTGGAGACAGGCTTCTTGAAAAGGGCCAGAGCTTCAGGTTTGTATTTCGCGGCCAGGCTTACGATTTCAAGGTCGTAAACATCCTGGAAAACAGGGTTGAACTTGAATGTAACGGCATAATCATTACCAAAAAAATTCCTGAGCTTCTTTTTAAGAATGAATGATAAAGGAAGAAAAAAATGAGACGTGAAAGAAGAAAAATAAAAGTGAACCCCCAACACCAATGTATTGGTGTGGGGGTAAAGGGCAGAAATTTTTTACTGCTGTGTGTAATTGTAATAACTGTGACGGCGGCTGCAGCGATAGGCCAGACGGAGCCGAATCAGACGGAGCCGAACCGGACGGCGGATAATGAACCCGTTCTTCTCGACCAGGCCGACAGTGGTCTTATAATTGATTACCAGCAACGGACCGTAGCCGAAGATTCCTTTCTCGACCAGCCTGTGCAGTGCATCAATTTTAAAAAGGATATGTCGGTAAGAGACGCTCTTCGTTTTCTTGCCGCCAAGTATCACAGAAACATAATTCCGTCCGGGCAAGTTATCGGCAAGCTGAATGTAACGAGTCTGTATGAAGTTACATTCGAAGAAGCTCTCGATGCCATACTCGGCAGCGACTATCGTTATAAAACCACCGGAGGGTTTATCAGGGTTTACACAGCCGAGGAATATGCAAAACTGGCCAAGGATATAGAGAATATGACCAGCAGGGTTTTTGAGCTTTATTATGTCAACGCGGCCGAAGTCAAGACTCTCATAACGCCTATTATGAGCCAGTTTGGCAAGATTGCCTCGACCAGCCCTGCGGCACTCGATACCGAGGCAGGCCAGGGCGGCGATAAGCTCAGTATGAGGGATACGATAGTTGTTTACGATTTTCCTGAAAGACTTGACCAGATTGAGCGGACGATTAAGGAAATAGACGTAAAGCCGCAGCAGATTCTGATTGAAGTTACAGTTCTCAAGGCCGAACTCTCGGAGACAACAAACTTTGGCATAAACTGGAGCAAAATCGGCGGTCTTACGGCAAGTTCGACTCCTTTTGGTATATCTGCGAATCTTTCTAACTCTGCGGCGACAGCCTTTACTGCAACGCTGAATAATGATGAGATAACCGCTGCAATTACGGCTCAGGAGGGAATCACGGATACGACGGTGCTTGCTAATCCCAAGATTATGGCATTGAATAAACAGGCCGGTTATATAAACATCGGTGAAGAGAGAGGATATACAGCGAGCATAACTCAAGGTCAGACCACAACAACTTCGGTGGACTTTCTCATAAGCGGTACAATTTTGAAGTTCAGGCCTTTTATATGTGACAATGGGTACGTTCGTATGGAAATTAATCCTGAACTGAGTACCGGCACCATTCAGACAGATGTGAATAGTACTTTACCGTTAAAAACTATTACGCAGGTTAAGACAAACATAATGGTAAAGGACGGCAGGACGATTATTATCGGCGGCTTGTTCAAGGAAGAGCTTACGAGCAATGATTCGCAGGTTCCCGTTATCGGTGATTTGCCGATTGTCGGTGCGTTGTTCAAAAAAACCAAAGATACCAATATCCGCATAGAGCTTGTCATATTGATAACGCCGCATATTATCAATGAACCGGAAGACCTTGTGTCTGCTTCTGAAAGGAAACAGGATGACATCAGCCGGATTGTTGAGGGTTCAAGAAAGAGAATGAACCCGATAGCGAGAGCGCGTATTTATGAAAATAGTTACGCAAAAGCTATCGAATATTATGCTGATAAAGAATACGACAAGGCTCTGGCCGAGCTGAACTGGATTATAGGTTTCAGACCGAATGCTCTTGAAGCGGTTCAGCTTAAGGAAAAGATTCTTGCCGACATCCGGCCGGACAAATATCACGCACTTGAACGCATTATGTACGAGCAGATTCAAAAAGAGCAGAATATTATGTGGAAGCGGAGATAAGGAGCGATTTTATGGTTAGCATAAGAAAAATCCGAATAGCAGCCGTTGTTTTAGGCCTTGTTATTTTCGCCGGCTGTCAGAGTACGAATAATACGCATAAACAGAACAAGCAACAGATGCGGGCCAAATGGCAGAAAACCTCTTCTGAGATGAAACTTTCAGCGGCGATGGAGCAGTTCGACACAGGCCAATATGAGCAGGCCGAGGCTGTTGCAAAGGAGTGTATCAATTCAGATTTGAATCTTCCCGATGCTCATCTGCTGCTGGGCAAGGTCAGACTTGTTAGGGGAGATTTCTCCGGGGCAAAGAGCAGTTTTTTGACCTATGTAAATCTAAAGCAAACCAGCGATGAAGGTTGGTTTTTGCTCGCTCTGGTCTGCGGACGTCTCAACGATGAAGCCGGTGCATTGAGGTGGTATCAAAAGGCTCTTGAGCTTTCGCCGGATAACATCGATTACACCATTGCGGTCGGCAGAATGTATGTTGCACAAAATGATTTTGTCTCAGCCGAGAAGCTTTATCAGGACAAAATCGCAGCCAACCCTGCCGATACTGATTTGAAAATTGCTGCTGCCCAGATGTATCTTGCATGGGGGCAGAACGACAAAGCAGTTGGGCTCTACGAGCAGGTGCATTTGACCATGCCGAACAATGCCGAACTGCTTGAAGCCCTCGGCTCGTGTTATATTCTGGCGGGCAGCTGGCAGAAAGCTCACGACATTCACAAACAGTTATATCAGCGATGCACCGACAATACGGCCAAGAACGGGTATCTGAATATTATGGCCCTTTCTGCGACTAATGCCGGGGGTTACAGCTTGGCGATGAAATATTATTCTCTGCTTACGGCTCAGGACAAAGCCAATGCGCAGCTCTGGCTTTCGATGGGTCAGGCGGCGCTGGGGGCCGATTTACCCAGACAGGCGCTTATATGCAGCAAAAAAGCGATTGCACTAAAGCCCGATATGATGGAAGCATATTTATTGAGTGGTTCGGCCAACTACAAAAGCGGAAATTACAGACAGGCAATCGATGATTTTCAAAAAGCTGCTTCGAATGTCGGCCATGCTCATTTTGCCTGGCTTATGATGGCAAGATGTTATGAAAAGATGGGTAATGCTGAGCGGGCGAAAGCCGCCTATGAGAAGGCTGCACAGTACGGCGGCGACAGTGAACTGCAAAAACTCCTTGTAAAATCGAATCAGGAGGGCTGACCGTGTTTAGCAAACGTTACATTTTACCGGTTCAGTTGGTATTGATTTGTTTGCTGCTTTTTGCTGCCATACCTTTTGGCGGCACAAGTCTGGTCGAAGTGTTGGCCTGTCTGTCGGCCTTTGGCGTTACAGGATGGCTGGTGTGGTATTTGTTTATGGAAAGAAAGGCGATTCTTGTTCAGGTTGAAAGTCTCAAGAACGATTACAAAGGCCAGCGAGACAAGGCTTCTCAATGCAACAAGGAAACCAAGGATTTGCGATTGGCGGTTCAGCTTTTAAAAAGACAGAAGCGCAACACTGAAGCGATTATTTACAGCATATCTGATGCTGTGATTGTTACCGATGCGAACGACAGGTTGCTTATGGCCAACGAGCCGGCGGGGGAGTTTTTCGGTTTTGATGTTAAAGAGATAACACTAAAGCCTCTTGAGGAGCTGGTAGCAAAAAAGGAACTTGTAAAACTCATCAGAAACAGCAGAACCACTGGGATAAGGCATGTAAGACACGAACTTCAGTTTGGAGCTGAAGATGATATTCTTACCTATAACTGCATCATTTCGTGCATTTTTGATGAAGACGAGCAGGTCTGCGGGGTGGTTACTGTTCTGCACGATATCACCCGCGAAAAGGAAATATCGCAGATGAAGAATGACTTTATAAGTCATGTTTCGCATGAGCTTAAGACGCCGATTGCGTCGATTACCGCATATTCTGAGATGCTTGTTGACGGCGAGGCGGCGGACGAAAAAACGAGGAATGAGTTTTACTCAATCATTCAGAACCAGGCACAGAGACTGAATCGTCTTATAGAAGACATTCTGAACATATCCCGGATAGAGTCCGGCCTTATAAAGGTTAACAGGGAGCCTGTAAGTACGGCTCTTATTGTCCGCGATGCGGTGCAGATGATAAAAAGCTATGCTGCTGAGAAGGATATTAAGGTGGAGGACCAGACCGCGATTGTTTTTGACCAGGTTAATGCCGATAAGGACATGATTTCGCAGGTGGTAATTAATCTTTTGAGCAATGCGGTCAAATACACGCCCAACGGCGGAAGGGTAACCGTGAACAGTGAGGTTGACGAATCGGAACAGGTCGTCAGGGTAACCATAACCGATACAGGTGTTGGTATTCCTGCTGAAGAATTGCCTCGCATATTCGATAAATTCTACAGAGTGAAGGCGAACAATAAATGTGCAAAGGGAACAGGGCTCGGACTTAATCTGGTAAAGCAGATTGTGGAAAAAGTGCATCAGGGTCGGGTCTTTTTAACAAGCGAGGTCGGAAAGGGCAGCAGTTTCGGATTTGAACTGCCGTTAATAACAGCGGAAAAAACTCTTGTAAAGTAATCCATGTTTTAAAGGGTGAGCAAATGGGAAATAAAAAGGTTCTTGTAGCTGATGATGAAGTCCACATAGTTCAGGTAGTGGCGATGAAGCTTCGCAACAATGGTTTTGAGGTCGTGACTGCGGATAATGGCGATGACGCATATAAGCTCTGCTGTGAGGAAAAACCGGACATTATAATAACCGACTATCAGATGCCCGGCCTGACGGGGATTGAGCTGATAGAGAAGATTCGTGGTACGCCTGGATTTGAAAATGTTCCCGTTATAATACTCACGGCAAGAGGCTTTGCAATAGATGACGAAAAGGAGGAAAAACTCAACATCGCGGAATGTCTCAGCAAGCCCTTTAGTCCGAAAGAGCTTTTAACTCATGTTGAAAATGTATTACAGGGTTCTGCAGTAAGTTAAAGAAAGGGATAAACAACCATGTTAAAGACAGCGGGCAATCAGCTGAGTTCCATACAGTCCAGACTTCTGAAAGACTTTGGACGGGACATAGCTGCCTTTGGTGCAAATCTTATTGTTTATGACCCCCAGCTTAATCTGCTGTTCAATTTCGACGGAGGCAAGTTCATAAGTGATTATGAGTCGGCAGCGGCCTGTGCAAAACATGTTCTGGATTCTCAGTCAGACCGCTTGCAGACCTTCGGCAAATTCGAGCAGATACTTTGTGTGAATCTTATGGTTGGAGGCAGAGCAGATGCTGTTCTTGTGCTCGATTGCGGTCAGCCGATACCGTCTGCCGTCGATAAAGGTGAGATAAACGTTTCGAAGTATATGCAGCAGATTCTAAAAATGTTCATGGCTGCCTTTCAGGAAACTCATAGGAATCTGCAGCAGATGGAATTGGTCAGCAATGAGCTGTCGCAGACATACGAGGAGCTTATGCTGCTGTATAAGATGAGCACTAATATGAAGATAACGCAGTCCGACTCGAATTATCTTCAGATGGCATGCGATAGCCTGACCGAGCTTGTGAATGTTGAAGGCATTGCGATTTTTCTTGAAAAGCGTGTTAACGGCACAAAGAAACTTGTTCTTACTGCCGGTACCGGTCTTATTGCCATCGACCATAAGCACTCTAATATGCATGAGATTCTTCTCGAAAGGCTTCTTGTGGAACTGCGGAGCGGTTCTGATGCCCTGCTTGACAGTGAGGTTGATGCGTCGTTCAAGTATGAATGGTTCGGCAGGATAAAGAATATAATAGCAGTGCCGCTTCACGGCAAAGACAGGGTTATCGGCATGATGGTTGCCACCAACAGACTTGACAAGGCTGATTTTGATAGTGTCGATGTAAAACTTTTTAATTCAGTTGCAAACGAATGCGCGGTTTTTATCGAGAATGAGAGTCTGTTTCGTGAACTTAAGGAGCTTTTGATTGGCTCATTAAAGGCTCTTACAAATAGTATAGATGCCAAGGACCAGTATACCAGAGGACATTCAGAACGAGTGGCGTTCATTTCGAAATGGATAGCTGAGCACTATGCCCAGATAACCGGAGAACTGACAGCGGATGAGATACAGAAAATTTATCTTGCCGGCCTGCTGCATGATATCGGCAAAATAGGCGTACCCGAGTCAGTATTAGGAAAGCAGGGCAGACTCACTGAAGCCGAATACGGCCAGATGAAAACTCATCCTGCGATAGGAGCCGGCATACTATCGGAAATACGCCAGATGGTCGATGTGGTTCCGGGCGTACTCTGTCATCATGAATGGTATAACGGCAAAGGCTATCCCAAAGGTCTTGTCGGCGATGATATTCCTCTTGCCGGTAGAGTTGTGATGATAGCTGACGCCTTTGATGCAATGACTTCCAAGAGGACTTATAGGGAGGCTTTGGGAGTCGAGGCTGCGATAAGTGTAATAGAAAAGGGCCTTGGAGGCCAGTTTGACCCTGAGATAGGTTCAATATTCATCAACAGCGATGTTGATAAGCTGTGGGAAGTACTCCAGGGCGGTAGAGTTGAAAATTATTCCGGCGACAGTTTCAACGAATATGGCACTGTTGCGATAGGAGCACTTTTGAGATGAATCCCGCACCTTCTAAATATTCAATGTATCATGTATATCTTTTGAAGATTGGAAGAGCATATAGTCAATTAAAAAACAGAATTACAACTGGTTTTACGCAGTATGCCTTACGGCAAAAGAAGATTGAACAGAAAGAAGGTGCGGGATGAAGATAAATCATCAGGACTATAACGATGTTACGGTTGTGGAACTTCGCGGTGAGTTTGTGGAAGAATACTGTAAGATGTTTCAGGATACAATGTCCGAACTTGTTAGAAGGCAGATATCCGGCATTGTTCTTGACATGAGCAAGATGCCCTTTATCGACAGCAGCGGTCTTGGGATGTTGCTCTGGCTGAGGGATTATTGTCATGAAAACAAAAGTCAGCTTAAACTTGCGGCTCTTGACGATAATATCAAAAAGATTCTCGAAGTTACACGGCTTGACGGCAAGCTGGACCGTTATGAAGAATTGAGTGAAGCGGTCAAAAGCTTTACATAAAAGGACAGGTTAAAGATATGAAGGAAATGGCGGCGACAAAACTTCAGCTTGGCGAAATACTCCGGCAGAAAGGTATTGTAACAGCTGAACAGATAGAGGAAGTGCTTTCGCGCCAGAGCGACAGCGGCCATCAGAAGCTTCTTGGCGAACTGTTGGTTGAAAAAGGCTACTGTTCTGAGAATGATATTGCCTCGGCTCTTGCAGAGGCTTACGGCGTTCCTTATGCGCAGATAAACCCAAAGATATGTGACCCGAATATTATTGAGATTCTGCCTCGGGACTTTCTTGAAGAGCACTATGTTCTGCCTCTGTTCAGAGTTGGTGATGTTCTGACCGTTGCGGTAAGTGAGCCTACCAATGTATTTTTGATTGATGAAATCGAAAGACTCAGTGGTTGCACTGTTCAGGTAGTCTGTGCAACTGCAAAGGACATCCAGGCAACACTTCAGGCGTATATGCCGGCTTCCAACGTATTTGTCATCGACGACATAATTGATGAAACAGGTCTTGAGGATTTTGCACTTATTGAAAACATTTCGGAGGATATATCCAACCTTGAAGAGGTTGCGGGTCAGTCACCTATTGTAAAGCTTGTCAATTATCTTATCTACAATGCCGTGCATGAAAACGCCAGCGATATTCATATAGAGCCGGACAATAAAAAGCTTCGCGTAAGATACCGTGTTGACGGCAGATTATATGAGAAGATTCGACCTCCTTACCAGATGCTCGCAGCGATAGTTTCGCGTATTAAGATTATGGCTGAACTTGATATAGCTCAGCGCAGAATGCCGCAGGACGGCGGAATACATGTTATGGTTGACGGTCGGCCGATAGATTTGAGAATTTCTGTAATGCCCGGCAGTTTTGGCGAAAAGGTTGTTGTAAGAATCCTTGATGTCAGGCGAATTTTATTTAACCTTGAAACGTTGGGTTTCAGTTATGACAATCTCAAGCTGCTTAAGGAAAAAATCCGTTCTCCCAATGGCATTATTCTCGTTACAGGTCCGACAAGTTCGGGTAAAAATACGACGCTTTACGCAATACTTTCGGAACTGAATAGTGAAGAAGTGAATATATGCACCGTTGAAGACCCGGTTGAAGCGAATATATCCGGTATTAATCAGTTTGGAGTCAGTGAAGCTGCCGGTTTCACATTTGCCTCCGCACTGAGAAGTCTTCTTCGTCAGGACCCGGATATTTTGATGATTGGCGAAGTCCGCGACCAGGAAACGGCAAACATCGCGGCACAGGCTGCTCTTACGGGTCACCTGGTACTTTCAACATTGCATACCAACGATGCCCCCAATGCTGTCACCAGACTTATCGATCTTGGTGTTGCACCATATCTTGTGGGGGCCTCTCTTGTTGGGGTTCTTGCTCAGAGGCTTGTTAGAAAAGTCTGTTCCAACTGCAAGGAGGAATACGAACCGGCTGTATCAATCAGGAAGGTGATGGAAAAAGCTCTGAACTCGTCCACGAAGTTTTATCGGGGTATAGGCTGTAAAAAATGCAGGAATACGGGGTATCTGGGCCGGATTGCCATACATGAATTGTTTGTTACAACTTCGGACATTCAGGAAATGATAGCTGAAAACACAAGTCTTAGGAAAATAAGAGAACTTGCAATCAAGAACGGAATGACATCTCTGCGTCTTGATGGTCTGAATAAGGTGAAGGCCGGCGTAACAACGATTGATGAAGTTCTGCGTGTAACGGCGTCCGAAGAGTAGAACCTTTTGTTTTTGAGGACAAAAAATGGCTGGATTACTTGATTCGCTGCTTTCAGGAAAACCTATATTGTCGCAGTTAGTACCATTTCCGAAAGTCAAACGGTCGGAGCTATTGCTTTTCACAAGTCAGTTGTCTGTGATGCTGTCAAGCGGCGTTGTCTTGAGCGACGCGGTTGAAGCTGTCGTTACCCAGATGAACCCCGGCACATTCCAGAACATGCTTTTTGATATATCCGACAAACTTCAGAGCGGTGAGAGTTTTTCAGTCGCGATTTCAGCCTTTCCGCGGGTTTTTACGCCGATGTTTGTCAGCATAGTCGAAGCTTCGGAAGCTTCCGGTCGAATGCCGGAAATGCTCGAGGTGATCCAGAGGTATCTCGAGAATGAAGTGGAGACCAAAAAGCAGATTAAAGGTGCACTGATTTATCCGTCAATCGTGATGACTATGGCCGTTGTCGCAACTACTACGCTTTTGTTTTTTGTTCTGCCGAAGTTTACAAAGATTTATGAGTCAAGAGGCCGGGCTTTGCCGAAACTTACACAGATTCTTGTAAATTTCAGCAAATTGATGAGCGATTTTAAATCAGCTTCTCTGATTTTAATCGTTCTGATGGCTCTTTTAGGGGCGGTCTTTTATGCCGTCAGTACGCCCTGGGGCAGAAGAGCCCTTGACTGGCTGAAAATTCATATGCCTGTGCTGGGCACAATGTTTGTTGACACCATAATGACCAGAAGCACGAGGATAATGGCTACTATGCTTACTACCGGTGTAACACTTCTTGAGACGCTGCATGTTGTCAGAAATGCCTGTGATAATGAGTATTTTGACCGGTTCTGGTCTGAGACCTGTGACAGGGTGGAAGCAGGGTTTCAGTTCTCGGAAGCCATGCATCTTGCTTCATATAGTGAACTTATTCCGCCTGCGGTCATACAGATGATTCGAGCCGGCGAAAAGGGCGGCACTCTCGGTTCTGTATGTGAAAAGGTCAGCGACTTTTACGACAAGAAACTCAGGGGCTCAATCAAAGCCGTAACCAGCATGATTGAGCCTTTGATGATAATAATAATGGGTTGTATCATAGGCACTATCGCGGTAGCCCTTTTGCTTCCGGTATTCAGGATTTCTACGCTTATAGGGCATTGATATTTAGCCGCTGTTTATAAGTCTATGTAATAAAAACACTTATGGCGTTAAGCCGATTTTAGTCGCATCTATTGTCCCTCTTTTTGTCAGCGAAATAAAACTATTGCA
>Ga0315291_10001622_pt1 | contig 29993 bp, 27 predicted proteins | sample YL17G12_20_MG_FD_203070 | JGI IMG/M metagenome (GOLD analysis project Ga0315291, IMG submission 203070) | Sediment microbial communities from Yellowstone Lake, YNP, Wyoming, USA - YL17G12_20 | ecosystem: Environmental > Aquatic > Freshwater > Lake > Sediment | place: USA: Wyoming | collected...
TGGGAACCATCACCTCTTGCTACGAAATATAAGAAATCTACGTTGGCGGGATATAATGCGGCTTGTATGGATGCCTTTCCGGGATTGTTTATGGGTCCCGGAGGCAGGCCAGTATATTTATAGGTATTATAAGGAGAATCGATCTCCAGGTCTTTTAAAACCAAAGGTCGGTCCAAATCAGGCAGAGCATAAATCACCGTGGGGTCGCATTGCAGGAGCATATTTTTATTCAATCGATTATGATAGACTGCAGAGATGATCGGCCTTTCCTCTGGATTTTGAGCTTCGGCTTCGATCAAAGAGGCTAAGGTTAGAGCTTGATATAAAGAGAAATTGATTTGCTCCATTCTTCGGATCAAGCTATCGCCCAAAATATTGCTTAATTCTTTGACCATTATCTTGGCGACATCCTTAGGCTCCATCCCCCAATATGATTTATAAGTGTTAGGGAAAAGATAGCCCTCTAAGTTGGGCGCATCCAAGTTCAATTCACCAATAAAACTTGTGTCGCTTGCTACTTCGACGAAACCAGCTGAGTCCACCCCAGCTTGATTTTTCAAAATCCCGGCGATCTGTTTGAAATTCAACCCTTCGGGAATAGTAACATCGAGAGAACTTCCCTTTCCGGTGGTCAATTTTTCTGTCAGCTCTGCCAAGGTGATCCCTTTGTTTAGGTCATATTTTCCCACATGAATTCGCCGATCGATTTTAAAAAGCTCCGCATAGGTCAAAAAGAAAGTTGGCTGGATAAATATTTTTTGCTCTTTCAATTTATTAACCACCTGATGGAGATTGTTCCCTTTGTTCACATATAAAGAGACGATTGCTTCTTCGTTTTTCCATCTGATCGGGATGGCGTACCAGTAAAGAATGTTTATCAGAATGAAAAGAACCACAATGGTCAAAACTGTTAATAACGGTTTTCTCTTCAGGAGTAATAAGAATCTTAAGAAAAGTCGAAAGATGAAAATGACCAAAGCGGAGACTACTAAAATAATTGAGGATAAAAATATGGCAATAGTGGAGATGATAAATAAAATCCACTCAGAGATTTTAAACCTGATTTTTTCCTCTTTCATTTACTCTTTTTGGTTAGATTATCCTGATAACCCTATATTTTTTGTGTAGCGGAAACCTTTAGGTTTCCATTAGGAAAATGGTCCGCCTAAGGCGGACCACTACTTATAGGCTAAATTGTCCAGATAACCTTGCAAGATCAGAACCGCAGAGATTTGGTCCACTATCTTTTTTTCTCTTTTGATCTTCCTTTTTTCCTCTCTCAAGATTTTTAACGACTCCACCGAGGTTAATCTTTCATCCCAGAAATCAATTTCTTTATCGATTTTCTCTTTTAATTTGCTGGCGAATTCTTTAACTTTTTCCCCTTTTTCTCCTATGGTGCCATCCATATTTCGAGGTAAGCCTAAGACGATTTTTTCCACATCCTTTTCCTTTACGATCGTCTTTATCTCCTCAAAAACATCTTTTACTTTTTTAGTATCCAAGGTGGGCAGACTTAAAGCGATGATCCCTAAAGGGTCAGATATAGCTAAGCCGATCCTTCTTTCACCATAATCAATTCCTAAAATTCTGGACATAATTTCCTCCAATCCCGCCTTTCGTCGGGATTATCAATTTAAGCCAATAATATTTTTTGTCAAATAGAAAAGCATACGATTTTGGAGTAGCGAAACTAGGTTCGCGTCTATTATCACAGGTTGGGACAACCTGTGATACCTTAAAGGATAGATAGCGCACCAGTCTTGCCGGTGCGTAGAAATGTTCGGAGCGTTCGACAGTTCTGTCGGATGAAAGAGCTTCCATATCCGCGTAGGCGAGTCTTTAGGGCTCGCCAGAGGCATAATTCTGCCAAAGGAGGGACTTGCTGCCAAGACGCCAAAACGCCCGACACAAGGGTCGGGCGCTACGAATTTCTGTCCATTTTTGGGTAGCCCTGGGTCTCTTGAACCCAGGGCTGCTTTTTTTTAGGTCACGAGCCCCGCCTTGGGCTGGGTGACCGGTCAGGTAAATTTTCAAGGCTAAAGCCTTGAGTTACGGGATTCAGGTGCTTCGGATAAAATTCCACTTGATTTCTTTTTTAAAAAGATGATAATTTGCTTTCACTCGGCAGGGATGAATTCCCCGCCCTATAGAGAGTGAATTAGAAGAAAAGAAAGGAGATTTATGAAAATCACATTTCCCCCATCTTTGAAATTCGCTATGCTTCCTACACCGATTGAGAGGCTAAAAAGAATACTCGAGCTTTCAGATGAGTTTAAACTTTTCATTAAAAGGGACGATCTAACTGGATTTGCTTTATCCGGAAACAAGGTAAGAAAGTTAGAGTTTTTGGTCTGGGAGGCTTTGAACAAAAAATGTGATACTTTGATCACCTGTGGCGGAGCTCAATCCAATCACGCTCGGGCAACAGCGATAATTGCGGCACAATTAGGTTTGAAGCCACATCTGGTGTTATTCAGAGATGAAAAGCCGAAAACGGACGGTAATCTTTTTTTAGATAAATTGACTAATGCGGAGATTAAATATATTTCCTCTGAGGAATATAAGTATGTGGATGATATTATGGAAGAAGAGAGGGTTAAATTGAAAAAAAGAGGGAATGAGGGATATGTTATTCCAGAAGGGGGTTCTAATGCTTTAGGGATCTGGGGCTATATCAAAGCAGCTTTTGAGATGAAGTCCCAGTTAGATAAGATGAATTTGAAAGTCGACAGCATAGTGACTGCGGTCAGCTCTGGGGGGACTTATGCCGGGCTTTATCTGGGGGCGAAACTTTCGAATTGGAAGGTCCAGATTATAGGATTCAATATCAGAGAGACTGCCCAGATTGCTACTGATAGAATCTGGAATCTGGTTTGGAAAAATCTGGATAGGTATAAATTCGATATAAAAGTAAATAGAGATGAAATCTTGGTCATCGATGGTTATGTGGGGAAAGGTTATGGTTTGAACAGAAAAGTTGAGCTCGATTTTATTAAATCTGTAGCAAAAAATAGCGGGATTATACTCGATCCGGTCTATTCTGGTAAAGCCTTGTTCGGTTTGGTGGATCAGATGAAAAAAGGGGGTTTTTCAAAGAAAGATAAGATTTTATTTCTGCATACCGGTGGCGGGTTTGGCTTGTTCCCGATAAAGGAGAAGTTATTTAGATAAGAAGCCATTCTAATAGATCCATTCTGAAGACGGCCTTAACTCGGTAGATAGCCGTCCCGCCTTTTGTGGGACGAAGACCTTGTATTTATTTTCAACAACTTACGCAACCTAAAGGTTGCGGCTACCACTTCAAACATTTTTTTCACACAATCTGACGTGGGTCTACTGAAGTCAGAAAAAGTCCTTTTTACTGAAAAGGGATTCAGTTTCTAAGTCAATTCTATAAATGTATTCTTCTGCATTATGTGTGAAGGGGGTTGCATATTTTCGCTTCCAAGATCAAAGGTTTTTTCGTTCTCAAACTTTTTTAAGAAAGCACAAGGGGGTTTAACTTGTCGCTGACGAAAAGGATTGAAAGCCCTTGATCCTTATAAGCGAAAGGAAGAGGAAAGGATACCCCTAAGGCATAATTTTTGCTCTTTTTGGGTTTGGTCAATTCGTTCGTAGGAATGCATACGCAAAGGAGCAAAGATGCTTTCCGATGGTATCGAAAGAGGATTTCCGCTAGAGAGATTAAAAAGGGTCAAGGAACCTAAGGTGCATAAAGATGATGGGGGCTTTTTCATCTTCACCCTTAATGAAAACGCCAAGGTCTATTTTGAGGACTTTTATCAGTTCTTAGAGAAGGTGGAGAAAAGATGTTTGAAAGAGAAAAGGGAACTGGAGAAGAAGATCATCGAATTCGATCCAGAAAGGACTGAGACTCTATCTTATTATCGTGCCAGAAAGATTATCATCGATTTGGTTCTGAAAAATGTTTACAGCTTTTACGGCGATTCAGGTAATCTGGGAGTGATTATGACTCCCTGGTGTTTTGGCACTGTCATCTTAGAGAAGGTGGAAAGCTATAAGGAGATGCTCTCCTGTGGAGAAATACAGGATTTTAATATTCCCGAATATCCCTATTTTGTTTTAAAATATTTGGATGAGATTTATAAAAAGACTTTATTGGAGATATTCGATTTTCCGGAGAAGGCATTTAAAGTCAGATGGCAATATACGGAGATGTTTAAAAGATATGCCAAGCTTTTGCCAGACATAATTGGGGGGCTGGAAACCATTTTGCTTCTGATTAAAAGTTCGAGCTAAAGTTCAAGATTTGTTTCTTCCGACATTTACCAAAAAATAGTACAAGTTGCAAGTCGCGTAGGGGCGGAGTTCATCTCCGCCCAGATCTTTGGGTGAAGGAAAGTCAAAACCACAGGGGTTTTGACCTACGAACTGATCAAAAGTTCGAGCTAAAGCCTGAGAGTTTTTTTCTGCTGACATTTCTCAAAGAATAATATAGGTTGCAAGTCTCAAGATTCAAGTTGCAAGAAAGAAATACAGAAAGTCAAAACCGCAGGGGTTTAGACCTACTTTCTTTCTGCTTGTCCTCCCTTTCCACCCAGGGCGGAGTTAAACTCCGCCCCTACGCGAACTTCAAAAGGTTATTGACATTTCGATTTCAATAATATTTTTTCAATCAATAAAAGAATGGAGGTTTTATGACTAAAACTATAATTAAAACAGATAAAGCCCCTCAGGCGATTGGGCCTTATAGTCAGGGGGTGAAAGTTAAGAATGGAGGTTTTATTTTCGTCTCCGGGCAGATTCCGATAAATCCTGAGTCCGGGGAATTGGTGTCTGGTACAATTGGTGATGAGACACGACAGATTCTTGTGAATTTGAAAGCGATTTTAGAAGAGGCTGGATCAGGATTGGATAAGGTAGTCAAGACTTGTGTCTTTTTGAAAAATATGGATGATTTTGCCCAGATGAACCAGGTCTATTCTGAGTTTTTTAAAAAGGACCCGCCAGCTCGTTCGACAGTTGAAGTCTCAAGATTACCTAAGGGTGTAAGAATTGAGATAGAGGCGATAGCGTATTGTTAGGGGGAGTTTTCAAAATGTTCCCCCTCACCCTAGCCCTCTCCCCAGGGGGGGGAGAGGGAACTCCATGACATCGAGGGAGGAACAAAACCTCTCCCTGAGGGAGAGGGAACCTGGAGTAGCGAAACTTGTTTCGCATTCTGCAAAGAAAGTCAAAACCTCAGGGGTTTTGACCTACAACGTGTTAAAGAAATATGGAAGGCTGAAGCCTTCCACTACATTAAAAAACCTTCGCAGGGCTAAATGCCTGCCCTATGGGTGATAAATTATTGTTGTCCATAGAGGCGGGAATTTATCCCGCCTGAAAGGGCGGTTTTTTCAGCAAACCTGAAGGTTTGCCCTACATAATTTTTGGACAGGTTATTGACTTTGGATAGAAGATGTGTTATAATTGAGTTGATTTTGAGGAAAGGAAGTAGAATGAAAACGCTTAAACTCCAAAAGGGGATAATATATGGGCCGGTTAACTCACGGAGATTGGGGCCTTCTTTAGGGATAAATCTTTCGCCCAATGCTTATAAGCTCTGCTCCTTTAATTGCATCTATTGCCAGTATGGCAAAACCAAAGTCCACACTCTCAATATAATTAGAAATCTTTCTGACCTTCCCACAAAGGATGAGGTAAAAGATGCCCTGGAGGATTGGCTGAAAAAGGGGGAGAAAGTCGATTATATAACTTTTTCCGGAAACGGAGAGCCGACCCTGCATCCAGAATTTGATAAGATCGTGGATGAGGTTATAAAATTAAGAGATAAATATCTCCCCCAGGCTAAGGTAGCGATTTTGTCCAATTCCTCCAATGTGAGCTCACCAGAAGTCAAAAAAGCTTTAAAAAAATTGGATCTTCGGATTATGAAATTGGACTGCGGAACCAAAGAGATGTTTGAAAAGATGAATGGCCCGGCTGAAGGGATAGAATATGAGAGCATGGTGGAGGATTTGAAGGAGCTTAAAAATATCACTATTCAATCGGTTTTCATCGGTGGCGAAGTTACCAATACTAAACCAGATGAGGTAGAGGAGTGGATCGAAAGGTTAAGATATATCCTTCCGAAAAAGATTCAAATCTATTCTTTAGATCGACCATTTATCGGAAAATCGATTTCCAAAGTCGATAGGTATGTCCTGTCCAAAATTGCAGAATTAGCCTCAGAGCTTTCCGGGATTGAGGTAGAGGTTTACTAAGGGGTCAATTTTTTCTCTCAAGGTAAAAGAATGTTGTCAAATTCTTTTGGCTAAGTTAGACCAAATCTTTTTTTGGTCGGAGAAAAAAGAATCGCCGTATCTAGCACTATCCGGTTTGACTTTTACACCATCTTTTTTTCTTTGACTGAAAGGGGAGAAATAGGTGTCGACCCGGGAGGGTCTTATGGTCGATAAAATAACCGTAAATGAGACTTTTTTAGCCTTTCTTTTGATCTTACTCTTGAGTTTAATATTATTTAGTCAGTTAGGCGATTTTGGCCTGCCCAGTTTTGACGATGCCTATTATGCTCAGAAAGCCAAAGAGTTACTTCGCACTGGCGATCTTTTCACTTTATATTATAATAATACTCCACGCTTTGATAATACCCCCTTCTATATCTGGCTGGTGGCTTTGATGTTTAAGCTATTCGGAGTGAACGAATACAATGCCAGATTTTTTTCTTGTCTGTCGGCTATAGGATCTTTGGTAGTCATATATCTTTTAGCGAGAATAATATATAAGGATAAATGGAGCAAATTTTTTTCAGTCTTGGTCTTAGCTACCACCTTTTATTACACCAAATATGCTATGCATGCGATGTTCGATGTGACCCTTTCCTTCTTATATACCCTGGTCATGCTTTTCTTTATATTAGGTATTTTAAAAAATGAGAAATATTTTCTTTTATCCGGAGTTTTTGTTGGCTTCTCCATTTTGACTAAGAGCCTTTTGGGTACCTTTCCCATAATAATCATGGGGGCATTTCTATTACTTTATGACCGCAAGAAGATCTTATCAAAATATTTCATCTTGTCGATTTTAATCTCTTTATTTATGGCTTTGCCCTGGTACCTGTTAGAATATATTAAATATGGAGATAAATTTTTAAGCGAACATTTCGGATGGCTATTTCTTGAAAGAGGCTTTGGCAAAAGTCTCCCTAAACAAAATCTCTTTAGTTACTTTTATTATCTAAAATTCCTCTTAATTTTTTATTTACCTTGGATTCCCTTTGCTATAGCGAGCATTTTTGTGGAGCTTAAGAAGAAAAAAAGGGAAAAGGAAGAGATGTTTTTGCTTTTGCCTATTATCTGGATCTTAACTGTTTTAATTCTGATGAGTATCCCGGGGACCAGAAAGTCTTGGTATATTATGCCAGTTTTTCCTGCTCTGGCGTTGATCACTGGAGATTATTTCAACAGATATGTGTTGAGAAATGAAAAAGTGAGGATATTAAGCGCAAGAATCATAATATTAGTTTTTTCTATAATAATGATAATAGTAGTAGCTACCCCCATTTCACTTAAATCGAGAAAATCGATGGGCATAAAGAAGATGGCAACGGTGATTAAGAATGCGATTCCAGAGAAAAAAAGGGTCAACTGTTTCAATATGGAATTCTGGAGCACCAATAACAGCTTTCTATTCTACACTGATAGGATGTTGAAAGACCCTTTTTTTGAGCTGGATTCCTTGATTTCGATTATGAAAGAAGAGGATGAATTTTGTTATATCCAAACTAAAGATTATGAGTATTTTTTTAAGGATAAAAAGGAGGAATTTCCGATAATTGTGGGAACAAAGGATTATATTTTATTCACCAATAGGAAGACCTATGACAAGCTTCAAAGCTATAATTTCTTAGACCTCTTGTCGCCATAAACAAAAGGGTATAAAGATGAAAAAGTGTGACAACAAAAAGGAGAATCTAACTATTTGTACCTGTACTTATGAACCTTGCGTTCGAAAAGGGATGTGCTGTGAATGTATTCAGTATCACTGGAGTTCCCAAGAGCTCCCGGCTTGCCTTTTCCCTGCGGAGATAGAGAAAACCTATGATCGCTCTTTGAGAAAGTTTTTGCGGGTGTATTCGCGATGAGTAAACGAGTTTTGAGTATTGAGTTTTAAGGGAGGATTAAAGGCCAAAGATGCGGGTTTGATGAATCAAACCCCTACAATGAATGATGAAATATAAAAAATATCTAGATTTAGCGAAAAAATCTGGGGCGGTTTGGGCTAAAATTATCGATCCGAAAAATGTGGTTACTGCGGAATGGGTGAGATTTAAATGCCAATATGGTTGCAATAGATATGGAACTTGTCTTACCTGCCCTCCATATTCCCCCACCCCGGCAGAGACTAAAGAGATGCTCAAGCATTATTCAAAAGCTTTGATAATGGTCTATGATATTGCGGAAGAGAAAAAGGAAAAGGAAAAAAGGAAGAAACTAAGAAAGGATTTGGCGAAGTTAGAAAGGGAGATGTTTTTGGATGGTTATTATAAAGCTTTTGGGATGGCTTGTGGTCCCTGTAATCTTTGTGAGGAGTGTAATCTTTCCTATCCCTGCAAATTTGAGGATATTGCCCGACCCTCGATGGAGGCTTGCGGAATCGACGTCTATTCCACTTTAGCTAATGTGGGGTATAGATTGCAAGTGGTCAAATCTTATGAGGAGGGGTGCAAGTTCTGCTCTTTGATTTTGATCGAGTGATTTTTGTGGGACGCAAGACCCCGCCTCTGGCGGGGTTACTCCAAATCCCCTCCCTTGATGGAAGGGGTAAGGGGAGGGTGACCCCTCACCCTAACCCTCTCCCACAAGGGGAGAGGGGATAGATAAGGATAAATGGGTTGGTTTTTAACCCATGCCCGCTCACTTTCTTCTTCTCTTTCAGAGACCTCGTAAAAATTCTTGACAAAATTCAAATCTTCTATTACTATATTCGTATATTCGGATAAACGGATATAACCGATCATATATAAAAATGAAAGAAATAAGGACCTTTAATATCTTAGAACAAGACATCGGACTTGGGATTCTTTAGCTATTTTTGAGGATTGCTTTTCCGCTGGTGTAAGGGAGAAAGAAATTGCCAGGCAACGTTGTTTTTCAAGGAAAGGAGTAAAAAAAATGCAAACTCAAATAAGAAGGAAAGGGGCATACGGTATTATAGAGGCTTTAGCACTGCTGCTGGTTATCTTCAGTTTTAACTGTGGGAAAAAGGAGGATGGGAGTGTTCAGGCACAAGAAAAAATTCAAAAGCCGGCGTCTCCGATCCAAACTGTTCGGCCGCAAACCAATCCCTCGATAGCTTCGCAGAAATTGACCCAAGCACTCACAGCAGGCAAATATGCCTACCTTTTTTTCTATGAAACGGATAACGCTGATTGCCAGACCATGGAAAGACACTTAGATTCATTTGCCCGAAGGACAAAGAAAAATGTTGAAATCATCAAGATCGATCGCAAGGATCCTAATAACAATGACATAGTAACGATGTTGAGGACTCAGACCGCCCCTATACCTCTTACTCTCCTGATTAATCCCAGCGGTGCCATTGTGGCTGTTTTTACAAAAGTTGTTCCCGAAGAGGAGCTTTCGCAGGCTTTCCCTTCTCCCAAAAAAGCTGAGACACTTAAGTACATCCAAGAAGGCAAAGGAGTAATTCTCAGTTTTGCCAATAAGAAGATGTCCTCCAGAGAAGCTGTTCAGGCCTGCTGTTCTCAGGCGAAAGAAAAGTTGGCGGGAAAAGCAGAATATATCTATATCGATTTATCAGATCGGAAAGAGTCAGGATTCATAAAGGAACTGAAAATTGACCCCCAAACCCCTACCCCGGTTACTTTTGTGATAAATCCACAGGGTCAAGTGACCGGAAAATATGAGGGGGAGGTGCAAGTCACTAACTTGGTTGAGGCGGCTACAAAAGTAGTTAAGAGTGGATGCTGTCCTCCGAGTAGCGGCCAGGCCTGTCCACCAACAAATCCACAAAAGAAATAATTAACCGAGAAATAGACTTGATGAGGAGAAAGTATGAATCTACGAAAAATCATACTGAAGGAACTTTTGGAAAGAAAAAAGCAATTCCTCACCAGTTTCATAGCCATTTTGTTAGGGATAATCGTCATAGTGGCGGTTAAATCAGTTTCCAGTTCCTCGGAAAAGGCGGTGGCCATTCAACTGGATAATTTAGGAGCAAACATACTGGTCTTGCCTCAAACCACAACCATCGACAACTACTATGCTGCGGACATTAATGCCCCAGAGATGCCAGAGGATTATGTGGAGCGGATAGCTGGTTCCACCATACAGGGCGTAGATAATATGTCTCCTAAGCTCTCCGCTCGGATAAAAGTAGAAGATTATCCTTTTGTTCTAACTGGAATCTTGCCAAAAAATGAGCTGGCTTCAAAGCCCATCTGGCAAACTGCTGGATTTACGGACCCGGGTTTACAGGTAGCTTGTAACCCTAATCCTATTATTAATAGAAGTCGCGGATATAAAGACCCAAAACTTCAGCGAATGGCTATAGATTCTCTGGGCGCGTATGATTGTTTGGCAGGAAGTGATGTTGCCTCAAAATTGAGTTTGAAAGAAGGTTCTGGAATAAAAATCAAAGGGACTGAACTTAAAGTCGCCAGATTGCTCCCTCAAACTGGAACCGTAGATGACGGTCGAATCTTTGTTCATCTCCATACTGCCCAGAAAATCCTGGGGAAAGGAAAAGTGATAAATGCCATTGAAATCATGGGGTGCTGTTCTGCCATCTCCGAGGGGCTTTTAGGAAATTTGAGAAACATTTTACCAGATACCAAGATCACCACCATAAATCATATTGTGCAGACTCAGGTGAGGACCAACAAGACCATGGAGAAATTCTCCCTGATTTTTTTGATCATAATAATTTTGGTAGGAGGGATCTCCATAGGCAATTATATGTGGTCTAATGTGGAGGAAAGGAAAAGAGAGATTGGTTCCCTGTTAGCCATAGGCGCATCTCCAGGAGACATTTATTACATATTCATAGGAAAAGCCTTAATTTTAGGACTGACAGGCGGCATCGCTGGTTACTTGTTAGGCAGTTTGGCCGGAATGATTTTGGGACCTCAAATAGCCGGCGTAAAAGTTTTGCCTATCCCTTTGCTTTTTATCTGGGCGGTGGTTATCGCTGTCGGAGTTAGTGTGGCTGCCTCATATTTCCCTGCTAGGAAAGCGGCTAAATTGGATCCGGCTTTAATCTTACAGGAGATATAAATGATCAAAATAGAGAACCTCTCAAAAATATATAATAGCAAAGGGAATTCCGTTCTTGCTCTAAGTGAAGTTTCTTTGTCCATCGAAAAGGGAGAATTCGTCTCGATTGTGGGTCCCTCAGGTTCCGGCAAGACTACTTTGCTTTTGTGCATGGGCGGATTGATTCACCCGTCCCGGGGGAAAGTTACCATTGAGGGAACTTCAATCTATGATTTGGATGTCAAAAACCGAGCCATTTTTCGGTTAAGAAACTTAGGCTTTGTTTTCCAGACCTTTAATTTGATCCCTTACCTGACTGCTTCAGAGAATGTTCAGATTCCTTTGGCTTTGGCTGGAATCTTTGATGGCGGCCAAGCAGAAAGAGCAACAGAACTATTGGAGAAATTACGATTGGCGGATAGGCTTGATCACAAACCCCGGGAGCTCAGCATCGGACAACAACAACGGGTAGCTATTGCCAGAGCTTTAGCCAATAACCCAAAGATAATTTTGGCAGATGAGCCTACCGGAAATCTGGATCCTGATATGACCAGAGAAACTGTCAGCTACTTAAAATTATTAAACCAAACCGGAATCACCGTGGTTATGGTGACTCATAATCCGGGTGCGGCAGAATATTCCCAGAGAACGCTGCGATTAGTAGAGGGAAGATTGAGGGGATAAGTCAAAAGAAAAAAAATTCAAGGCATAACCAAGCTCAAAGTAAGATAAGATTGAAACCGGACAGGGAGAACTTCCCTCTATAATTGAAAATCTGTAAATAGTTTAAAAGTCAGATTTTACTTGACAAAGCGTTTTTATTATTAAGATATATATGCAGATTCATTATGTAAATAGTTGGGTTATGAAGAGAGAGACCTCAATATTTAAAGCCCTATCTGATGAGACCCGCTTACGAATTTTGAAACTTCTTTTGAAAAAAGAGCTGTGCGTTTGCGAAATTGAGGCGGCTTTGGATCTGCCTCAGTCCAAAGTCTCCCGACACCTTACGGTTCTCCGTTCGGCCGGTTTGGTGGAGGACCGCAGAGAGGGAGTGTGGATTTTCTACTCCCTTTTTAAACCCCAGAATGATTTTGAAAAATCGATAGTTCACGTTATTAAAAATGCTCTTTCCGATGATAAATTGACTAAACAGGATGAAAATAGGCTGAAAAAGAAGCTTTCCCAGGTTTATGCCTATACATGCAAATAAATCCAATCAAAAAAAACAGGAGTTACCTTCAGTGAATAGAGCAGGGAAAAAACTTTCACTGTTAGATAGATTTTTAACCCTGTGGATATTCATCGCTATGTGCCTCGGGGTGGGGATTGGGTATTTTGCGCCAGCAGTAACCAAGTTCATTGCCGGTCTCCATGTAGGCACTACCTCTATTCCCATTGCCATTGGCTTGATCTTGATGATGTATCCTCCATTAGCCAAGGTAAGATATGAGGAATTAGGCAGGGTTTTTAAGGATGTCAAGGTAATGACTCTATCTCTCATCCAGAACTGGGTAATAGGCCCAATCCTAATGTTTTTTCTTGCCATCCTCTTCTTGCATAATCATCCCCATCTTATGTATGGAGTTATCCTCATCGGGCTGGCACGCTGTATTGCTATGGTGATTGTCTGGAATGAATTAGCCAGAGGTGATACAGAATATGCGGCCGCCCTGGTCGGATTGAACTCACTTTTTCAAGTCTTTTTTTATTCCATTTATGCTTACGTTTTCATCACGCTTCTTCCAAGCTGGATTGGTGTGGCTGAAGGAATTACAGTGAATGTGACCATAGGACAAATTGCCAAAAGCGTCTTTATCTACTTAGGCATACCTTTTATCGCCGGAATAGTTACACGTTTTACCTTAATAAGAGCAAAAACCAAAACTTGGTATGAAGAGCGATTCATTCCCAAAATTTCCCCTATAACCTTGATGGCATTACTTTTCACTATTATTGTGATGTTCTCACTGAAGGGGAATTATATTGTGCAGCTCCCTTTGGATGTTGTAAAGGTGGCAATTCCTTTGGTCATTTACTTTTTGGTTATGTTCTTTATTAGTTTCTATATGTCTTATAAACTTGGGGTGAATTACCAGAAAACAACAACTCTTTCCTTTACCGCGGCCAGCAATAATTTTGAATTAGCCATTGCTGTAGCTGTGGCAATCTTCGGCATCAATTCTGAAGAGGCTTTTGCCACAGTTATCGGTCCTTTGATAGAAGTTCCTGTTTTGATAAGCCTGGTAAATGTTGCCTTAAAATTTAGAGAAAAGTTCTTCAAAGAATAGGAGTAGGAATAAACTTTATGAATTTCACTCAGATACTTTCAGGTTGATTCCGTTAATGCGGAAATTGGAGTTCCCACACGGAATTGGTTCAAGAAATCCCCCACCTTTGGCGGGATCTCGATGACAATTCCCGAAACAACTTAAGAAAAAAATAAAAGAATTTTTGAAAGAAGAGAAATAAATAAAACAAAACTTTTTAAGCTTTACTCAGATACTTTCTTAAAAATAAAATCTCCTGATAAAATAATTCAAAAGGCAAATACTAAAATTTTAAAAGCGTATTTAATGCAATTATGAGCATAAATGCACAGAGGCAGGCAAAAATGGTCGATGAAAATATCTTGCTATTAGAGAGCGATTTCTTGAAGGCTATCTCCCAGCCCACCCGGCTTAAGATTTTGTATTTTCTTAAAGACGGGGAGAAATGCACTTGCGAGATCTTCCCCAAAATGGGGGAAGACCAATCCAATATTTCAAGACACTTAAATCACTTGAAGGATTCAGGCATCTTAGATTCGCGAAGGGAAGGGGTTTCGGTTTACTACCGAATCAAGGACAAAAGGGTCTTTAACCTTCTCTTTTTGGTGGACGAGATGATCAAAATGCAGGTGAAAGAGAAAGCCAAAACAGTTAAGATTATTTAGAGGGAAGTGGAAGATGGGTTTTGCAGAAGTATTGAATAGTGGGATAAGTGCTTTACTGGAGTATCTATCTGCCCACGTTTTGACGTGTCTGGTTCCTGCTTTTTTTATCGCCGGGGCGATTGCGGTGTTTGTCTCACAAGCAGCGGTGATGAAATATTTCGGAGCTAAGGCAAATAAAGTTTTGTCCTATTCTGTTGCTTCAGTTTCCGGGACCATTCTGGCAGTGTGTTCTTGCACTATCTTGCCACTTTTTGCTGGAATACACAAAAGAGGTGCTGGTTTAGGTCCGGCAATTGCCTTTCTTTATTCCGGTCCAGCTATTAATGTCTTAGCTATTGTCTATACTGCCAGGCTCTTAGGATTTGATCTAGGACTTGCACGGGCAATAGGAGCAATATCTTTTTCAATTATAATTGGGTTAATTATGGCTTTTATCTGGAGAAAAGAGGAGTTAGAGAAAGAAAAAAATGCTTCTGAACTTATTCTACCTGAAAGCGAAAAACCCAAACATGAAGGAATCACCATTCTATATTTTGCAGTTTTAGTAGGAATTTTGCTCTTCGGTGCGGCAAAGAAATGGCTGGCTTTTGGAATTCTATTAGTTATTTTACTTCTGATTCTTTATCGCTGGTTTAAAAAAGATGAGCTTAAGAATTGGATGTATCAAACCTGGGATTTAGGGAAAAAGATATTCCCAATTTTGCTAATTGGAGTCTTCATTGCCGGGATGATGAAGGTTTTGCTCCCTCAAACGGTAGTGGAACATCTGGTAGGTGGAAATGGCTTGAGGGCAAATTTCATCGCCTCGATATTCGGAGCCTTTATGTATTTTTCAACCTTAACTGAGGTTCCCATAATCAAGGCTTTGATGGATTTAGGAATGGGGAAAGGTCCAGCTTTAGCATTGCTTTTAGCAGGACCGGCTCTAAGTCTTCCCAATATGATTGTAATTGCTGGGATAATGGGGATAAAAAAGACAGCGGTATATGTTTTCCTGGTGGTAATAATGGCAACTATGACCGGAATGTTTTTCGGTTCACTCGTATTTTAGGAGGTGAAAATATGAAAATAGAGGTTTTAGGACCCGGCTGTATCAATTGCCAGAAATTAGAGAAAGATGTTTTCAATGCTTTGGCAGAACTCAATATCGATGCCGAAGTGGTCAAGGTTACTGACATAAACAAGATCTCCTCTTATGGAATTTTGATGACTCCAGGGCTGGTGATCAACGGAAAAGTCTATTCTTCCGGCAAACTCCCAGTGATGGCGACTTTGAAAAAATGGATCGAGGAGGAGAGTAAAAAAACCAATTAGAAAAAAGATGATTTCAAAAAAGCTGGTCTTTGTTTCTTTATTATTTTTATCAATTTTGGTTATTTCCTTTTCTTTTTCCTCGGGTGAAAAGTTAAAAGGACCAACCCCTAAGGATTCTTTGGAGACCAAAGAGATGGCTAAATCTTTTTCAGAGATAGATACTCTTTTGGTCATTCACTTCCATAATACCGTTCAGTGTTCCTGTTGTATCAATGTGGGCGACTTTTCCAAAATAGCTTTGGATAAATATTTCAAAGAACCCTATAAGAAAGGGAAAATCATTTTTCAGGAGTGTGACTTAGACGAAGATTCTGTAACAGCTAAAAGATATCAAACTTTTCATTCAACCTTGGGAGTTAATAAGATCATTAAAAAGAAAGACCATTTCAAAGAAATGGAATGGGTGTGGGAGCTATGTGAGGACAAAGATAAGTTTGTAGAAAAGTTTGCAAAGGAATTAAAAAGTTTTATTTTGGGTCAGAATAAAAAAATCAAAAATAAGTGAGTTGATCTCAAGCTGACGGCTAATAGGAGGTCTTTCAATTGCTGGTGAAAGTGTTAAACCTTAAGATTCTGGGAATCTTATTGATGCTTGTAATTGTGTTCTTATCGATCCAATGCGGGAAGAATAAAAACAAAGAAAAATCCTCATCTTCACCTATCCCTCAAACCAAAACTGAAGAAATAAAAAAGGATGAAGGGGAAAAAGTTGCGGGAAATTTGCCTATGCTTATCGATTTGGGAAAAGGGACCTGTAAGCCTTGTATTATGATGAAGCCGATTTTGGAAGAGCTACAAAAGGAATATCAGGGGAAAGCCATCGTGCAAATAATCGACTTAAGATTTGAGCCGGAAAAAGCTCGAGAATACAAAATTACTCTAATTCCTACTCAAATATTTTTTGATACTAAAGGAAATGAGGTCTATCGGCACATTGGTTTTATGGATAAAGAGTCGATCAAAAGAAAATTCTTGGAGATGGGGATCCAATAGATGGAATCTTTCTTTGGAAACATCTCTTCTGCTATCAGCAATAGTTCCGGTCTGGCATATCTTTTAGTTTTCTTAGGAGGAATTTTATCTGCCTCCAGCCCCTGTGTTCTGGCTATTATCCCCTTAGTTATCGGCTTTGTCGGAGGATATTCCCAGGGTAACAAAAGAAAAGCCTTAGCTTATTCTTTATTTTTCGCTTTAGGCTTATCTATAACTTTTACCCTTCTGGGCGCCATAGCTTCCTTAGCCGGTGGTCTTTTCGGTGATGTAGGGAAATTCTGGTATTATTTTGCCTCAGCCATAGCAGTGATTATGGGATTACATCTTTTGGGAGTTATCCCCTTGACTTTTCCCCAGCTGATAAAACTGAAAACCAAAAGCACGGGAATATGGGGGGCATTTATTTTGGGTTTGATCTTCGGGATGGTTTCCTCGCCCTGTGCCACTCCAGTGCTGGCTGTGATTTTGGCTTTTGTAACCACTAAAGCCCGGGTCGTCTACGGGGTATCCCTTTTATTTGTATATGCTTTGGGGCACTGCGCTTTGATCATAGCCGCCGGGGTGTTCACCGGATTTGTGGAGAGCTTTGCCCAGTCAAAAAAAGGTAGTAGTTTTGCCAACATCTCCAAAAAGCTCAGTGGAATTCTTATTCTTTTGGCTGGATTGTATATTTTATACATAAATATTTAAAAATAGAAATTTTCGTTCAAAAAGGATTTATGTCCCACCACAAGGAGGATGGCTTTAACCTGGTAGTAAGGAATAGCTTTCTTTTTTGGGAAACTAAAAAAATTGAATTTTAATGCAAATTTACCTATTGACTTTTCCGAAATCTGCCGTATATAGTATAAAAAAGTTTTGAAGAGAAATTAAAAATGGATGCGGAGGAGAAGATGAAAAAAAGCTTGGGGTTAGGTTTATTATCGTTGTTCTTATTAGTCCTTGCTTTTTATGGCTTAACCTGGGGAGGACCCAAGTTGTGGGTCAAAGAGACCGAATGGGATTTCGGCAAGATACCGGCTAATACTACGATAAGCCATGTCTTCTGGGTGAAAAATCTCGGAACGGACACCCTGAGGATCTTAAGTGTCAAACCGGGGTGAGGGTGCACCAGTGCTCCAGTCAAGAAGACGGAGCTGGCTGTCGGAGACAGCACCGAAATTGAATTGATCTATCACGCCTCTGGAAGTAAGGGGAAAATAAGAAAAAGTGCCACAATCAATACTAACGATTCCTCAGCCACTTTCTTTTCCATTGCTTTTGCCGCAGAGGGTGTCGGTTATCCTGATTCTAATTTTTTTGCAACTGTTTCTCCCCTGAACTTAGACTTCACTCCCAAAGGGAACAAAAAGGTAAGCATCGCTGAGGTGGAGATAAAAAACACCGGCAAAGAGAAGTTGGTAGTGAAGGTCATTGACTATCCTAAGGATTTTCTGGAGATAAAGCTTTCGAGTGAAAATCTGAGGCCGAATGGAAAAGTAGTGCTCAAAGCCAGACCTGTAGGAAAGATGAGCGCGACAAAATTTGAAAAATCGATAACTTTAGAATTTAATGATAAAAACAAAACCCGTCTAACTGTTCCAGCGAAGATGGATATATCTCCTCCTAAAATACCAACTCAGATCCAAAAGACTAAAAAGGGTTAAGATAGATTCTGTTATTTGAAGCACAAACTGCTCTTTTTGCCATAAATTTTAGAGGTTACTTTTTGATCACAAACCCCGCCAAAGGTGGGGTGACCTATCAAGAGGGTGAGATGTTAGTTGGATAGTTGCCCTTCCGCCAGAGGCGGGAGTGGGGTAAAACCAGGTTTGAATCTGGTGATTGATGAAAGAATAAACCTTCAGAACGTCCTTTACTTACTCGGGGAATTTGAAAGAGTTCTATTCGTTAACTAAGTTGAGTTAGCTTTTTGATTCCTTAATTTGAAATATGTGGACAAAAAGCGCTTTTTTATTTTGATAGGATTTAAGAAACATTAGCATAAAAGATAGGGATAATGGGTTTGTTAAATGGGAAAATTGTTTCTCTGGGATTAGATAAGAAGAGTCTGTTTATTTTACTCGGCGTGGCGATTTTATCCATATTGCATTATGTAACTCCGGTAGATAAACCATTGCTCCACGATCTTTATCGCCGACTTTACTACCTTCCCATAATTTATGCGGCTTTTTGTTTTGGCTTAAGGGGCGCAGTTTTTACCTCGCTTTTAGTAAGTCTGGTCTTTTTGCCCCATGTCTTTCATCGTTGGGGGTATATTCATCTACAAACCTATGATGCTTTGTTCGAAATTCTATTATATAATATTGTAGCTTTCGTATCGGGGAGTTTGGTGGAGGCGGAAAGAAAAAGGAGAAGGGAACTGGAAAAAACTCAGCAGGAACTTTTTCAGGCGAATAAGTTCAAAGTCTTAGGGGAATTGGCTGGTGGAATGGCGCATGAGATCAGAAATCCCTTGGGCTCGATTAAGGGTTCTTTGGAGATTTTGCGCAAAGATTACAAACCTGAAGATCCTAAATACGAGTTTCTAAATATACTTTTGAAAGAAACCCAGAGGCTAAATCAGGTGGTATCAGATTTCTTGAATTATATTCGTCCGGGAAAACCGGTCTGGTTAGATTGCGACATAAATCAGATTATCGAAGAGACAGTTTTGATGATGAATCCTCAGGCGTCTAAGAAAGGGATAAAGATAAAGACTGAACTAAAAAAAGATTTGCCCCATATCCAGGGCGACCCTTCCCAGATCAAGCAGGCATTCCTGAATTTGATCTTAAACTCTATTGAATCCGTAGAAAACCAGGGGAAGATTTCTATCACTGACGGAGAAGAAGAGGATTACCTCTGGGTGAAATTTTCAGACACAGGCAAAGGGATCAAACCTGAGGATTTAGAGAAGATTTTTGTTCCATTTTACACCACCAAAAAAGAAGGTTCCGGCTTGGGGTTAGGGATTGTGGAAAGGATAGTTGATCTGCATAAAGGTAAGATTTTTGTGGAAAGCCGGGAAAATAAAGGAACAACATTCACTTTGAAATTTCCTAAGGAAAGATAGTTAAATGAGTAAAAACAGGATATTGATAGCTGAGGATGATCTTAGCCTGAAAAGGGTGATGGAATACACTTTAGCCGATTTAGGCGCTGAGGTTTTCTCCTTCGAGAACGGGGAAAAGGCTTTAGATTTTTTGAAGGAGAATGAGGTAGATTTAATCATCTCCGATCTGGCGATGCCGGAGATAACCGGGATGGATCTTTTAAGGGCTGTGCAGAAAACTATGCCGGATACACTCTTTATTATGATCACCGCTTATGGGACGGTGGAAACTGCAGTGGAGGCAATGAAATTGGGTGCCTACGATTATCTCACCAAGCCTTTCAGCCCGGATGAGCTCTCTTTGGTAGTCAGAAAAGCTTTGTCGATGAGATCTCTATTAGAAGAGAACAAAATTTTAAAAACTCAGTTAGTAGAACATTACAGCTTCTCAAATATCGTGGGGAATAGCTCCAAAATGAAAGAGGTTTATGATTTGATGGGGAGAGTAGCACAGACCAATTCCAATGTGTTGATCTTAGGAGAGAGCGGAACTGGAAAGGAATTGGTGGCTAAGGCGATCCATTATCATAGCAAAAGAAGTGGTGGTTCTTTTGTCCCGGTCCAGTGTGCGGCCATCCCTGCCACCCTTTTAGAGTCTGAGCTTTTCGGTCATCAGAGAGGAGCTTTTACCGGAGCGATCAAAGATCGAGAGGGAAAATTTGAATCAGCCGATGGTGGAACTATTTTTTTAGATGAGATCGCTGAGATGTCACCCGATATGCAGGCAAAACTATTAAGGGTGGTTCAGGAAAAAGAGGTGCAGCGGGTAGGAAGCAACGCCTCTGTTAAAGTGGATGTGCGGATAATCTCCGCCACCAATCAAAATCTGCAAGAAGCGGTCGAGGAGAAAAGATTCAGAGAGGATCTTTTTTACCGTTTGAATGTCATTTCTATCTCTCTGCCAACCTTGAGGGAGAGAAAAGAAGATATACCTATATTGATAAAACATTTTTTGAAAAAATTCGGACAACCGGACTGCCAGATAGAAAAAGAGGCACAAGATCACCTTCTTTCTTATCACTGGCCCGGAAATGTAAGGGAGTTGGAGAATGTGATTGAAAGGGCTTTGGTGTTAAAAAAGGGTGAAATAATTACCAAAGAGAGCCTCCCAGAAAACATCTTAAAATCGGACAAAAAAATTGGGGGGATAATTATGGACCTTCCAGAATCCGGGATCAATTTGGAGGAGTTGGAGAAGGAGTTGATCAGGCTGGCTTTGAAAAAGTTTGATGGTAATCAAACTCAAGCGGCTAAATTTTTAGGTATCTCCCGTCCCACTTTGGTCTACCGGATGGAGAAATATGGGCTATGATTTTTGCTAAAATCTTTTAAAGTCTATCTCAAGAAACTTCACAAAGTATAAGCTGGTAAAGGACTTATCCTTTCATTAAGTTTTTTACCCAAAAACCCTTAAAAAACAAAAATTTTGGTTGACAAATGGGTTTTATTTATTACATTAATTTAGATAAATAAAAGTAAACTCCTCTTTTAAAGGGGTGAATATGGTGGGTAAAAGAGATTTGGGGAAAGTAAAAGTCTTTTTGGCTTTTATATTTCTTTTATTCTCTCTTTTCTTCTTCCCCCTTATTGCACAGGCGCAGTGGGAAGGGGCAGTAGTTCAAAGGATAACCTACAATCAGTTTCATGATGGAATGCACAGATATGGTTTAACCATCGATGCAAACGATAAGTTGTATTCTTTTTATGGGGAAGACATTACGCATGTTCAAGGTGGTCCATATAAGACCTTTATGATAACCAAAGAGAAGGGGGGAGACTGGAGTGAACCGCAGGTAGTGGGTGATACCACCTACATTATAGATTATCATTGTTATGATCTTCCAGTAATAGATCCTAAGACTGGTATCATCCATCTGATCTACGATTGTGGAAGCAAAGTCTATTATACTAACAGTCAAAGAGCCAACTGGGAAAAGGACATCTTGGATTCTTTGCCTCCCAATGGTCATGGGTATGCTTGGTGGAGCGGGATGGTTATCGATTCTTTCGGGAATGTTCATATTGCCTGGTCAATGGAGTATGGATTTGCCGGCTTAAATTACTTCAAAGTTTATTATCTTACCAATGCTACCGGTGAATGGACCAAGCAGGCGATCTCCCCGGACATCTGCACATACTTTAGCGGAGCTGGTGGGCCCTTACTCTCAGTGGAAAAGAATGGAGTTGCCCATATTTTGTATTGTAGTCCAATTTATATCAATCATGCCTGGAATGATACTTTAGCTGGAACAACTTGGATTACTCAATTCATTCCTCCTCCACCAGTTGCCCATGACTGGTACATGACTACCTCCTTTACCGTAGACAAAAATGATCAAATCCATATGACCATAAATACCTATTTATATGAGCCTGTGGGAATACATGAGTTTTATTATCATCGGGGAGTTGATGATACTGCCTGGGTTGAGCCTGAGGAGATTACAAACACCGGGGTTACAGAACAGCTCTTCATGGATCAACAGGAAAAAGTTCATGTCGTCTGGAGCAGGATCTCTGGGAACATAAACTACCGTGATATGTATTATGCTCATAAAAAGGAGGGTGAATGGGTGTCTTATCAAATATTGGATCACTTTGAATATTATGCGAGTAGTCCTTTACACTTTGTTATAGACTCTGAGGGTAGGGGACACGCCATATTTTCAGGATATTATTACCCCCATGGTTTAGACCCTGATTCAAGTGAGATATATTATATGGTGGGATCACCCACAGCTGTGCCTGAAGCAAAAGAAGAAGAGCAAAGAGTCAATCTCATACTTTTTCAGAACTATCCCAATCCTTTTAACGCCAGCACTGCTATTACATTCAGGGTAAATAGTAAACACTTTAGAGTAAACACTCCCATTCATACTACCCTTACAATTTATAATATTCTAGGTGAAAAGGTAAGGACTCTGGTGAATGAGGAGGAGTTTCCTGGTGAATACACGGTGGTGTGGGATGGGAAAGATGAATCTGGAAAGGAGGTGAGCTCTGGGGTTTATCTTTATCGACTAAAGGCTGGGGACTTTTCCCAGTCGAAGAAATTGGTTATTGTCAAATAATGTCAGAAAGGAGGTGTGAATGACTGAATTTGTAAAAGAGGGAGGATGTTTTCAACAGGAACTCGTATAACAATTTAGATTAGTGGGGTGTGTTATGTATGAGAGGAAAAGATATAACCAAAAGATGCTTTTAGCAGTGATTTTTCTCCTTACTTTTTTGATCGTCTCTGCCAGTTCTGATCTTTTGCTTTATGCTGAAGATTTTGTGCCGGGGGAAGTGATAATCGACATTAAACATCAATTTTTACCTATAATCATAACGATTGGTCAGGACAGCAATATTGTTACCAATTTAGCTTCGATAGATAGTTTGAATCGTTTGTATGGATGTAAAGGTTTTGAAAAAATCTATGACGCTGGTTGGACCCCGATGAAAGGATCTTACCTTTTAAAATTTCCAGACACACTGGATATAAATCAAATCGTCTTATCGTATGCTTTGGCTCCGCATATCTATATTGCCAGCCCCAATCATATAATGACTGTAGATATAACTCCTAATGATTATTATTTCCCTCTACAGTGAGCACACAGGCCAAACCTTATGAAGTCAGAACTGGGATGGGCCATAACTCCGGGGTATAACACTACCATATTGCAAATAATCGATGTTTGTCTGGACTGGAATCATTTCGATTTAGCTGAGAATATCTGGCAGAACTTAGGGGAGGATGCAGACCATGATGGTCATACCTTAGAGTGGGACGGGGTTGAATGGAAATTTGATCCTGGAGATTTAAATTATTACGACGATGACGGCAATGGAAAACCAGATGATCTTGTAGGCTGGGATTTTCACGGTGATATATGTGATCGCCCATATTCTTGGTGGCCGGACAATGACCCGCAATGTAAAAGTTGCCCGCCATATTATGCCAGCTCGCACGGTGACGCCACCTCAGGGACGGCCGCGGCGAGGACAAATAATACTATCGGGGTTTCAGGCGAAAACTGGTATTGCAGGATAATGGCTACAAAGGCTGGGTATGGTTACGGTATTGTGGAAGACAGAGCGGCGGAGGCTATGTCTTATGGCATAAGAAATGGAGCACAAGTGATAAATATGAGCTTTGGTGGGCGAAACCCTTTACCTTGGTTGTATGACAAAATTGACTCTGCTTATCATTATTACAACATTACATTAGTAGCCTCGGCTGGAAACGATACCTTTGAAACTCCCCATTATCCTGCGTATTATAACGAGGTAATAGCAGTAGCTGGGACCGACAGTTTTGATGTTAAGAGATTATCCTCTACTTACGGAACCTGGGTCGATCTCTCTGCACCGGGCGAGAACTGGGTGCCTTCCCGAGACATTCGGTGGCTGTTTAGCTATCGTTACATTACGGGGACATCAATTTCTGCTCCTTTTGTCTCTGGCTTAGCGGCTCTGATCAAAGGACAGCATTTGAAATTATGGGGACCAACTATCACTAATTCTCAGATTGAGACTGTTTTGGATTCATCCTGCGATAGCATCTATCATTTACCAGGCAATGCTCCTTATATAGGTAAGCTCGGTTCGGGGAGGATAAATACTTTTAAGGCTTTATTAGCAGTAAGCCGTGGAGATGTGAATAACAGCCATACAATAAATTTGGGCGATGTCGCCTCGCTAGGCAAGTACATTAATGGTATTCCTGGCTATGACCCTATCCCGGTGCCAGAGATGGGTGATGTTAATTGCGATGGCAAAATAGATTATGCGGATTGTATATATCTGGCTAATTATATTTTTGGGGTTGGTCCCAAACCTCCTATCTGCTTCAGATACAAATACCCCTGGAATTAACCTTTTTGTGGAATTAATTCGGCACAGTCCCTAACTTTAAAGGGGCTGTGCCATTTTTTAAACTCTAAGAATCCTTCCTTAAATTTTTCCTCGACCGGTCAAAAACATATTGACAAAACGAAATCACCTATTTTATTGATAAAGCCTGAAAAGGTAAAACTAACAATATGGAAAGGTCTTTAATATAATGAAAAAAATTCTTTTGCTTGCGATAATCTTCGTTCTCGCAGTAGTTTTAATCTTTATAGCTTTCGGCTCAAAAGGGGATAAAAAAAACAATCTGATTAAACCAGAGATACCCCAGACACAGAAAGAATTGCCCGAAATAGGATATCCTGCTCCGGGGTTTACTTTGAAAGACCTAAAATATGGGGAGCAGGTTTTGTCTAATTATAAAGGGAAAGTGGTTTTGCTGAATTTCTGGGCGAGCTGGTGCGGTCCGCGCAGAAGTGAAATGCCCTCAATGGAAAACCTCTATCAGAGAATGAAAGATCGAAACTTTGAGATCTTAGCAGTGAGCGTGGACCAAACAGGCACAAAAAAGGTGTCAGATTTTGTTTCGAATTATAAACTCACCTTTCCCATTCTTTTAAACCCAGAAGGAAATGTAGCCATCCAATATAGAGTAACCGCTTTGCCCACCTCTTTTATTTTAGATAAAAAAGGGATAGTCAGATCTAAATTGGTTGGAGCGAGGAATTGGACCGATCCGAATCTGGTAAGCCAGATTGAAAACCTGCTCTAAGCGAAAATTTTGCCTTAGATCTCGAGAAGTGGCTTTTTTTGTTTGTGAGTTTGCAAGTTTAAAGAGTTTGATAGTTTGTAAGTTTGTAGGATAAAGACTAAAAAACCAGAATAATTACCCAAAAAAATCTTAATAAAAAACTTTTTAAAAAATCAAACAAAAGCTGTTTCTTCTCGTTCAAAAGATGAGATTGAAGCTGAATTCTCTGTCATTTAATACTCTACTCTGAGTTCCTGCCCCCCTCTCAGATAGATATGTGACAGAGACATTCAGCTTTTTTTATTGATTTTCCCGGGCTTTATTTTATATATTTTATTCTATGGAGAAAAAAAGAATTAAAGCCATTGCCCTTTTATCTGGCGGGCTGGATAGTACCTTGTCCTTAAAGCTAATTCTTGACTCTGGGATTGATGTAGTTTGTCTCAATCTTAAAACCCCCTTTTGCACCTGCGATGATAGGGAAAGATGCTTTTCCTCTGAACTTTCAGAAAAATTTAATCTTAGATTGATAAGAATTTTTGGGGGGGAGGATTACCTCAAAATAATAAAAAATCCCAAATATGGCTATGGAAGAAATATGAATCCCTGTATCGACTGCCGAATTTTTTTGTTTTCCAAAGCCAAAGAGCTTTTGGAGAAAGAAGGAGCTGATTTTGTATTCACCGGTGAGGTTTTGGGAGAAAGGCCTATGTCTCAAAGAAGGGATGCGATGAAGTTAATTGAGAAAGAATCGGGACTTTCAGGTCTGGTTTTACGGCCACTTTCCGCCCAACTTTTAGAACCCACTATTCCAGAAAAAGAGGGTTGGATAGAAAGAGAAAGACTTTTAGCCATAAAGGGTAGATCGAGAAAACCGCAAATTAATTTAGCTTTTAATTTAGGAATATCCAATTACCCCTGTCCAGCCGGAGGATGTTTGTTGACCGATGTGAATTTCGCCAAAAGACTTAAAGATTCATTTTCCCATAAGGAGGATTCTTTAAGGCATATCGGCTTTTTGAAGATCGGGAGACATTTCCGGCTCCCATCCGGAGCCAAGGTGATAGCCGGAAGGGACGAAGCTGAGAATAAGTTATTAGTAAACTTATCCTCTCCAAAGGAGTTAAAATTTACTGTCAAAGGGTTTAAAAGCACTTTTTGCATCTTGTTGGGGGATAAAGCCTTGGAAAATCAAGTTTTTGCCTCCAGAATCTGCGCTCGATATTGTGATGAAAAGACCCTAAATACCCTCCCGGTCAAAATCTGGTCTTTAAAAGAGGAGGAGTTTACTCTTCTGGAAGCTAAACCGTTTGAAGATAAAGAACTTATAACCTACAGGATTTAGCCAAAAAGGTATGCAAATTTTTTCATTGATTATGTAAGTTGTTGCACTTTAGTAACTTAAACAAAGAAAGCATAAAATGAATTTCATTATAAGTGCCTTGGTTAATCACCATTTGGCAAAATGGCATAAGATTTGCGATGACTTTATGTAGATTTTGAGTGATTTTAGGTAAATTGACTCATTTAAACAGAAAACAGTGTTTTTTTTATAAAAAAATTTTAAAAAAAGTTGAATTTTTCTATTGACAAAACTTGACTCACAATATATATTATAGGTGAAATTGGAGGAGATACGTAGCTTCAATAACATCACAAGGTGAAGACAGCAGGTAGATAATCCTTAGAGGGGGATTTTAAAGTTTACTGGAAGTCGGTGAGGTAGGAGAGAAGGTTATCTTAAAATCGAGCTTAGATTTTTTTCGGGGCCGCAGAAGAGAAAAGGTAAGTTACATTAATAGAATATTGTAACTTAAACGAATCACAAAAAGAAAAGGAGGTGTTTCATACTGCTTGGTGGTCAGAAGGAAGTAGATGTGAAAAACCAAGGAGTTAAACCTTAAACCGAGGAGTGGGGATGTTAAAAAAATCCTTTTTCTTCCTTTTGCTCTTTTTAGCCCCGGTGAGTTGGGGAGGGAGCGTGACCACCGCAATAGCTGGACAGTGTCGCGGTGATACTGTGGCTACGGTGACAATAGTTGATACGGTAACCAATAGTGGCAGACAAAACGCCAAAATCACAGTCCTTTTGGAGAATGAGAAACCGATAGGTGGAATAAACCTAATTTTCACTTTGAGCCGTCCAGATATGCTGAGCTTCTCAACTAATCACATTCAGGTGGACATCGATACGCTTACGCATGATACTACGGTAGCGCGAGTCTGCGACATCGACACAGTTGGCACAGCAGTCAATAATCTCGAATGGCTGAAAGCCTATGGAGAATTAGGTGATACATCGTTACCGCAATGTGGTTATCTCCGAGTGGTGGGAAAGGCAAAGGATGGTCAACCGATACTACCTGCAGGGAACAGAGTTTTTTTTAGATTGGTAATGGATTTAAGTTGCCTTTCGGATACAGCCAGTGAAAGAATAGCTTATACCAACGCAACGGGAGAGCTTTCAGACCCAACGGGGAATATTAGCTATAGTCGCGATAGTTGCAGGACTGGAGATACTCTTTTTTACACAACTGTTCATCATTTTGGCTCTTTGACAATTGATACCAGCAAATGTGGCGATGTTAACGGAGATGGCAGGGTATTATTGAGTGACGTCATTTATTTAGCCAATTATGTTCTGAAAACAAATGCGCCAGCACTTTGCCCCAAGGAAGCAGGATACATCGATAATAATAAGGCTATTAATCTGTCAGATGTCATTTTGATCGCCAGATACATTTTTAGCCAACCTACGCCAGGAACCTGTTTTCCTCAGTGAAATTAATTGGAACAGCAAAGAGAAAAACTTTTGGAACATAAAACCTTGAAACCCTTAAACCAAACGAAAGGAGGTGAAGAGGAAGGGGTAAAACCAGAAAGATGATAAACGTCCCAACCTAATCAAGAGGAGGTGAGAAATCTTTTAGAATTACGAGGCTACTTAATTTGTAACCTTTTGAATAGGAGGGGGAAGAATAGCCGTAACTTGAGAAGTTTTTCTCAAGTGTTCGGTAAGGTTATAAACTTTAACTTAAAGGAGCAACAAAATGAAACGTTTGGCATTACTTTTCTTGGTCGTAGCGATGTTGTTTTCCAGCAACGCCTTTGCGGGTGATCCCAATGATCCTGGTGTGCCGGATACGGTGTATTATGTAGGAGCTGGTGCTCATTCCGGATTTGACCTCTACATTCCGCCAGGCCCGGGTCCATTTGATGTCCAGGTTGACTGCTATGTTAAGACCGACAATGACGTTTCGGGAATTACCTGGCCGCAACTGGATCGGTCCTATGTTCCTATTACCTATCCGACCTTTCTGGATCCGACCAAGAATACTGAAGCTTTAGTATTCGCTGGAACTATTGTATCTGGTGCGGACATTAAGGGATTGAACTTAGCCGGAACTCTCACACCCACTCCTCCCCATTTCAGTTTGGGAGCGGTGAAGTTTAGTGGTGCCCTGTTTACTACACCGGGTGGCAATGTTGGTCATCTGGTCTTCACCGTTACTGGTGTGGGCACTATCTGTCTGGATACGGTGGCTGTTTTCTATCCACCGCCCACTGGCGTTTCCTTGAGTTTAGTCAGAACCGACGCGGTCGGCTATGTTCCAATTGTTAGAGACCAGTGCTTCAATGTGGTGGTGAGACCCAACACGGCACCGATTCCAGTATGCGGCGGTCCTTATGAAGGTTTTGTGGGTGATGTGATCCAGGGGACTTTCACTGCTTCTGACGCTGAGGGCGATCCAATAACCTTGGTGAGCGTTGTTGGGGACTGTGGAACCATTTCCAATATCGTCTTTAACGGCACCAGCGGCTCTTACGACTTTAACACCGCAGGTTGCCCTGAGGGCGACCATTTTGTGACTGTTACCGTGAGAGATGAGTTTCAATTGGAAGGCACTTGCCAGAGCGAGGTCGCCTTAATCGGTGCGGCTGGCTTTGTGACCATTGGTCAGATCGAGCCTGGAGTCAATCCTGGTGACATCGTTATGCTGCCGGTTATGTGGCAGGGTAATGTGGATGTCTGCGGTTTCAAACTCTTGGTCGAATGGGATCCTACAGTAATGACCTTGTTAGGTATCGAGAGAGGAACCTGCATCGATGATATCGATTTCTGGTTTGGTTACCATGCTCCGCATTACAAATGGGAGAAGTTCTACTATGAGCAGCTCTTTTCCACTGAGATTCACAAGCAGAAGGTGAAATTAGTTGGGTTGTGCGATATTCCGGATGGCTATCAGGGTTATCCGTTGTTGAAGAATCCTGAGGCTTGTGCATTGGCTTTCCTGAAGTTCCAGGTGAAGAACGATGCGACTTTGAAGGAGTTCAAACTCCCGGTCCGGTTCGAATGGGATGCTGGGGACTGCACTGAGAATACCTTCTCAGATCCGACTGGATACATCTGGTATGTTTCAGCTGATCCACTCCAGTTCCCTTGCGAGCCTAGCCCACCGAACGAGCAGATCATCAAGGGTCTGTATTTCACCGATGGTGGAATTCGGGTGAGGGATGACGGACTCAACTGGATTGGAGATATCAACGTCAACGAGTATCCGTATGAGATAGCGGATGCGGTGTTGTTCTCCAATTATTTCATCCATGGCATCGGTGTCTTCATGCCGGATCCTTACTGGAGAGACATTCAGATCAATGCCACCGATGTGAACTGGGACGGATATACTTTAACCATCTCTGACTTGGTCTATTTGATTCGGATCATCTTAGAGCTGGAGACTCCGTTTGGACAAGGACATAAGTTAGCTCCGACCGATGAGGTTGCTGGGATGATTGCTTCGATAAAGGGAGAGGATGTAGTTATTT
>Ga0315291_10001623_pt1 | contig 29992 bp, 12 predicted proteins | sample YL17G12_20_MG_FD_203070 | JGI IMG/M metagenome (GOLD analysis project Ga0315291, IMG submission 203070) | Sediment microbial communities from Yellowstone Lake, YNP, Wyoming, USA - YL17G12_20 | ecosystem: Environmental > Aquatic > Freshwater > Lake > Sediment | place: USA: Wyoming | collected...
CGCTCCATCGGGTATCAGCCGCGGCGAGGAATGGTAGCCCGGCGCAGTGCAGATCGGGACGCCGTCATGCGTCCATTGGGTATATCCCTGCGCAGAGATGCGCTGCCCGTATATGTTGAGGTCTCCGTTGCGCAAGTCTTCCCACGCCAGAATCGCCCCGCCGAAGCCGTCGGCCAGAAGACCCATCGCATACATGCGATAGAGCCCCGAGCAGATCAGAACGCCATTGTCCCCCCACCACCGATGCTCCCCCGTCGAATCGATTCTTTGCAGCGTGATGCGCGCCAGCCTGAAGTCTGACCATGCGATAATTGCGCCGCCGGATCCGTCGGATACCATTCCGTTGAGCGTTTGATTGGTCGCCGTCTCGCACACGGCGACTCCATTCGAGTCCCAGAGCTTATTGCCCTGGATGTCGATCTGCTGGGCATAGAGAATATCGTCCGTGCCCGGCTGCGGGGATTCGTACCAGACGACGATCGCGCCGCTGGCGCCGTTGGATATCGCGCCGCAAATCCTCTGCCGTCCCGGGGCAGTGCGGATGGCCGCCCCATCCGCCGTCCAGAGAGGATTGCCTTCGGCATCGAGGCGTTGGGCGTAGATATCGGGATCTTCACCGCGGCTGTCGTTCCACATGACGATCACGCCGCCGGAGCCGTCGGAAACGGGGCACGGAGAAGTTTGGTCGCCTGTTGCCTCACAGACGGCGATTCCCCCTTGGGGCCAGAGGAGATTACCGTGGGCATCGATCCGCTGCGCGACGATGTCGTCGCCGGTTCCTTCCCGGTCTTCTGCCCAGAAGACGAACGTGCCTCCCTGCCCGTCGGAAATGATGGCGAAATTCAATGAGGGCCATGAGGCTTCCCCATCGATTGAAGTCGTGGCGATGAGTACGCCGTCCGGCGCCCACTCCGCTTGGGCGGCAGGAACCGCCGACAGAAGAGCGCACAGCGCTACCAGCGCGCACAGCACCATACTGCGTTCCATATGAACCTCCTTTGCTCAGGGTCATGAAACGCTTTGGCTCGGCCCGATAGCTGTGCTTAGCGCGTGCACCTCTTCGAAGGGGTACGATCGCAGGGCGAGGCAGGGACAGACCGGTCGCGGGGGAGACTTCGATCGAGACGGACGCCGACCTCGGCGGCGCGCAAATAAAAAACCGCCATCGCTCGAAACCCCGCCGCCAGAATCGTGCGACTCATGGCGCTCCCTTCATGCAGGGAACAGGGACTTCATCGAATCTCGAGCGATAGCAGTTTACGCAAGAATTGTATTACGATCGCGGCGGAGCGTCAAGATGTTTTTGAGGATTGCTGAAAATGCGACGCAGTCCGCCGCGACGGTTGTCGATACGAGGCATACAATTGCAATGTTACCCGGCGAATATGTTTTCATTATGCCATTGAAGATTCTCTTCTGTGGGCAGGTCGGCCGAACTTCTCGGCAGAAGAATCTTCCTGCCGTGAAGTGCATAGTACTCTTTGCCGTTCTCGTACTCCTCGTGAATCCGCTTGCTGACCTCGAGGTCGTGCTTTGGGGTGACTGTGATGTATCCTCTGTCGAACAGCGTGTGAAGGTCGCTGCGGAGGAGGATTCCATTCTGGACTTCATGCGTGCCGCCTTGGCCGAATGGACGAATGTGGGCGGCCTCGAGAACGGGCAGGACTCGCTCGCCGCTCACCGCGCACCGGCGAGAGTATGCGTCGGTGACGACAATGCGGAATGATCCCTGCCCCAATCGGGGTCTTACCAAAGTCGGCGCGCCGTAGCGGGCTTTTGCCTCCTGAGCTCGCTCTTTCTTCCTCCCGTTCGCAGGACGCAGGCTCGCCTCATGAAGCTGAAGTGCTTCTTGCACCTGTTCCATCAAACGGCGGCCATTGATGGAATCGGAAGCATATGTCTTGCCCTGAACGATGCTCTTGTGCCAGTCGGCTGGCTGTTCTATCCACTCATCTTGTCTTAGGAAGAACGGCTGGCTCAGCAGGATGCAGCCGATCGTATAATCTTCGTGAGGCTTTGCCGCTTCGTGACGATACTTCTCGATCCGGCTCCGCATCTCCAAAAGAGATGTCGCCCCATTGCCGATGCCGAATGTCTCCCATGCCAGGCTCACCGGCAAGAGCGTGGAATAGGTGAAGAATCCCCCGCCAACGATGAAATTCTGAGGGGCATGCAGCTTGAAGAGGAAGAGCTCGCCGGGGGAAATGGCGCCGAAGGAACGATTGCCGCCCGGCTGCCAGAAGTTGATCTCCTCGAGGTCCGGTTGCGACGCGAGCAATCGAAACCAATCACCGTCTGTCACTCCCACATATGCTCTCATAGCCTGCATCAGCCGAGCTCCGTGTATTTCTTGTTCGATCCTCTTGCCTTGTCGACCGGATAGCGCGCCGCGTTCAGCTCGAGCTTCGCAGTGAGCTCGTCCGAAAGGTCAATGTCGTAGCGCTGCGCGAGGCGTAGAACAAAATAGAGAATATCAGCGAGCTCCTGAGCGATTGCTCGGCGCCGCTTGGGATCCTTGAGGAGCGCCTCGGACTCCTCGTTCGACTTAAAGCGGAAGTGCTCGAGAAGTTCCGCGGCCTCGGTGATGATGCCAATGGCAAGGTCCTTTGCGTTGTGGTAGCGATCCCAGTCGCGTTCCTCGCAGAAGAGGCGGATTCTTTCTTTCAGATCACCAATGGCGGCTTTGCCATCCATTACTGGGATACTCCATTTCTGGTCAGATACTACCATCGCATTGTAAGTCGAATCTACCACTTTGCGTGGAGGAGTTTATTGGGGGAAGGTCAGTGGGGTGGAGCATTACTTCGCCTCGCCGAATCTCGATGACTGGTTTTTCTAGCAAATTGGTATGGGGCGGTATGGATTGCCGTCAGCATAGGCATTTTCACTTTTGGATTATTTCTCGGGAATTTCTTGCATACTCTGCCTTTTGTCGTTGAATTCTTGTGCCTATTCATTTCATCGCTTTTCGAATTGTTTCTCTTGTATACTGTCGTGAGAAGGATATTTGAATTAATGAGATAGGCGCCTGTTCAGCCTGGCATGCAGATGAAAGCTGATACGCGCTACGCAGCTTGCTGAGCTCGTGGCGCGCTTGCCCGCCGGGGCGGTGAACGTGGTCGTAGCTGATGCCTGCAGTGGCGCCACTCATGTTCTGGTTTCAACCCGAACTTATGGCTGTTGCCGTCTCGGCTCTATCGCGCCGAATCTGGCAGCCACCACGGCTGTACGCAGCCTGACAGCGGGGCCCAATGCCTGATTCCCAAACCGAGCACTCGGATCCGGAGATCCTCCGCATTGTCGATGCCGCACGCGGCGTATGGATGCGCCGACTAGTTGACCACTCCCGCGCGAACTCGCTGCTGTTCTATCGCGATCTCAAGGTCGGAACGCTCGACCTGAGTGCAGAAACGGATGCAGTCGAACGCCTTCTGACCGGTGAGGCAGTGTCCGTTGAAGCGCTGGTATCTATATCTCGGTTCGCCGATATCCGCGACCCCGTCGTCCGGGCGCGAGCCGAGACGGAGGCTCAACAGAAGGCACGGCATACGCTCATCGCCATCCAGCGCAAGGCGCTCGGCAACCTTGAAGAGAAGGGTATCGAGACGCTATTCCTTGCCATGGGCATGGCGACTTGGCCGGCGACCGACGGCGGCCGGCCCTACGACGCGCCGGTTCTTCTGTTGCCGGCGCGGATTGAAATGCGCGGCCGCGCCCGCGATGAGATGCGACTCGTTGTCGCTGGCGAACCGCAGCTGAACCCGGTACTGCTCTACGCGCTCGATGAGAATTTTGGGGTGCGCATTAACGCGGCGACCGCGCTCTCCGAGTGCAGCACCGAGGACGAGACGGACCACTGGCGCGTCGATCCAAGCTGTGTGTTCGGCTACGTCAAGCGAGATGCAGTGGGCGTCGGCAATTTCGAGATCAAGCACCGCGTCATCCTGGCCAACTTCCAGTTCGCGAAGATGGCCATGGTTGAGGACTTGAGGAAGAACGGCGATGCGATGGCGAAGAGCACCATCGTCGCCGCCGTCGCCGGCCATTCACAGTCGCGGCAGCATCTGGCCGAGGCTGTGGTCGAGGTTGAGCCCGCGGCCCTCGACGAACGGCCCGCAGCCGATGATTACCTGGTGCTCGACGCGGATTCGACGCAGCAGCGCGCCATCGTGCTCGTCGGCAAAGGGCAGAACGGCGTCGTGCATGGGCCGCCGGGCACGGGCAAGAGCCAAACGATAGCGAATTTGATCGCGCAGAGTGTAGCCGATGGGCGGCGCGTTCTGTTCGTCGCGGAGAAGCGGGCAGCGCTTGAAGCCGTGATTAAACGGCTTGGGCATCCCGACGTCGGGCTCGGACACTTGGTGTTGGACTTGCATGGCGCGTCGGTCTCGCGCAAGGAAGTCATGGTCCAGCTCGCTCGCGCGCTGGATCATATCCGGCATGCGCTGCCGGCCGAGGGCGCAGAGGCGGTACACCGCGAATTTGAGGCGCGGCGACGCCAGCTGAACGAGCACGCTCGGCGCGTGAACGCGTCGCGTCTGCCGACGGGTCTATCAGTGAACCAGATCGCAGGCGGCCTGCTCCGACTGCCTGCCGCGGCAAAGTCGGCGCGTCGGCTCCGAGGGGATACACTGATGGCTCTAACAGCAGAACGTGTCGAAGAGATCAGCCGTTGCATCCTCGATGGTGCAGCGAATGCGACCTTACTACTCGGCACCGACCCGTCGCCCTGGAACAATGCGGACATAACGGATGGCCACCACGCGCAAGACGCGCTCGACCAGGCAGCGCGGGCCGCGGCCGAGCTTCTGCCCGAGTTCGAGGCGCAGGTCGGCGCGGTCGTGCAGCATCTCGGCGTGCGTCCGCCGGCGACGCTGGACGAGGCCAAGACGTTGCTGGCAGTGCTGCACGACGTGCGGCGCGTACGTGAGCACTATGCCGCCGACATCTATGAGGCTCGGCCCAGCGAGCTGGCCAACACGCTCGAACCCGCGGTTCGTGGTTTGTTCGCTAGGGCATGGGCGTTTTTCATGGATTCGAACTATCGTGCGGCGCGGAGGAAGCTGCTCTCGCTGCGCACCGCGCCGACGACCGTCGCGACGCTGCTCGAGGAGGCTCGCCGCGCCCATGACGTGCTCCAGCGCTGGCGCCAACTTGGCGCAAAGACGGTCGCGCCAGTCGATGCACCCGACACGACCGCACTTGCCGCGGCTTTTGTCGCGCTCAGCGAGGCAACGACCGCGCTCGGCGCGATCACGGAGGCTGGCTCGTTCTCGGATATACCGCTGGTGGCCGCGGCGGCGCGACTCGGCGCGCTGGTTGGTGATCAGCGCACGCCATACCGGCTGCCGGGCGTGTATGCGACGCGGGCTAGTCTCATGGCTGCAGGTCTCGGCCCCTTCATGGACGATCTCCGCGAGAACGCAGTGCCGCCGCAGCATTGGATGACACGCTTCGAGTACGTCTGGCTCTACTCGGCACTGGACCAGGCGCTCGCGACGGATCCGGGCCTCGCCTCGTTCAACGGCCGGACACACGAACAAATCGTCGCCGACTTCGTACGGCTGGACCGCGAACGCGTGCGGCTCGCGGCCGAGCGCGTCAGGCGGCTGCATGGCGAGCGGGCGATTGAGGCAATGAACTCACACTTCGACCAAGCGAATCTCGTGAAGAGCGAGGCCGCCAAGAAGTCCAGGCATATCCCGCTACGCGACCTGCTAGCCCGGGCGCCCGATGTGCTCACGCGCATCGCGCCCTGCTGGGTGGCGAGCCCGCTGTCGGTCAGCCAGTTGCTGGACGGCAGCAAGCAGCATTTCGACGTCGTTATCTTCGACGAGGCAAGCCAAATCCTACAGGAAGAGGCGATCCCATCGCTCTACCGTGCGGCCCAGGTCGTCGTTGCCGGAGATCGGCACCAGCTTCCACCGACGACGTTTTTCGCTACTGCGGTTGAGGGCGAGGACGAAGTGCAGGAGGAGGACGACGATAAGCGCGATGCGCTGGTCACGGCGACGGCGGCCATCGGCGGCTTCGAGAGCCTGCTCGGCACGCTGGAAGCGTTCCTGCCTAACTGGCTGCTGGAATGGCACTACCGCTCGGAGGATGAACGGCTCATCGCGTTCAGCAATCAGTATATCTATTCGGGCCGTCTCGTCACCTTCCCGAGTGCACGCGGCCAAGAAGCAATCCGTCATGTGCTCGTGCCTCATGACGCATCGCTGGGTACACAGGAGGAAAGCGCGTCACGGGAAGTCGAGGAGGTCGTACGTCAGGTGCTGACCCACGCGGAGAAGCGGCCCCGCGAGTCGCTCGGCGTCATCGCCATGGGAATCAAGCACGCAAACCGCGTGCAGGCTGCTCTCGATCGCGCGCTAGATCTCCGGCCTGACCTCTCGGACTTCTTCAGCCTCGATAAGGAGGAGCGGTTCTTCGTCAAAAACTTGGAGACGGTCCAGGGTGATGAGCGCGATGCGATCATTCTGACTGTTGGCTACGGGAAGACTGCGAACGGCGACTTGCCGCATCGGTTCGGTCCGCTCACGCAGGAGGCCGGTCACCGTCGGCTGAATGTGGCCGTAACTCGGGCGAAACGACGTATGATGGTTGTTAGCTCGTTCTCGCATAGTGAGGTTGACCTGAACCGGTCGGGCAGCCGGGGTGTACAGCTGCTTAAGGCGTACCTCGAATTCGCCGCCAGTGGCGGCACGCGGCTGCCCGAGGCGGAGCACTCCGGCGAAGTCGCACTCAACGCGTTCGAGGCCGACATCCGTGACGCCCTGCAGGAGCGCGGCATCGTCACTAGGCCGCAGTTCGGCGCGTCGCGATACCGCATCGACCTCGTAGCGATGCACCCGAAGAAACCGGGTCGGCCGGTGCTGGCCATCGAATGCGACGGCAAAACGTACCACTCGAGCCCGACGGCGCGGGACCGCGACCGACTGAGGCAGGCGCACCTGATGCGACTCGGCTGGTTCTTCCACCGGATCTGGTCGACGGAATGGTTCTACAGCCGGGAGCAAGCGCTCGAACGGGCGGTGGCCGCTTACGAGTACGCCGTGCGCCGTGCGGACTTGGCGGACGCGGATGCCGAGCGTATGGAAACCGCGTTGCGACTGGCACCGCCGCCGAGCCCCGCGCCGACTCCCGCGGCGCCCCCACAGGTGGTGCCTCGGGGGGCGCTGAAGCCGGTCATGCCGGTCCGCGAGAGCATCGACCATTACAGCGAGCGCGAACTCCGTCAGCTCGCCGAGTGGGTCGCCTCGGACGGTCTCCTCCGCACCAACGATGAGATCGTCAGCGAAATGTTCGCGGAGCTTCCGTTCAAGCGCATGGGCTCCCGGATCCGAACACGGCTCGAGGCTGTGGTTCAGCGACCGCATCGGTCGGGGCATTGACGTATTCGCCTAATCGGCTGCGGTGACAGGCCACTGGCGTGGCGTCTAACACCCATGAAGGCTTCCGCTCGTCAATTCGTTAATTCCATCGAGGGTTTTCGATCCGAAACATATTATTGACATGATCCTTGCTTTGAGTAGAATGGGACGGAGCATTAGCCGACCGATAATATGTTATAGGATATGCAGTTATGAATGAAGATGCTCAAAGCAGCAATGTCCTCTATACAATCGGCTATGAAGGACGAAGCATAGATGAATTCATCGCTTGCCTTAAGTCCTCCAGTGTAACCGTCGTTGTCGACATTCGCGAATTGCCCCTATCTCGAAAGAGGGGTTTTTCGAAATCTCCTCTGAAGGAAAGGCTTGAGCAAGAAGGTCTCAGCTATCTCCATATAAGGGAACTTGGAAGCCCCAGAGAAATTAGGAACAAGCTTCATGAGAATCAGGACTATCAATCGTTCTTTGAATCATTTGTGGAATATTTGGGCAGCAAAACCGATGCTATTGAGAGAGTGTATGAATTCGCGTTCGATTCAATCTGCTGCTTGATGTGTTATGAACGAGATGCGGATCATTGCCACCGATCCGTCGTGGCTCAGAAGATCATTGAGCGGGATAATAATGGACTATCAGTTGTGAACATCTAGCCCCTCATATACTCGAGGACAATGGAAAAAAAGCAAGTGCTGATCGCTGTGAAGGCGTACCCCAATCCAAGCAGTAAGTATGGCGAGACCGTCTGTTGCGCTGGCATTGACATGGAGACACGCAAATGGATTCGTTTGTACCCGATACCCTTTCGAGACCTTGATGCAGATCAACGGTTCAAGAAGTACAGTATAATCGAAGTGAAATGCTCCAAGGCATCTGACGACAAGAGACCGGAAAGCTACAAGATTGACTTTGGTAGCATAGAAGTACTGGAATGGTGGGACACGAAGGACGAATGGGAGCGAAGGAAATCAGCAGTTCTCCCAACGCTCTCAAAATCCATGTGCGATGTCTATAGACTATCGAAGGAGACAGATTTGTCTTTGGCCTTAGTCAAGCCTCACCGAATCAATTTCTCGTGGGAAAAGGCGGGGAAAAAGGACAACGACAAGAGAAACCGGTGCTACGCGCAGCTCGGATTCTTCGACAGAAAGAAGGACTCGATTGAACCCATTCCGCTCAATTTTCACTATACCTTTTCGTGTGAAGGCGAGCAAGGGTGTGTGTCACACAAATTACCAATAATCGATTGGGAAATAGGTGAAGCCTATAGAACCTGGAGAATCAGGTACCCTGAAGAGAAATTGCTCTTGGAGAAAATTAAGGAGCAATGGCTGACGCGAATATGCTCGAGCAAGAATGAGGTCTACCTATTTGTTGGAAATATGAAACGAAGGAGAGATATCTTCATGGTTCTAGGTGTGTTCTACCCACCAAGAATCGAATGATTCTCGTCATAGAAACGGTGCCGAGGCTCGCGAAGACGCCCTCCGTCACGATCCTCGCGCGAGCGATTCGGGGGTCCTTCCAGAGGATCCAGTTCACCCCGGACCTTCTCCCGGCCGACCTCATCGACACGCCCATCCACAACGCCCGTTTGGGGGATTTCACGACGAAAATGCGTCCTATTTCTTCAGCCCTCTGTCTTGGACTCTGTGCAGCACCATTGCGCCTTTGACAAAACCCATCCATTCTTCTATACCCATCAGAAACGTAATCCTCTGAGCAGGAGGCACTGAGATGAAGATCTACTCCCAGCAGATCATATTTCGCACCATAGTCTTTGTCGCGGCATTATGTTTCTTTGCTGCAACCTCCGCCTTCGCTGCGAAGCCGGATGGAACCATGGCCTTTGTCGTTTCCATGGAGCAGCCGAACACGCACCTTTACCACGTCGTCTTCCACTGCGATGGGCTCAAGGGCGAGACGCAGGAATTCAAGATGCCCGTCTGGACCCCGGGCTACTACGTGATCATGGATTATCCCAAGAACGTCGTGAACTTCGGCGCCGAGGACGGAGCCAACCACGCGCTCGCCTGGGAGAAGACCGCCAAGAACATCTGGCGAGTCAAGTCCGGAGAAGCGACCTCGGTAACGGTCAGCTACGACGTCTATGCCTTCAATCTGTTCTGTGCCGAGAGTTGCCTGGACGACAGCCAGGGGTTCATCACGCCGGCCAGCGTCTTCATGCACGTTGCGGGACGGATCAACTATCCCGTGACCGTCACAGTCGTGCCTTACAAAGACTGGAGCAAGGTCTCGACCGGCCTCGACCCGGTCGAAGGGCGGCCCAACACCTTCTTCGCCCCGGACTTCGACGTCCTTTACGACTCTCCGATCCTCGTCGGCAACCAGGAGGTGCTGGCGTTCAACGTTCGGGGGATTCCCCATGAGTTCGTGGGGGTCGACCTGAGCGCCATTGACCGCGTGAAGCTCGTTTCCGACCTCGGGCGCATCGTCGAGGCGGCCGCGGATCTCATTGGAGAGATTCCCTACCGGCGCTATGTCTTCATCTCCATCGGCCCGGGACACGGCGGCCTCGAGCACCAGAATTCGACGGCGTTCGGCTTCGACGCCGCGGCCCTGGACAGCACGGCGGGCTATCGGAATTTTCTGAGCTTCATCTGTCACGAGTACTTTCACCTCTACAACGTCAAGCGCATCCGGCCGCTGGCCCTGGGGCCATTCGACTACGATAGGGAAAACTACACGCACATGCTGTGGGTGTCGGAGGGAATCAGCGTGTACTATGAGGACCTGGTCCTCAAACGCGCCGGCCTCCTCACCCGGGACCAGCTCCTCGATTGTTTTCGAGCGAACATCGCCAAGTACGAGAATATCCCCGGGCACCTCTTTCAGTCCGCGACCGAGGCGAGCTTCGACACCTGGATACATCGTTACGGGAGGGATGGGAACGCGGCCAACACGACGATTTCCTATTACGACAAGGGCGCGGCGCTCGGGATGCTGCTCGATCTCAAAATCAGACACGAATCGGAGAACAGAAAGTCCCTGGACGACGTGATGCGAACCCTGTACCGGACGTACTACAAAGAGAAGAAGCGCGGGTTCACGGACGAGGAGTTTCGGGAGGTGTGCGAGAGCGCGGCGGGGAGCTCGGCGGCCGGGGCGACGCGAGGGACGGCGCGGGCCGGGGGCTCTCTGGACGAGGTCTTCGAGTATGCCTCGACCGTGAAGGATATCGACTATCCCCAGTATCTGGGCTATGCGGGGCTTACGATCGACACGGGGCTTTCGGATAGCACCGGGGCCTATTTCGGGGCGACGACTGCGGAGCGGGAGGGGAGGGTGATTGTTGCCGGGGTCGAGTGGGGCTCTCCTGCGGCGCGAGCTGGGCTGAGCGAGCAGGACGAGATCATTGCCGTGGATGGTGTGCGCGTCGGCGGCGCTGGGGCTGTCGATGGCGCCGGGCGGACAATGGGCGAGCTGCTCAAAGACAAGAAGCCCGGGGACAAGGTCAAAATCCTGGTCTCGCGCCGGGGGGCGCTCCGCGAGCTCGAGGCTGTCCTCGGGAAGAAGCCCGAGCGGAGCTTTGCAATCACGCCGATGCCCGACCCGACGCCTCTGCAAGCGGCCATCTTCAAGGACTGGCTGGGGGAGTAGCCGCAGGGCAGCCGCTCATTAACCCGAAACCGGTCTTGGCTGGATCAGTTTATTGGGGGAAGGCCACTCACGGTAGTACCTGTTACGCAGTTGAGGTCGCCCCATGGGCCTCTGATGACCGCGTCCCTCCCAGAATAATTCTCCCCCATCTTGACAGGATTCATAATCGGACTATAGTGATGAGGTAAGTGGTGGTTCTCATAAAAATCTAATAGCGCGCAAGCACCTAGGACATAGGTAGCGTCTGGAACAGTGGGAAAGGAAAGTTTCCGCGCGTAACCGCGCGTTGACAATTGTGCGTATTTTGGCTGATTTGTCCGCATCGGCATTCTTCTATAGCGATGACAAGACCACGAGTCGATGGTCGCGAGATGAGTCTCCTCTGAAACGGAGAAGAGGCTATGGAGGGACCGCAGGACCACGAATGAGTGTTCTACGAGGTGACGTGGTGCAACGAGACCACAGGGCGCCGCATGCCGCAGCCGTGGTGGATTCAGGAATACTTCCGCAAATGGATCAACGCGTTTGATGATGACCTGTTCGATTTCAAACAAGGCGCCTTTTCCTCCAATGCGCCTTACCGGTGCAGGAACATGGTGGGCGTGAAGGACGCGCGCCAGGAAATCCTCGTGGGTCAGGCGGGAGAGATCGAGCTGCTCGATGACAAGCATCCGTTCAGTTCTTGCCTGTTCGACCCCGCCACGCACCTGTTGCACATGTCCCACTTTCCCGGGGTTGCTGCGAACCTGACCGCCACCTTGGCCTTATGCAAGTTACTTTGGGTGCTAGGAAGGAAATGTACAGTAAAGAAGGCCTAGCTGTGAAACAACCGTTGTGAATTGCACGCGGTTTGCGGGAATGACCCTTTTGGTTGGCCAGAAAGGCGCCATGGCTCAATCGAAGGAAGGAGCCGTCGTGAAGAAGGGGTCTGCAATCAATAGAAATACGTGCTTCGAGGGATGCTGGAACCTGAGTGCAGATTACATATATGATAAGCAGAACGTTTTCATGCCATAGACTACGGTGCATAGGCAGAGAGAGACCTTGAGATGAGTAGCAAATCGGGCACATCGAGTCAGGTCATCACTCTTCCAAAAGGCGGGGGCGCACTGCGTGGAATCGGTGAAAAGTTCGCACCCGATATCCACACTGGTACGGGGAACTTCACCGTGCCGGTTGCACTTCCTCCCGGCCGCAATGGATTTCAGCCGCAGATCAGCCTTGTTTACAGCACTGGCCATGGCAACGGACCCTTAGGTCTCGGCTGGAGTCTGAGCATGCCCGGTGTGAGCCGAAGAACCTCAAAAGGAATTCCTCAGTACGATGATACGAGAGACACATTCGTTCTCTCCGGCGCAGAAGATCTTGTGGAGGTGCCTGGCGGTCCACAAGGCTCAGTAAGCTATCGCCCCAGGACCGAAGGCCTCTTTGCCAAGATTTATCATTATCGTGATGCATCAAATGACTATTGGGAAGTAAAGAGCAAGGACGGGCTAGTCAGCTTCTACGGTAATCCGGGTGCAGCAGGGAACGATACAACTGTCATCGCTGATCCAAGCGCAAATAATCAAGCCAAGGTCTTTGCCTGGAAGCTATCTCGGACTATCGATCCTTTCGGGAACCGGATAGACTATGTCTATGAGCGTGATGCTGTCCGAACCGATGGCCCGCACCAGTGGGACCAACTATATCTTTCCGAGATCCGTTATATCGATCACGGAAATTCTGCAAACCCCCAGTTCCTAGTTAAAGTCAAATTTGTCTATGACTCGCTTGCTCGCCCAGATCCTTTCTCGGAGTATCGCTCTGGTTTTGAAATTAGAACGGTGAGACGCGCCGTGCGCATCGACATATATACTTGTCCCGGAAATGATATTCTTGCTCGAACCTACAATCTTGTTTATTGTGATCAGCGAGGCTTCCCTAAGGAGCAGTTGCCCATCAACGGTGTTTCACTGCTGAGCCAGGTGCGGGTCATTGGATATGACGGCCCCCGGTCAGAGGAACTCCCACCGCTGGAATTCGGTTACACCTCCTTTGAGCCTGCAAAAAGAAAATTCTCCCCCTTAACAGGCCCTGACCTGCCCGCCTTATCCCTTGCGAACCCTGATTTTGAGATGGCTGATCTTATCGGGAACGGGCTTCCCGATGTGCTGGAGATGAACGATACAGTCCGGTACTGGCGGAACCTGGGAGATGGAAGATTCGATCTGCCGCGAGAAATGAAAGAAGCGCCCGCAGGGCTCCGGCTTGCAGATTCCGGCGTGCAGATGATAGATGGCAACGGCGACGGCCGGATCGATCTGCTCGTCATTACGGAGGATCAGGCTGGATACTATCCTCTCCGATTTGGCGGCCTGTGGGACCGCCGTTCTTTTCAGCCGTATGATGCGGTTCCAAGTTTCGACCTGGAGGACCCAGAGGTCAGGCTGGTGGACCTTGACGGTGACGGAGTGACCGATGCTGTCCGCTCCGGAAGCAGGCTCGAATGTTTCTTCAATGACCCGTACAAGGGATGGACTCCGGAGAACACGAGATGGGTTGAGCGCAAATCGATTGATGTTTTTCCGGACATCAACTTTTCAGATACGCGCATCAAATGGGCGGACATGTCCGGAGATGGCCTGCAGGATATCGTTCTTGTCCATGACGGGAATGTCGAATATTGGGCGAATCTCGGCTATGGCAACTGGGGCAAGCGAATCTCCATGCGAAATAGTCCGCGTTTCCCCTATGCTTACGACCCAAGACGCATTCTTCTGGGCGACGTAGATGGAGACGGTCTTGCTGATCTCGTCTATGTTGATGACACAAAGGTAACACTCTGGATCAACCAGAGCGGAAACCAATGGAGCGATCCCATCGAAATTCAGGGAACGCCGCCGGTATCCGACATGGATGCGGTCCGTTTGGCTGATATGCTCGGCTACGGTATCAGCGGCGTTCTCTGGACCAGCGATGCTGTCACCACTTCTCGCGAGAACTATTACTTCCTTGATCTTACCGGGGGTATTAAGCCATATCTGCTGAACGAAATGAACAACCACATGGGCTCCGTGAGCCGTGTTGGATATGCGCCATCGACCAGGTTCTATCTGGAGGACGAAAAATGTCCAGAGATGCGGTGGAGGACGTCGCTTCCTTTCCCGGTGCAGGTCGTTGCGCGCGTTGAAGTAATCGATGAAATTTCGAAAGGGAAACTGACCACGGAATATCGTTATCATCATGGTTACTGGGACGGCGCGGAGCGAGAGTTCCGTGGCTTTGGACGGGTGGACCAGTACGACACCGAAGTCTTCGAAACCTACCATACACCAAGCCTGCATTCTGAAGACAGAGCATTCCAGAACGTCAAGCCTGCATCTTTTTCAGCACCGACTGAGACGAGGACATGGTTCCATCAGGGCCCCATCGGCGATGAGTTCGGAGAATGGGGTGAAACTGATTTCAGCAATGAATACTGGTCGGGTGATCCGCAGACGCTCTCTTGGCCACAGACCATGACTGATTTCCTTAAAGGTCTGCCCCGCCGCGTTAAGCGCGATGCCCTGCGAACACTACGAGGCCGAATGTTGCGGACTGAGCTCTATGCTCTCGATGGCTCAGAGGGCCAGGACCGGCCCTATACCGTGACAGAATATCTGCGCGGTGTTACCTCAGTGCCGATAGGCAAGCCCTGGCCTTCCCAGTCCGAAGAGTGGCAGCAAAAGATCTTCTTTCCCCATACCCTGGCAGAGCGAACGACCCAGTGGGAGCGGGGCAATGACCCTATGTCCCAGTTCAAGTTTACCGAGGACTATGACGAATACGGCCAGGCGCATTCCCAGATGAGCGTTGCCGTGCCCCGAAAGCGGGATTTCACGATTTCCGCAGCGCCGGGCGATCCATACTTGTCAACATATACGGAAACAGTTTATGCCAAACGTGATGACGTGCAGCGATACATAGTTGATCGCGCCGCACGCACGACTACACATGAAATCCTGAACAACGGAAGTCCTTCATTATCTGCTCTTCTGAATTCTATCCGAGACGGTTCGGCACAACGCCGCATCATCGGACAGTCACTCAATTTCTACGATGGCCCTGCATTCACAGGCCTTCCCTGTAAACAGATCGGCGAATACGGTGCCCTCGTGCGCACTGAGAATCTTGTACTCACTCCCGAGATCCTGCAGGAAGCATATAAGAGTGGAAATGCAGTTATCAATCCTCCCGAGATACCGCCCTATTTGGCGCCAGGAGGTAATCCGGCTTGGACGGCAGAATATCCCCAGGAGTTTCGCAACCTTCTCCCCACCCTCGCTGGGTTCACTTATCAGGCAGGTGGTGCAGGTTCAGAATATGCAAAGGGATACTTCGCAGCCATAGAACGGCGGCGATACGACTTCCATGATAATCCAAACAGCAAAGGGTGTGGACTGATTAAGATCAATCGTGATCCGCTAGCCAATGATACTGCAATATCCTATGACGGCTATGACTTATTGCCGATCGAGGTCACTGATTCAGTCAACTTGAAGACCACGGCGGTTTACGATTATCGCGTGATTCAGCCCAAAGAAGTAACAGACCCGAACAACAATCGGACCGCTTTCACCTTCACACCTCTAGGACTATTGGAAAGCACTGCTGTCATGGGCAAGGTTGGTGAGAATGTCGGAGACACGTTAGCCGATCCCGGCGCACGGCTATCTTATGATTTCATGGCGTTCATAACCAGGGGAGGGCCCATATCCGTCCATACAGCTCGGCGCATATATCACGTGACTGATGGCACTATTCATCAGCCTCAGAGAGATGAGACGATAGAGAACGTCGAGTATTCCGATGGCTTCGGAAGGTTGCTGCAGACGCGTACCCAGGCCGAGGACATCATCTTCGGAGATCCGAATTTCGCTGATGCAAGCCTGCCTGCTGATCAGGCACTCCCTGTCGGTGACGCTGTAGGAACAGCGCGTGCACAGGGTGCAACATCAAACGTCGTTGTTAGCGGATGGCAAATCTATGACAACAAAGGGCGCGTGGTAGAAAAATACGAACCTTTTTTCTCGACAGGTTGGAACTATGCCGTTCCAACAAACACACAGTTCGGCCAGAAAGCGACGATCTGTTACGATCCCCGAGGTCGGGCAATCAGGACGGTGAACCCTGACGGTTCTGAACAACGCATCATCTACGGTATTCCATCAGACCTAACCAACCCGGCTCAATACAATCCGACTCCCTGGGAGATTTTTACGTACGACGCCAACGATAATGCCGGACTGACACATGCTGGACATGCAGCATCTTACAATAGCCATTGGAACACACCCTCCAGTGCCATCATGGATGCCCTAGGCCGCACCATTCAAACGACGCAAAGAAATGGTCCAAACCTGGCTGTGGACTGGTTTAGCACAAAATCGACCTATGACATACGAGGCAATCTACTCACGGTTACTGATGCATTGGGCAGGTTGGCATTCAAGTATGTTCATGATTTGTCAAACAAGCCTATACGCATTCAGCAGCTCGATGCGGGAATACGGCGTTCGATACTCAATGCTTCGGGAAATACGATTGAGCAGAGAGACAGCAAAGACGCTCTCATTATGCGTGCTTATGATGTGCTATGTCGTCCGATATTTCTTTGGGCACGGGATGAAGCAAATGCCGCTATAACCTTGAGGGAGCAATTGATATATGGGGACAACAGCGACAAGAACCAATCCGCAAGCGAGCGGGATGCCAATCGATCAAAAAATCGATTGGGTAAGCTTTGTCAGCACTACGATGAAGCTGGTCTATTGACACTCGCAAAACACGACTTCAAAGGAAATGTATTGGAAAAGTCAAGGCTGGCGATCAGTGATGCATCGATTCTTGTCGTTTTCAATAATCCGCCGGCGAACTGGCAAATATCGGCATATCGCATAGACTGGCAGCCACCGGCGGGAACAACTTTAGCGAACCATGCCAATGGTTTGTTGGATGCAACTGATTACAGGACAACGACAAGTTATGATGCACTGAATCATATTAAAACCGCAGACTATCCCAAAGATGTGGATGGAAAGCGGAAGATCCTGCGCCCATTCTACAATCGTGCGGGAGCGTTGGAGCGTGCTGAACTTGACGGCAAGATTTTTGTGAACCAGATTTCGTATAACGCAAAGGGCCAGAGAACACTAATTGCCTATGGAAACGGCATCATGACGCGCTATGCTTATGATGCAAAGACCTTTCGTGTTGCAAGAATGCGCACGGAGTGTTATACAAACCCTGCAGCTAATATTTATCATCCGAATCTATTACTTCTCCAGGATTTTGCTTACAGCTATGACCTTGCTGGCAACATTTTGAGCATCAGGGACATCACGCTAGGATGCGGCGTCATCAATACCCCGCTCGGCGCTGAGGTGCTTGAGCGCGCCTTTAAATACGATCCCCTTTACCGATTGATTTCAGCTATCGGACGTGAAGACAAGAATATTCCAAAGCCCCGGCTCTGGACCGATGATTCCCATCGGGGTTTCGATTCAAGTAATCAGGGCACACCGAATCAGGACAATGCGCCGAATCTGACAGCAATATACAAAGAGGAGTATACTTACGACCCTGCAGGAAACCCTCTCTCCCTAAAACACAGCACAAATGGCAGCGCATGGACTCGGCATTTCGGCATGGGTGGCTTATCGCCGCAACAATGGAACCAGCAATGGCCGGGACATCTCAATTCGGGTGGGGAGTGGGTAAATCCACCAGGAAACAAACTGACTCACGTGGGCGATGAGCAGCCGGGCGTAAGCCAGACACATGACTTTGACAAGAACGGCAATTTGATTACCGAGACAACCTCGCACCATTTTGAGTGGGACCACAGCGACCGGATGAAAGTATATCGCACGCAAACAGGACGTGCCGAGCCATCCGTCTATGCTCATTACTTTTATGACTCAAGCGGTTTGCGGGTGAAGAAGTTGGTGCGAAAGCAGGGAAGTTATTTTGAAGTAACGACTTACATCGATGGAATTTTTGAACATCACAAGATCACCCGAGTTGGAGCAACAAAAGAAAACAATGCGCTCCATGTGATGGACACCGAAAAGCGGATAGCAACAGTGAGGGTTGGAGCTCCGTTTACAGGTGATACAGTGCCGGCTGTCAAATTCTATCTGGGAGACCATCTCGGGAGCAGCAATTTAGTGATAAGCGACAATGGCGGATGGATCAATAGAGAAGAATTCACACCATGTGGGGAGACGAGCTTCGGCAGTTTTGCAAAAAAGCGATACAGATTTACAGGAAAAGAGAGGGACGAAGAGAGTGGATTGTACTATCACGGTGCGCGATATTATGCGGCATGGCTATTCAAGTGGATAAATTGTGACCCATCTGGTGCTATCGATGGTCTTAACCTATATGCATATGCTCGAAACAACCCATTGCGGGTAATCGATGCCTCTGGAAGACAGGGGACAGATGGGATATCCGGTACTCAGAGTTCAGAAGAGCAGGTGGATTCAGATGCGAATCAGAATCCGTTTGATATATCCGCCCCAATGATTTTGGAGCGGGCTACCGAACTGCCCGGAGGTGGATTCGATTTCCATGGGGGGGAGAATGACACAATATGCCTAGATAAAGAGGGAAGTAATGCGAAGATAAATACTCCTAAGACTTGGTTGGTCCAAAATCCTTCAGAGTATGAATCAACGATTATTGATAAGCTAGCACAGCATTCTGAGATTGAAGTTCTCTCAACCGGTGAAAATGAACGTTTCAATAGAACAGCAGAAGAATATAAATGGGAACAGGTAAGAGTAGTGTCCGGTCAATCAAGAGGCAAAGAGGGTTGGGTGATGAAGACTTTGACTGAAAGGTTGGAACGCGAAAACAGAGTCATAAATGAGCCTACGGAACCTATTCCAAAATCTAATCAGAAAGAACTCTCAATACCTAAGAGCAAAAGAAGTATAACAAGTGCTGCGGAGAAAGAAATCGCACAATGGGGGCAAATAGCTCCTGGTGGAGCAACTGAAGAGTGGCTTAAAGAAGGTAAATCTGTTCCTTCATTTCTTGAAGCGACAGGTACTTTGTATGCATTAGAATACTATTTGAAACAGAGCAAAACGGCAAGTCCTGCGGGTCAATTAGGATATGCTTTTGCTGCTTTGCTTGCTGCTCCTGGAGTAATAGTTGTTACGCCTTATGCGGTTGCCTGGGACAAAATGACTGGGCTTTTTCATGTGCTAACAGGGGGGCTCTTTCTTGAACAAAAGTAGATTACTGCTGTCCGGTTTAGATTTTGCCCATGTTGACTTTAGCCTTTTGGAATGTACCTAAACACTAGGTCATGAGTTTGTTCGATCTCAAATCCATCGGGCTTTCCGGCCTGGTTTCTCCCTGGTTACAGGAGGAAGGAGCCGCGTATGCATCGAGGCCGGACGGTCTTTGCCCAGGTGATGCATTGGTTGGCCAAATCCGAGTCCGACACGTGCGTGCGGCGCTAAGGCGGCAACCGTCGCATTCGCAGGCTGAGCTGCTACGACTAGTTTCTGATTCTCGCGTTTGTGCAGTTGACCTTCCGGGAGAGTCTGCGCGACATCGAGACTTGTCTGCGGGCGTTGGCACGAAGGTCTGAACGCTGAGTCGAAAAAGAAAATGTAATTGCTTGGCAGGGAGGATATCATGGGTAAGAAGCCAAACAAAACTAAAAGCACCATTAAAACAACTAAAACAAAAGAGACTTTAAAACGGCCTGAACGGATCAATATTCACAATCTTGCGAGGAGCCTGGACACACGACAACAGAATATTGTTGACGCAAAAGGAAAAGCATCGCCGCCTCTTATTAGAGGCGGAATCATAGGGAAACTTTTAAACAAGGACACTGACAAACCTATTGCGGGGTTCACGGTACGTATCTTTGCTCTGGAAGCAGGTAAGAAATACGTAGACCTCGGATATGATATTTCAAATGATGCGGGGTTAGTTACAATAATTTACACCTTTCCAGTAGAAGGCGTAAACAAGGGCACAGTCCTAAGTGAACGAAAGTTCAAGATTGAGGTTTACAATCCAAAGTCTGAAAAGCTTCTGACAACTGAGATTAGCTATAAGCCACCCCAGGACAAAATCATCGAGATCAAGGTTCCGGTGCCTGCTCAGGCTGACCCTGCGGCATTGACACTGGACAAACTTGTTGCAGACACACAGGTGAAACTGCCAGCCAATCTCTTAACATTTTTGAAGCAAAAAGGCATTAACACCCTCGCCGACATTCGAAGAGTAGGCGGCATTGCACATTTGCAGGGACTTCCAGTTCCAGCAGATCACTCAGCGATAAGAATGCTTGAAGCGCACGCAAATATCAGCAAGACATTAGGTGATCTTAAGGTAAACGCAAAGATGATTGAAAGGGGTTATAAGAGCTCCTATGATATTGCCAAGAAACTTCGTACCGATTTTGTAGGAGCGCTCGAGCCGGTTTTGGGTGATTTCAAAGCTGCCCAGACCCAAGTGGTAGCGCGTGCTCAAACAGATTTCATGAATAACATTCTCTCTGGGATCTTGGCCGACAGGGTAAACGGCTTTCATCCGCCAATCAACCTTCCCCCGTTACTGCCTCTTCCTCCAATTCAGTGTGAATGCCGAGACTGCGAGGCTGCGGTGAGCCCGCTGGCATACCTTGCGGACCTCCTTGAATACAGCCTCACACACTTGAAGAATAACAATGCCGCTATCGACATGCAATTTCTAGGAACAACCTTCCATCAACCCTTCGGGGATCTGCCGGCATCGTGCGAAGCAATGGAACAGCAGGTGAGGCAGGTACGCATCTGTACCGAGGTCCTGCGGAAATATTTGCAAGCCAAAGGGCTTCCGGCGGCAGGATCGTCGGAAAAGACTGTCCTCGATCAGGCTGAAACAGACTATCGTCTGGCGGCATATACGACGCTGCTCGCGAAGATCGGCACATCATACGAGGAGATCCGTCTGGCCAGGACAGCGGATCCTGATAAAAGAAAAACCCTTGCCGACCGGCTTGGAATCGACCTGAAAGCGGTGCGTCCGGATGAGTTGGATTCGCTCTTCCTTGACACGGACCAGCCGAATCAGATTACCGAACAGGTATTGGAAAAGCTCTTTGGCCTTGTCGATACCACGCGCAATCCCCTGGCTGTGAGAACTGCTTCTGACCTAGTCAAGTGGCAGCTCCAGCACCTACGAACGCTGTGGAAGAACCAGGATTGGCCCGCTGATATCCCCAGCCAGGGAAGACCATTGATCGATCCTGATGTCATCGGTCCGGACGATTTCCGAACGCCAGAACCAAAGGCAGGGGGGGCAGGTCCTGACATGGCGTTTGATCTCTGGCTCAGGCGGCGAGCTTGGGTGGACGCTAGGATTCAAACATTGACTGGATTTAAGAAGCAGGTGGGTGGCCAGCAAGTTCCCGATATAGCAGCTATGTTCAATTCGATGTATCAGGCCGTTGCCTATGGCGCTGCAAATGTGACCCCGTGGGCCAATGCCACACAGCCTGCTGTTCTTGATTCACTCTTTGACAAGGTTTCGCAAGGCATCGATGTAGAAGTGGTTGAATCGAGAATTAAGACTGATCTGAACTTAAGTATCGATGAATTTGCCCGTATGATGGCTGTCAAGGGTAAGTCCATAGCGTGGGAAAGTGATTCACGAAATGAAAATGTGCAGGACGATGAATGGCGAGAAGTCTATTCCATTCTGGTACAGGCACAGAAGGTAAAACTCTTCCCCGACTGGCTTGCCGAAGAGCAGGCTGCGAACATACTGTTTGGTCCCAAAGAATTCTGGATTTCTTTGCGTGAGCCCAATGAAGGAGACTGGCCTCCGATTCTTTCAACGCAGCGACCGATGATTGATCCTGACTCTGTCAAGATGGTTGATCTTCCCGAACCTACGGCAGGGAAGCGCGCTGTTTCGCTCTGGGACACTCGCAAGGCACGTCTAGAGCAGATCAAGAGGGACCTCAAGGCCGACCGCGAGGCGAATGGTTTCGATTCCATGATGAAAAAGGGCCTGGGCCATCCAAATCCTGGCGACAATCTAAGATGGAATCTGAGGGATCTCAACATCGCTCTGAATAGTCTGGATCCTACCGTCTCGGGAGATGCTAACACGAAGATCGTGAACGACCTTCACATGACCGCGGAGGCCTTCAACCGCCTGATGGCGATCAAGACCAAGAATGACGATGTGAACGTTCAAAATAGGCCGACCGCTTCAGAGTGGGATGAGGTCTATACAATCCTGACACCAGCACGGAAGGAAAAGCACGAATTCCCGATCTGGCTTGCCGAAGAGCAGGCCGCGGCCACGGGCGTCGTCTATTCGACAGCACTCAAAGCCAGATTGCCCCGCTGGCGCGCATGGAGCGACACTCGCCGGGAGTGGCAGCAGGCGCTGCGCATTCTATGCAGCGATCCTGTTATTGATTCTGACCTTATCGGTCCCGGTGATCTAAACAATCCGATCCCGGGCGATCCGATCTTCGATCTCTGGCAGGCGAGGCGTAGCTGGATTGACACACAGATTACTAATCTGAAGACAGCCCGTGAGGCCGCGGCCGCACCGCTTGCAGGAATAGACGCGGTCATCCAGACCACATTGGGTATTACCGGCGGGGACTTGACGGCGCTGTCTGAAGCTAGAAGAAAAGGAGAGAACATTGACGGGCGGCCGGAGCAGCTGGGCCTGACAATCGATGCTTTTAACTACCTTATTCGCATGCGAGATTTGGCGGCCAGGAACCAGCCGGTCCTTCAATCAGAATGGAGCGCAATATATTCAATATCGACCCAGGTAAGCAAGCGTCGCATGTCCGCTGATTGGCGTGGGCAGGAAAAAGGCATTGGTCTCACGCTGGGGCCGGACTTCTTTCAGATCCCAGCTATTGATCCGACCGTATTCCCGCCCCCCCTTCCGCCGGCACTACCTATATGGCGAGCGACAATGGATGCACGCCGCAACTGGCAGGATACGCTGCAGTCCAGGATGGACCAGCAAGAAACCGTGATCGAGGCGCTGCAGGAAGCGGTCAGCGCTGCCGAGGAAATAACCTTGCCAATGCTTCGAGATGCGCTGATTCTGGCAACCGACGCGGTTGGCAACAACCTCAGCGCCAAGGCAAAAGGGATTACGGACAACCTTATGATCGATGCAAAGGTGAGCGGATGTCAGAGAACTACAAGAATTTCGCAGGCAATCGAAACTCTGCAAGGCGTTCTTTTCTCCATGCGCACCCGGCAATTGAATGACACGTATCCCAATTTGGATCTCGATGCAGATGATTTTGACGAAGAATGGACATGGCTCGGCTCGTATGCCACGTGGCGCGCAGCATTGTTCGTCTTCATCTATCCCGACAACATTCTTCTGCCTTCTCTTCGGCAATGGCAAACACCGGCATTCCGGAAATTGGTAAACGATCTACGCGGAAATCGTCGCTTAGCGCCGGAACAGGCCTGTGAAGCCGCCGAAGCATATGCCGAGTATTATCATGATATTTGCTCGCTCCGCCTGCAAGCTTCTTGCCAGACCCGGACCAATGTCCACAGCGCAACCTACAAGAACAGCGCAGAAACAGGATACCGAACGCTATTTTACATGTTTGCACGTGGAGGAATAACAAACAACGTCTATTGGTCAACATATGATGCGCAGGATGCGTCCGATTATTCCCAGACGTTCTGGGAGCATCTGCCGGGCATAGAGAACATCATTAACATCATTGGCGCACTGCCTTATGAGATCGGCCCGGAAGAACGGTTTATTTATCTCTTTGCGCGTACCCAAGACAAGACGGAGCAGAAACTGTCTTTCATCCGATATGATCTGGAAAAACAGAGATGGGAAGAAGAGCCGACCGAGCTTGAACTGCCCGAAAAGGCCACTTCATTTACCGCCGTGGTCAGCCAGACACAGTCAGAAGTGAATCCGCCCCGTGTCGCCATCCGTCTTGCAAGTGGAGCAATATATGAGCGAAAGCTCAATCTGGATGGAACTGACTGGGAAGATAGCGAATCCGATTCTAAAGAGAAACCCTTGATCGGCCATGCACTTGGGGATGATTTTATCGAGCTGTGTGCAATGGTGGAGATTGGTGACGGAGAGTTCTATCTCCTTGTGCGGTCTTTAGGCGGTTTGCGATATCGGCTGTTCGGTAACTTTGATGATGGACATTGGTATTATCTCGGTCCGCAAAGTCATGGAACGACAGGTTCCTTCATGGGCGCATTTTCTTTACCGGGTTCGCAGGACATGTTTGTCTTTTTTGGTGATAGCGCAAGGACTTGGTGCCAGATCGTCAAATACCCGAAACAGCAACAGCTTTCAACAGAAAGCATATCGAACATAGATGGCATCGATCGATGGCTTGATTGGGTTGCGGGCGTCAACCTTCGGCAGATACAAATTCCTTTCTTTGCCGACTATTCAGGAATGACATTTTATGATTTTCTGACGCTTGATACAAAAACAGAACCTCACCTTACCCTCTGGGGAGGGCTATCAGCAACATTCCTGAACTTTAAGAAATGGATTGCTATAAGCTGGCTTGCTGGTCAGATCGGAGCAGCAGAGGATATTGAGAAAGCGACATGGGGACAGTGGAAGTGGGCGGACATGGAAATGCAGCGCTTTAATAATATTACGCTTGAGCAAGCGTTATTGAATGCCATGCATAGTAGCGCCATGAACTTTAAGAAGCGTGCAGGAGCCGAGCTTGGAGCAGAGCTATCAGGGGTTATCCTTGGCCTCTCAGGACTAGAGCAAATAGTCCCGACTTCGGGAGCATTAGAGCAAGGATTAGGATCGATTAGTTCCCGTCTGGAAATCGTCGGTGAAAGGCGTGCGATTGCATTATCCTTACCTGCAGTGGGAGGGCTTAAGCGAATTGCAGCAGGTGCTTCATTAGAGGGAATTGCTCACGTTGCGCCCAGCAGAATTGATGCTTTGTCAGAAAGATATTTTGCCTACCAGCGAACGGGTGGACAACCGGGACTATATCGGTGCTCTTTTAGCCGAACCGGTGACGCCCTTGTCGAAAACACAACGATGCGCGCTGCCCCCGTCGTTTCGGGGCCCTATGATATTGCCGAACGTTATTCCGAGTCTCAGCTCCAGATGAGACGTTCCCTTGTCCAGGCAGCCTTCACTTTGAACCTCCCAGGGCCTCATTCCAATTTGACATACCTTGAGGAAGCATATTACTTCGTGCCCATGCACTTGGCTATCCAGCTCCAGTCACGCGGCCAATACACGGCTGCGCTGGACTGGATCCGGACCGTCTACGATTACAGCGTGTCGAAAGAGCAGCAGAAGATATATTATGGCCTGACTTTAGAAGAAAGTCTGGCAAACATATACCAGAGGGCAGGAAACTGGCTGCTTGATCCTCTGAACCCTCATGCCATCGCCTCAACCCGCGCAAATACATATACTCGTTACACGATGCTTACATTGATTCGCTGCTTGCTTGAATTTGCCGATGCAGAGTTTACGCGTGACACGTCTGAGTCTGTGCCCAGGGCGCGCACGCTGTACATGACGGCCCTTGAGCTGCTCGATTCGGAAAATTTGAAACAGCGGCTTGGAGTCTGCGAGAATGTTATCGGGATGCTCAATATCAATTTGTCCGATCCACAATGGATACCCGTCTTGAATAGCCTCAAGCGTGACATCATTTCTCTTGGCGATTCGACGGTGGTGCAGGCTGTCGCAGCCGACGTAAAGCAAGCGATTGCAGGGGGCGGTACATTGGCTTCACGTCTTGGCAAGGCAAGAGAAATCGTGATGGAAATGCAGCAGAAAATACCTGCCCCAGCGCCTATGATGGCCGTAATAGAAGAGAAAGGCGGGACGCATTCCAAGGCACATGGTGTTTTGCTTGAGATTCCCGCAATTTCAGAAGCTATTGCCAGGGTCGGGAATCTTGCGGGAAAAGACTATCTCCATGCAGTTTCATACGTCTCTGGCCAAAACTTGGATAAATTGGAAAATGAAAAGGTTGATCTTCCGTGGCTTCGAGAGAAGATGGTATTCAAAAAAGGTGCTCAGCGTGTAAATGGTGCAGCGCATGTTGGGGGAGCTCCTGTGCCGATTGCACAGATGGAGAGAGACTGGATGAATCTTGTGCCGCCGACTCATGTTGCCGCCATGAAGGACATAGTTAATTCCGATCCGCTCGGGGGGGTAAAGACCTCTAGAATGCAGAAGAGCGTGTATATTCCCACGCCATCTTATCACTTCTGCATTCCGCCGAATCCGATTTTGAAGGCGCTGCGGCTGCGGACGGAACTAAATCTGTATAAGCTGAGGAATTGCCGCAATATAGCGGGTATGGTGCGTCAATTGGAGCCGTATGCTGCTCCGACGGATAATGTCAGCGGCCTTCCTGCGATTGGTGCGGGAGGGCAGCTTGTGCTGCCAGGAACAGCCAATCTCACACCTACACCCTATCGATTCCCGGTGCTGATCGAGCGGGCCAAACAGCTGGTTGGATACGCCCAGCAAATCGAGGCTGCTATGCTGTCGGCATTAGAGAAGCGCGACGCTGAATACTACAATCTAATGAAAGCCCGGCAGGACGTAAGAATTGCCAGGGCGGGCATAAGGCTTCAGGATTTACGGGTAAAAGAGGCTACAAGTGATGTAAAGCTTGCCGAGCTTCAGCGGGATCGAGTGCAGCTGCAGATGGATCATTATCAGGAACTGTTGGATGCTGGCGAGAGTCCGCTGGAGCTTGCTAGCTTGGCCATGCTGTTGGAAGTATCTGATCTACAAAAACAAGCAGCAATCATGAGCCTTATAGCGGCCTTCTTGCCAGCTTCTGTTCCTATGGGTCCAGGTGTACCCACCGTCAGTCCGCAGGGTCAGCTGAACTCCCTAGCAAGTTGGAAGTCTTCGAGCGCCGGGTCCAAGAGTACGCAGGCTTCTATACTGTCGACTGTTGCAAGCTACGAGCGTCGGGCTCAAGAATGGGAGTTTCAAAGGACTCTTGCACAGCAAGATGTTCGAATAGCCGATCAGCAAATCAAGATTGCAGAGGATCACGTGCGCGTAGTAGGCCAAGAACACGTAATTGCCGAAATGCAGGCAGAACACTCCGAAGTCATCGCTGATTTTCTTGCGAATAAATTTACCAATGTTGAGCTTTACGACTGGATGAGCGGCATTCTTGAGCGCGTATATGGATTCTTCCTGCAACAGGCAACTTCGATGGCACAGCTTGCTACTTATCAACTCGCTTTCGAACGGCAAGAAGTCCCTCCGCCGCTTATCCAGGCGGACTACTGGGAAGCTCCCAGTGATGGCGGCATAGGCAGCGGCACGGAGGGTCGCACTCCTGATCGTCGAGGTCTGACGGGTTCAGCTCGGCTGTTACAGGATATTAGTCAGCTTGACCAATATGCTTTTGAGACGAACAAACGAAAATTGCAGCTTTCTAAGACCATTTCGTTATCACGCCTTGCACCGGTTGAATTCCAGCGTTTTCGAGAGACCGGAGCTATGACAATTGCAACGCCTATGGAACTGTTCGATCGCGATTTTCCGGGACATTATCTGAGACTCATTAGACGAGTAAAAACATCAGTGATTGCCTTGATACCTCCAATGATGGGTATTCGTGCCACATTGACATGCAGCAGAACTTCACGGGTAGTCATCAGCGGTGATGTATTTCAGATGACCCTTGTGCAGCGTGGCCCTGACCATGTTGCGCTGTCATCTCCACGTGATGCCACAGGGATGTTTGAGTTTGAATCGCAGTCGGAGATGTTAGCGCCATTTGAAGGGATTGGGGTGGACACTACATGGGAATTTCGTATGCCTAAAGCAGCAAATCTGTTCGACTATCGGACAATTGCGGAGGTGCTGGTCACCATTGAATACACTGCTCTTAACAGCTTTGACTATCGGCAGCAGGTGATCCAGTCGTTAAATCCAAAGGTTAGCGCTGACAGACCTTTCAGTTTTCGGCATCAGCTTGGTGATCAGTGGTATGACCTGCATAACCCTGATCAGACGGATACGCCTATGTTGGTTACTTTTGAAACAGGCCGCGAGGACTTTCCGCCAAACATAGACTATCTGAAGATCCAGCATATAGTTCTCTATTTTGCGCGCAAAACCGGGGAAACTTTCGAGGTACCAGTGACATCGCTACGTTTTATGGAACAGAACAGCGGCGGATCTGTCGGTGGAGGAGCGACATCAATCGACGGTGTCATCGGTACCAGGAAGGGCAACGCCGGGAGCTGGACTTCGATGATTGGTAAATCTCCGGTGGGTGAGTGGAAGCTTGCATTGCCCGACACGCAGGATATCAGAAGTTTGTTCAAGAATGACGATATTGAGGACATACTCTTTGTCATCACTTATTCAGGCCGAACACCGGAGTGGCCAGTCTGACATGTTGGTCCAACGGAATACCGGAGCGCTTTTACGGAAAGTTGATGTGAGAATCGTTTGCTGACATTTGTCCTGAGCAGTCCCAGCACAAGCAGTGCCAGTCTGACAACTTGTTGTGATTTAAGTAATAACAAGTGGACCGCCGGAGAATCGAACCCCAAACCTACTGATTGAGAGTCAGTTGCTTCAGCCTGCGGGTTATTGAGCCACACAAATGCCTTTCATCCCGGTGGGTCTCGGCTTCAACCCCTTGGTGGATCTGGAGCCCCAGTTTCTCCCTTGAATGCGACCACAAAACCTATTATCGTTTCCAACATTCAGCCCCTCGCAGGCAGGGGCCAGCACAGCCCTGGAATAATTTCACGCATAGCGCGTTTAACAGGGAAGGATTTCCCGGCATTCAGCCGGTAGGGTTGGTCTCCGGAGTAGAGAGAAACGAGAGGTTCTTAGCCATGCCCATCGACGTGAAGCAAATCGGCGCAAAAGTTGAGCAGGAGAAAGCGATCCTCGACCGCGTGCGCGTCGAGATCCAGAAGGTCATCGTGGGGCAGGAGGAGCTCATCGAGCGGCTCCTCGTCGGGCTCCTCTGCAACAACCACATCCTCATCGAGGGGGTGCCGGGGCTCGCGAAGACGCTCTCGGTCACGACCCTCGCGAGGACGATTCAGGCGTCCTTCCAGAGGATCCAGTTCACTCCGGACCTTCTCCCGGCCGACCTCATCGGCACGCTCATCTACAACCCCCGCTCGGGGGATTTCACGACGAGGAAGGGTCCCATTTTCACGAACATCATTCTCGCGGACGAGATCAACCGCGCGCCGGCCAAGGTGCAGAGCGCGCTCCTCGAGGCGATGCAGGAGCGGCAGGTCACGATCGGCGACACGACGCATCCCCTGGATGAGCCCTTCATGGTGCTCGCCACGCAGAACCCGATCGAGCAGGAGGGCACCTACCCCTTGCCCGAGGCGCAGGTCGACCGCTTCATGCTGAAGCTTAAAGTTACTTACCCGTCGAAGGAAGAGGAGAAGAAGATCCTCAAGCGCATGGCGCGCTCATCGACGAAGATCGACGTCCAGCCCGTGATCTCGCCGAAGGACATTCTCAGGCTTCGCCAGCTCGCCGACGAGATCTACATGGACGAGAAGGTCGAGGACTACATCCTCAACATCGTCCAGGCGACGCGCACGCCCGAGAAGTACGGGCTCGACGTCGGGAAGCTCATCCAGTACGGGGCCTCCCCGCGCGCCACGATCTACCTCGCGATGGCCTCGCGCGCGCACGCCCTCATGCAGGGGCGCGGCTACGTGACGCCCCAGGACGTGAAATCCATCGGGATGGACGTGCTGAGGCACCGGGTGATCATCACCTACGAGGCCGAGGCGGAAGAGAAGACGCCCGAGAACGTCGTCGCGGCGATATTCGACAGCATCGCGGTGCCGTGAGCGGGCCTCAGGCGCCCGAGCGGTGCCGTGAGGGCCAAAACCTCCGGAATCGCTTGAGACAAACGCTGGTTTTCGTTGCGATTCTCAAGCGATTCC
>Ga0315291_10001624_pt1 | contig 29981 bp, 20 predicted proteins | sample YL17G12_20_MG_FD_203070 | JGI IMG/M metagenome (GOLD analysis project Ga0315291, IMG submission 203070) | Sediment microbial communities from Yellowstone Lake, YNP, Wyoming, USA - YL17G12_20 | ecosystem: Environmental > Aquatic > Freshwater > Lake > Sediment | place: USA: Wyoming | collected...
CGGGCAACCACGATTTCCTGAACAGCGGAGTCTGGCTTGTCTCGCAGTTCAAGGAGATGGGCGTGAGGTGGAACCGGCTCGCCTTCTCCTGGGTGCTCATCCAGCCGGACAAGGATCGCTTCAACTGGGAGCCCTATGATCGCGTCGTCGAGGCCTGCGACAAGGCGGGCATCCGGATACTGGCAACGCTAGGTGGGCACTTCGACCGGCCGCCGGTACCTGCGTGGGCGGGCGAGTCGCTGGCGGAGGTAGTGCGCAGCAACGCCGGCGCGCTCGAGCGGTTCATGGAGGCCTGGGTCGCGCGCTACCGCGGCTCGATCCATCACTGGGAGATGCTCAACGAGCCGCACACGTTCCACAAGGGCCTGACGGTGATGGAGTATGTTGAGGGAATCCTGAAGCCTGGCTACCGGATCGTGAAGGCCGCGGATGCCGGCGCGGTGCTGCCATGCGCCTTCGGCCAACTGCCGGCGCTTGGGGACAGAAACGAGTTCTGGGAGGCAGCTCGCGGCAACTACGACATCCACAACGAGCACATGTACGTGGATTGGGGCCTCTTCCGCACCAGGCCGAGCGCCGTGCCCGAGGAAGCCGGGGTCCGGCGGTTCCGCGCTATGGTCGAGGAACACGGCGAGGGCGACAAGCCGCTGTGGATGACTGAGATCGGCTGGTGGGGTACGGGCAACATCACCTCGGAGTGGATCTACGACACCTACAAGCGCGATCCGATGATGCGCTCGGTGGAGTTTCAGCCGTCCTATCGCGGCGAGGAGATGCTTAACCATCCGGTAGTACTGCGGGAGGACGCGCTGCGCGCCGAATGGCTGAAGGACATGTACCCGCGCCTGCTATCGGTGCCGGGGTGCGAGAAGGTCTTCCTCTGGGTGTCGCTGGACGAGTTCGAGGGCGGCTACGATCCCAACCGAGTCTACGGCCATAGCACGCCGGAGCAGCCGGCAAGCCAACTCGATCTCTGGGGCATAATCGCCGGCGATAAGACCTGGCGTAAGAGCGCCCACGCCCTGCGGGACGTCGTCGCGGGCGGCGCGTAGAATAGGGACGCAATCTGTTCCATAGGAGTCACGCGCTGCGATGGGCACAACCGGCCCGAACCTCCGAAGCGGTCAGTACGGCAACGGCCGCAATCTCGCTGCTCGCATCGGCCTGCACGAACGTTTCAGCACCAATGGCTACGGCTGGCACTGCTGGGTCTTCGACCAACTCGCCTTGCCAGAAGGCGCACGCATCCTGGAGGTCGGGTGTGGCAACGGCGCGCTCTGGCTGAAGAACAAGGATCGCCTTCACGCGTCTCTCGACATCACGCTTTCCGACTTCTCGGTGGGGATGGTGCGAGACGCCAGGCGGAACCTGGCCCGGGTCCCGAACGAGATCCGATTCGTCGTTGCCGACGCGCAGGCGCTACCGTTCAGGAGCGCTGCCTTCCAGTGCGTCATTGCGAACCACATGCTCTACCACGCTCCCCGCATTGGGGGAGCGCTGCAGGAGATCCGGCGCGTGCTCACGCCTGGTGGCCGTTTGGTCGCCGCCACGAACGGGCGTGACCACCTGCGCGAGATCAAGGCACTGCTGGAGAAGTTTGACGCAACGCTGGCAGGTGAGTTCAACTCGCTCACCCACGAGCCGTTCAGCCTCGAGACAGGCGCAGCCCAGCTCGCGCCATGGTTCGACAGTATCGAGAAGCGGCCGTACGAGGACTCGCTCTTGATCACCGAGGCATCGCCACTCATCGAGTACGTGAACTCCAGCCTGACCGCGGGGCCGCTTCTCGGCAGTCGTCTCTCCGAGTTCCGCGCATTCGTCCAGCGGCACCTCGCTTGCGAGGGGGCGATCCTCGTCAGGAAGGAGAGCGGGCTGTTCGTGGCCCGCCGGTCCGTCACACCGCCTTGAACTCCTCCCGCGCGTTCATCACCCCGATGAAGCTCGTCGCGTGCTCCATAGTGGCCGCCAGTCGGTGGTCGCGGCTCTTCGTGGGGCGGAGGATGACGGTCCGCTTGAAGGGGGGCTGGAGCGGGATGATCCCGAAGCCCTCGCTCTTCGCCCGCTCGATCGCCTTCCGTGCGCCCTCCCGGATGAGCTGCCGCGCTCGCAACGGATGCAGATGCCGCGCCGAGGTAACGTGCCGCGCGTAGCGCTCCTCATCCAGGTCCTCTCCCGTGCCCGGCTTCACCCCCCATTTCACTGCCACCGTCTCGATGCCCGCCACGAGAGCCTGCGCCTCCTTCGTGAATGCGTGGTCCCCCGAGCCGAAGATCGCCCGCACCCCAAGCTCGCTCGCACACATCGCCAGCTCCCCGAACTCCCCGATCGAGACGCCGTTCACCGACTCGTCGACATACTCCAGGCTCTGCGTGTGGCAGAGGTGTCCGTATTCCGTGCCGGCCTTCGCATGCTGTCCCACCCACACCACGTAGTCATAGCTGCTGTCGAGGCACAGCGGCCACACCGGATCGCTCCACCCGCGGCCGACCTGCACCCGCGGATCGAGCAGCTTCACGTTGATCCCGCCCGGACCGTGCGCGTCCATCACCATGATCTCGGTGGCGCCCCCCTCAAGCAATCCCTCGACTGCCGCGTTGACCTCCAGTGTCAGGAACTCCTTCGCCAGCTCATAGTAGGGCTTCCCCGGACCGGTCCACTCCTCGAAGTTCAGCACCCCTGCCACCCCCTCCATATCCGTCATCACATAGACCTTCACTGCCCTTCCCTCCTGATCTGTGCAATCTGCGTGATCTGTGGTTTCTGGCCGTTACCCAACCAGCTCTCTCCTCGCCCGCGCCACCACCTCTCTGACCTTCGCAAGCTTGTCCCCGTCCACCTCCGGCCGCCGATACCGCGACATCACCTCATTGAACTGCGCCTGCGCGCGGGCTAGCAGCCCCGCATCCGGATGGGCCTCGTCCCGGTCCTCGCGCCACACGCTGCGGTCGAGCAGCTTCGCGAACCACAGGCTGCGCCGGTAGTGTGTCAGCGTATGCTCCGTCTCCAGGTACGACCGCCCGATTCCCGACCCAACTGACGTGATGACATCCAGCGCGATCTCGTCGGCGCTCACCGGCACTCCCTGGTCGAAGCGCCCGATCAGGCTCTCCACCTCCCGCTCGATCAGGAGCTGGAGCGGCGAGAACATCTTCCCGGAATCCAGCAACCCCGAGCCGACGCGCGGCCGGTATCCCGTGTAAGCCGCAATCGTCAGCGCATCGAACGTCCGCTCGAACGCCGTCTGGTAGCCGGGGAACTTACCGCTCGTATAGTTCCCCGCGCCCGCCACCCCGACGTGTCCGCCGAACCTGCGGCGGAACAACCACGCGCACCCCACATCCTGAACCAGCGGCTCCGGCGCGCCGAAGTGCACGTTACCCGTGGCCATGTCCACCACACCGGATTCGATGTTGCCGGACATGCCCACCTCCGGGTTCAGCGCAAACACCGCCGTCCACCCCGCCAGGATCTCGGCCGCTCCAACGACAATCGTGCCCGCCCGTGTCACCGGAGCCGAGACGCCGCTCACCGGCTGCGTGCTGGTTCCGCAGTGCATGCCGCGGCGCGCCCGCTCGACCAGGCAGTCACACGCTCGCCGGTCCATGCGCAGCGGGGATACCAGAAACACTCCGCCCACCACGTAGGCCTGCGGATCGCCCAGCCAGATCTCCCCGATCTCCTCGAAGTACGGGAACTGCCCGGCGAAGTGTGGGTAGGTGATGCCCGGACGAGAGCTATGCTCCATGAGCACAAGCAGACCTTCGAGCGGCTCGACCTCGGGCGGCTCCTCCTGCATGAGCAGCACCTGATGCACCGGCTTGGTCGCGTCGAGCGCGTCGCCGAACCGGGTGAGCTGGATCAGGTCCTCTCGGTTCCCGCGCCGCCGCTCGCCCCTTTCGTGGTCATACCAAAACTGCGCGATATGCAGATCGAGGCCCGGCAGGCCTGCCCTGAGCGAAGTCGAAGGGTCAGGCTCTCCCCGCGGCCGGCGAGGGCGAGCATCACCTCCCTCCGCCTTCTGCCGCTGCTTCTGCCGACCGATCACCTGCTTCATGAGCGGCCGTGGCAGCCTGGCCCGCTGCGTCGTCCGATCCACCTGCGCGCCCGCCTTCGCCAGCGCGTCGAGGATCGCGTCGGACTGGTACATCGCGCCCGCCGTCTCCAGCACGCTCAGCGTCGCATCCTCGAGCTGGTCCAGCTCCGATTCGGTGAAGAGCTCTATGCCTGTACCGTTCATCTTGACAGTCCTTTCCTCTCGGCTAGCCCGCCGCGGCGCCGCCACCCCGCGTGGCGAGCGCGACCAGAACCCATACCCCCTTGTTCAGCGCCTCTCCGACGATCAGCCCGACAGCCACCGGGATGCTGCTCCGGTAAAGCCTTAGTCCCCCGTAGCGGACCACCAGTACCTTGAGGAGCCACCCTAGCAGGAACGGCGTCGCGCGGTAGCTCCATCCCCAGCAGTTCGCCGCGAGGTAGCCGAGTGGGTGGAAGGGCCACCACCAGAAGCGCAATCGAAAGAGCCCCAGCACCACCGCCACCGCCCCTCCCGCCACCATGCTGATGATACCGTCAATGCGCGCCGGAGAAGGGGCGATGAGATTGCTGAAGGCGGCCCCCGGGTCCCACTTCGTCTGCAGCCACGGATAGCCATAAGCGCTTCCCACCGCCGTCGAGAGGAAGCCATAGTGGTAGGTTCCCTGCAGCCCGATCACCGTCCCGAACAGCAGCGAGAAGACGAGCGCGGCCAGCGATGCCGCCATCAGGCGACGCTTCTTGATCCCGCTGGCGTCGGCGATCTTGAAGGTATCGCTCAGGTTCGCGGTCGTCGTGTCGAATGAAAGGCCCTCTCCCGGCGAGAAGGACCACCGGAACGCAGCCAGCGCGACCAATTCCCGAGCCTTGAACACAGCTCCCCCGAACGAGCCCCGCAGCGCTTCCCCCAGGTCCTGCGGGAAGGCCAGGAAGCCCAGGCCCGTCTCCGCTCGAAGGCGCGCCCACATCGCGTAGTAGCCCAGAGTCAGCACCACCATGAGCAGAGCGAAGGTCCACCGACAGCCTGCCACCCGGTAGAAGCCAACCATGTAGCAGAACGACACGGCAAAGCCGATGACGGCCAGGCGATAGGAGATCGGCTCATCCGCGTCTGCATCGCTGCGCCCATGAGAGACGACCACCCGGAGCACGCGGCCAAGGTGTTTCCGCGCGGTCCACAGACCCCAGATCCCCAGCGCCAGTATCGCTCCGGTCCCCTGGTAGTATGGAGCGGGGAACGATGGGTCCCCGAACCACTCCTCCGGGTCCTGTGGCTCGTGCCCGGCCGCGATCGAGATAACAGTCAGCCCGAGCCGGACCAGCCAGAAGAACCAGCACGAAAACGAAAGCTCCTTCGGGATCAGATAGGCCAGTGATATCAGCCAGGGGTAGAACTCAGGCTCATACGCACCCAGCCCGGCGAGGGGGCCGACGTTCTGCCTGGCAATGATTGTGATGGGTCCCAGCGGTAACTGCGGCAGCGAAGGCACCCGCGCAGACAGGCCGCTCAGGAAGGTGACCCCAAACGAGATGGCGACTCCGACCCAGAGCGCCTTGCCCCCGGCAAGGCGGCCCAGCCTCCCATTCCCCGAGATCTCCTCGCCGGCTACCGTCAGCGGTATCTGCGCCATCGGGTAGCTTAGCCGCTCGTACCTGACCCACTGCCGCTGAAGCATGCTCAGCAGGCACGAGGCCGCAACGAAGATCGCCGCGGCGAAGGAAAGCCATGCCGCCATGGGAACTGCCCACAGCAGCCACGGCACCGAGGACTTGCCCACGAAGAACCCCTCGACCGCGGCCATGTCCGTCGGGGCATACCACCACGGGACATGCGGGAGGAGAGTGGACTCCCACATGGGGTTCGCCCGGGCGAGGTAGTAGAAGACGATGCTCTTCGGCAGCATCCAATAGAGGATGCCGAGACTGACGATCGGTGCCGATACCAGCAGTATCGAGTAGATGGAGAGCAGCTCGCGGCGCGTCAGCCCGATTCGCTTCACCGCCGGTAGCATCATCGCCCCGGACAGCAGTATCAGCACATTCAACTGGGCAACCGGCGGGACGGACGACGTGAAAGCGAAGTCGCGCCGCCAGAGCAACGACTCGTAGAATGCGACGATACTGAGCCCCACGAGCAGGCCGAAGGAGATGACGACCGCGCGCGGCGTCACTCCACCGGTTCGCTGATCGCTTCCTCCAGGCGCTTCGAGCATGATGGGAGATGCCGACCGGAGCCGAGGCTCCTAGCCCTCTTTCCTGATACGCTCGACCGCCTCCCAGATCGCCGCCGTGATGAACTCGTTGTCCTCATCAGACATGCTCGGGTGCATCGGCGCGCAGAACAGCCGCTGACCGACCTCCTGCGAGATCGGCAGGTCCTGGCCCTGGGTCAGCCGGGCAATGTAAGGGAACCAGTTCTGCACCGGCGGGTTCGCCACCACCGTGTCAACGTCGTACTCGTCTTTCAGCAGCCCCATCAGCCGATCACGCTTCTCCCCCGCCCACTCGCGTGACACGAGAATGGAGTAGAGGTAGTACGAGTGCTCGTGCCCCTCCGGCTCCAGGGGAAGCCGAAGATGGGGGCACCCCTCCAGCATCTTGTGCCGCTCCTGGGCCAGCCGCCGCCGCGCCGCCACCATCGCCTCGAGCTTGCCCAACTGCACCAGCCCGAAGGCCGCCTGGCACTTGCTCATCTTGTAGTTCGAGCCCCAGCCCTCTCCCCCAAACTGGCGCAACCCGTGCAGCCGGTTGATGACGCTGGAGTCGTCGGTGGTGATCGCTCCCCCCTCCCCCAGCGTGGTCATGTTCTTCATCGTGTGGAAGCTGAACACATTCATCCACCCCAGCTTGCCGATCTTCGTCCCCTTGTAGCCGCCGCCACACGCCCGCGCCGCATCCCCCATCACCTTCAACGGCCCATGCTTCGGATGCGGATGCCGCTCCGCCAGCGTCAGCAGGTCGTCCATCGGAGCGGACATGCCGTTCATATGGGTCGGGAAGATCGCCCGGGTGCGCGGGGTGATCCGCTTCTCGACATCATTGGGATCCAGCTGAAGCGTCTCGTCCACCTCGGCAAACACGATCTTGCCGCCCTGGCCCGCGATCGCCATCGGCACCGCGCGGAAGTTGACCGCCTGGGTGATGATCTCATCCCCCGGCTCCAGGTCGAGCGCCATGATCGCCATGTCAATGCCGGTGCCCGCGCCATTGCACGTGACGCAGTGCTTGGTCCCGACGTAGGCGGCGAAGGCGTTCTCGAAACCGTCCACCTCCCCGTCGCTCATGCCGAAGCCGACATTGGGGTCCATTGACTCGCGGATCGCCTGCACCGTCGCCGCGATCTCTTGCTCTCCGATGATCGAGCCCAGCCGCGGCTCCCCGTCCCACGCAGCTGAGAGCTTCCGCTTCAGGACTTCCCTCCGGCGCTTCGCGTCTGACATAGTCTCCACGCTGTCAACTCCCATTGGTGCGGCCTGCCTGGTTTCCACGTTTGCTGTTCTCCAGGGCAAACAACCGTGCCTCTGTCAACCGGAGCGCCCCGGCTCGTGCCCGCCGGGGCGCTCCCACAACCTCGCCCAGTGTCGAGCGCAACACGTATCGCGTTACTGCTCGACGCTGCTCTGCGGTCTAGTACTGGAAGAAGTACCCAGTGGGATCGCCGCAGTTCGCCTGGAACCACTCGATGCCATCGGCACCGCAGTACGGCTCAATGCCCGTCAGCTTGCCATCGCGGTAGGCTGGGCCAACGGCGGCCGACTTCATCCAGGACGCGTGCCCATCGGCAAACCCGATGTTGACGCCGCCAAGATGTCTGGTGGCACCTTCCGCAACCTTCGGGTCGGTATAGAAGGTCTTGTTGGCGTGCAGCCAGTAGCACTGCTCACACTCTGAGTCAAGCAGGCCGCACGATGCGGCCTCATCGGGGAGGTAGGGCCACCCCCACTTATCCCAGTTCACGCCCGAGCATTCCACGCAGCAGATCTCAGGATAGGCAATCGTGCCGGGGCTTCCAGACATGGGGTCCACACCGCTGTCATGGCAGACCACATAGGAAACGGAATCGTCGATCGAGGCCATCTTCCTATCGCGGCTTCCGATACCTATGCCCACCGTCTGGACAAAGGCATGCTGTGCTTCATCCGGACCCTGGCCGAACTGCGGGCCGGCGAGGGTCTGCTGGACGATGGAGTCGGTGACGGTGCCGCCCCAACCGGACGGCCAGCTATACGTGCACGGACCGATCACTCCCCCAACGCTCGCGCCGCCCCACGAGCCCTCGGTCGCCCTCAGGTACCCCAGCCAGTTGGGGTTGCCGAGGATGAACTGCGCGCCGGCCTCCACCTTCGCGCTCGGGCACCGCCACACGTCGCGGTTCTTCACGTACTCGTCCACGATCACCGCAACCCGAAGGTAGGGGTTCCCGCGGTAGGCTATCATCTGGTAGCTTCCAGCGAAGCTGAGACAATCATCGTCGGGCGTTCCGCCGCCAGGGGCGGCGGAGAAATAGTCCATGGCCTCCTGTCGGTGCTCATCTGGCCAGAAGGTATCGTTGTTGTCCGCCAGATACATGTTGATGGCCAGGGCGATGTTCTTCACATTCGATAGACACACCGCCTTGCGCGCTGACTCACGGGCACGCGCAAACACAGGAAACACCATTGCTGCCAGTATGCCGATAATCGCAATCACAACTAGCAGCTCGATCAGCGTGAAACCTCGACGTCCTTTCAGCATGAGGAGTCCACCTCCTGATGTCAGATCGCGGCAACGCCGCAGTGCCTCTCGCCAGGTCAGCCGCAAGATGGCTGTCCGCGCCCCGCCTCCTTTTCCGCCGTCATCGGCGGCCTGGCTCGATGGCTTAGCATCACTCTAGCGGCCTGGGGCGTTCGCGTCACTGAACAGGAGTGTACAGCTCTTGAACCAGAGTGCACGGAGAGCGCTGGGCCCCGTGGCGGGGAAGTTAGGCCTCGGGAGTCGGCGCCTGTGCTCGCCGCCGGTACTCTGCCGGCGTGCACCCATACTCGGCGACGAACGCCCGGTGCAGGTGGCTCGCGTCCGCGAAACCCGTCTGCTCCGCCACAGCCTGAACCGGCATGCCCGTGCCAAGCAGCGTCTGCGCCGCCTCCGCCAGGCGGGACCGTAGGCAGAACTGACCGTAGCTCAGTCCCATCGCTCGACGGAAGATGTGATGGAATCCCGAGAGGCTGAGACCAGACGCCTCTGCTGCCTCCCTGGGCGTCACCCGCGCGCCGGGTGTGCGATGGGCCAGCGCCAGCGCCGGGATAACCCGAGCCAGATCGTTCGCAGTGGCCGCCCCGCCACTTCGCGCAGGCTCGGGTGGGGTCCAGTGCCGCGTTAGAAGGACGAGCAACTCTAGCAGACAGGCCCGCACCACGATGCGCCACCCCGGCTCCTTCGGTTCAACCTCGGCCCGCATGCGCTCCGCCAGCGCCACCACCTTCGCCCGCATCTGTTCCGAGGTCACCCGCGGCCGCTGGCTCGCCGGCACCGCGAAGACACGGAGCAGATCCAGGTTGGTATCACCTGGTTCGTCGAGCACCTCCGGCAGGAAGCACACCTGCACCGAAACCGAGTTGGGCTCCAGCACGCGCCACGAATGGGGCTCCCACATCGCACCCAGCCAGACATCCCCCCGCTCCGGCACGAACCAGTAGTCGCCGTACTGCAACTCATACTTCCCGCGCAGCAGCACCCCGACATCCATGCCTCTATGGACGTGCACCTGCAAAGGGCTGCCCGCCGGCTCCGAACCCTGGCTGACCCACATCGGGTTTGCCGGAGTGAGACGGTGATCGTACAGCTCCGCGAGGCTGACCCAGTCGGGGCGTCTCCGAGACCTACTCGACCGCGGTGCGCGCATGCTCGTATCCTATGTGCCATAGTATCACGTGAGGGGCGGCAGGGGGAACCCCCACTCAAGCGAAAGACGAGCAACTCAGACGGTCGCGAGAGACGCTTTCGTGCCGCCTGCAACCTACTGATAGCAACTGAGCGAGCACGCCCGCAGCGCCGAGGAGCATCCAGCTATGAGCGAGCCATTCCGCATCACCACTCCCCGGCACGGGGATGTGCTGAACCGGCACGACGGGGTGGAAACGGCAGGCCAACTCACGGTAACGGTTACGGGTGTTGCGCCCGCCGGCAGTCAGGTGACCGTCAACGGCCTCGCTGCTGAGGTCGCCGGCAACGCCTTCCGCTGCGCGGTGCCGCTGCGCCAGCGCCGGAACGAGATCGAGGCCGTCTGCCGCGCCGGCGGCAGCCAGCATACCGAATCCATCACCGTCCTCTGGGACAAGGCGTCGTCTCCCCGCTGCCGCTTCTCGGTGGACGACAACATCGAGTTCCTGAAGGACCTGGGGACGCGCCCTGACGACTACCGCTCGCTCTTCGACCACTGGTATCTCGGCTTCTGGCGTCAGATGCACCAGGAGTACGGCGCGAAGATCCATATCAACATCTACCACCAAACCGTCGGGGGCGACTTCACCCTCGCCCAGATGCCCGCCAAGTGGAAGGACGAATGGCAGGCCAACGCGGGCTGGCTCCACCTCAGCTTCCACGCCCTCCAGGACCAGCCCGAGCGCCCATACGAGAACGCCAGCTACGATGAGATAGCGCGCGACTTCGACCTGGTTATGGGGGAGATCAGACGTTTCGCCGGCGAGGCGGTGACGAGCGCCGCTACCACCGTGCACTGGGCAGCCGCCACTAAGGAGGCCTGTCGCGCCCTGCGCGACCGCGGCATCAAGGTGTTGATAGGGATATTCCGCCGCGAGTTCGATGGCGAGTGCCCGACAGGGTACTACCTCCCCGCATCGTTGAAAGATCACATCAACGAGCGCGATGCCTGGTATGACCCCGCCACCGATCTGCTATTCGTGACCGAGGACGCCACCGTCAACAACCTGCGCGTGGAAGAGGTCGTCCCCTGGCTCGATCGGCAGGCCGCCAATCCGCACGCAGGCGAACTTGTGGAGTTGCTCATCCACGAGCAGTACTTCCGGAGAGAGCTGTCGCACTTCCAGCCCGACATCCGGGAGAAGGTCATCCGGTGTCTGCGCTGGGTCACAGAACGCGGCTATCAGCCCGTCTTCTGGGGGGACGGGTTTCTGGGCAATAAGACACCCTTGTAAGGCGAGCATGCAGCACGCATACCCGCCCTCCCTTCTGCTTGGGCCCAGCTCAGCCGGATCTGCGCTGCCCGCCGAAGAACTGCGGCAGCAGTCGCCTGTTCGCCTCCAGCAGTTCCCTGCCCATCTTCTTCACATCGGAGGCGGTCAGGCAGGCGCACACCGGATCCGCCACCAGCGCCATCAGCGCCTCCTCCAGGTCGCCCGACAGCCCTGCCGTCACCGTCCGCAGCTGCACCTCCGCGTGCGGCGCGCACAGCGCCCGTAGCTGCTCGGGCAGCGGCCCGACCGCCAACGGCCGCGCGCCTCCCGCGTCCACGTACCCCATCGTCTCGACCACCGCGCCAAGCGGCAGGTTCGGCATCTGACCCACGTTCACCATGTTGACCACATCGGTGAACCCGCGGTCGAACGTGATCGCCGCCATGATATCGGCCGCGGTCTCCCGCGATGGCGTCTTCCCCATCTCCCCCCGCCCCGCCGTCATGTCCGCGATCCACTGCGCCGCCTGCGAGTAGTGCGCCGCTCTCTCCGCAACGGAGGTGCGCACCAGCTTGAACCGCTCCATCATCGCCTTGCTGGTGATGTAGCCGCCGAAGAACTCGCAGATATGTCGGTCGGCGATGTACGACAGATAGCCGTACTGCTCGAACAGCTCGCTCGCCAGCCGCCCCCGCGAGCTCCAACCGTGCGCATCTGTGGACATCCTATCGAATAGCTGGATCAGCGTGCGCCCGCGCAGCTTGCTCCGCAGAAGCTGGTATCCATCCTTGCCATTGGCTGCGATATCGAGCACCCAGAAGAAGTGGTTCAGCCCACCGAAACTCAACTTGAGATCGTGCTCGTCCTTGATCCCGAGCACATCCCGAAGCATCTCGTAGGTCTCGAACAGCCCGTGGCAAAGCCCCACCACCCGGGTGTGCCCGAGTTCATCGGAGAGCACCTTCGTGAGCGCTCCCATCGGGTTCGTGTAGTTCAGCACGTAGGCGTTGGGCGCCAGCTTCTTGATCTGCTGCGCGTAGGTGTGGAACACCGGGATGTTCCGCAGCGCCCTCGCCCAGCCGCCCGGCCCAACGGTATCGCCCACCGTATGGTAGATGCCGTACCGCTCCGGGATCGCGAGGTCGTGCTGCATCGCGTCGAGGCCGCCCGTCGAGATGGCGATCAGCACGAAGTCCGCGCCCGTGAGCGCCCGCCTCGCCTCCTGGGTCGCGTACATGCGAACCCCCTCGACCTTCCACTTCTTCACCAGCACGTCGAACAGACGCTTGATCGCCCGCGCCCGGCCCGGGTGTGTGTCGAGCAGCGCGATCTCCAGCTCCGCCTTCGCCATCTCCTTCTTGAAGACAATATCCCGGATCAGCCGGGGCGCCCACGTCTGGCTCCCCCCTCCCACAAACGCGATCTTCACTCCCGGTTTGGCTGCCGTTCCGCTCTTCGCCATCGGCTTCATCTCCTTACCCTCTCATACGATGTGCCCAGCCCCCAACCTCCTCATCGCTCTCGGTCACGAGCGACGGAACCATTCCCGTTGGGCAGGAGCTTGTCTCCTGCCATCGGCGTTCATCTGTGTTCATCCCTGGCTCCTGCCGTTGCGCTATCGCCGGGCGAACTGCGGTAGGTGCGCCGCATGGGCCGCCAGCAGTTCATCCGTCAGAGCCGCCGCGTCATCGTAGGAGGCGACCGCTCCGTCCAGCAGCAGCGCCTGTACCACCTTGTCGCGGCTCCCCTCCACCGCCGCCTCGACCACGGTCTCGACCCACTGGAACCGCGTCGCCAGCGTCCCTGCAATCCCCGGCGACAGCGGTGGCTGGGCGATCGGCCTGAGACCGGCCGCGGTCGCCATCGTCGGCCCCTCGACGATCACCTCGTCCGGCAGGTTCGGGACCCAGCCCCGGTTGGGCAGGTTCGCCGAGTAGACCGCCCCATCATCGGCCCTGATGCTGTAGATGATGTCAATGACGTCCTCCCGGTGGCCGCCCTTGACCTTCTCCAGGTAGTCGCCCGGCAGAGGATCGGGTGAAATCGCCTCCTCCTGCATCCGCGCGTAGCTCGCCTCCTCGTTCGCGCGGTTCCGCTCAAACCCCAGGCCAAGCGTCATCCCGAAGTAGCTGTTCTTCCCGCGGAAAAGATGGGGGAAGAACTCGATGACGTGGCCGTCGAGCACCGCGGGGAACGCGTCAAGCAGCAGATAGAGCTGCCAGGAGAAGGGCTGAAGGCCGCGGATCTCGTTGCGAAGGCTTTCCTTCCCCGGGGTGTCATCCACCGACGCCGATAGCTCCGTCGCCTTCCGCACATGCTCCGCCCCGATCTGCCTCAGCCTCAGCTTCGCGTCCTCACCGTCCACGCGAATCTCAGTGAACCATGTCAGGTGGTTGATCCCGACGGCGTTGTACCGCAGGCGGGCATGGTCCACTCCCAGCGCGTGAGCCAGGTACTTGCCGACATCGCGCACGCCCGTGCACAGCCCGATCACCTCCGCGCCGGTCTCCTTCCGGATGGCCCGGCACAGCACCGCCATCGGGTTGGTGTAGTTGAAGTAGAGCGCCCCCGGCGCGAGGTCGAGCACATCCCTTGCGATAGCCACCGCAGGCGGGATCGCCCGCAGCGACCGCGCGGTGCCGGCCGGCATGGTGGTGTCTCCGCCCGGGTGGTACACGTTGTACTTCCGCGGGATCATCACATCCAGCTCCCACGCCCGCCGGCCCCCGACCGCGATGGTGCTGATCACCGCGGTCGCTCCCGGCAGCAGCTCTCGCCGATCCACCGAGGCCTGCACCGTGATCGGAGCGTTCTTCAGCGCAATCATCTTCCGGGAGAGCTTCTCCGCCATCTCCGCCGCCGCTGGGTCTATGTCCACCAGCCCCAGCGTGATCTCATCGTTCCTGCCGATCAGATCCGCCACCAGCTTCTGCGTAAAGTAAGCGCTCCCGGCCCCGACGATCACGACCTTCTCTTTCATCGAGCTTCTCTCCTTAGCATTACATCCACACGGTGAACGTAGGCGCGCCAAACGCGAGATTCGACAACGTCCACAAGGCCCCCACCACGCAGTCCCCGAGGATCAGCCCCAGGAAGAACGGCAGCGATGCCGCGTATGTACGGAGCCCTCCGTACCGCAGCAGCAACAGCTTCGCCAGCCAGGCGATGAATACCGGCAGCCACAGATGGTGGGCGAACCACAGCGGAGCCATCAGGTAGCCCATCGGATGGAACGGCCACCAGAGGAACCGGCTTCGCATCGCGTACAGAAAGCAGGTAAACAGGAAACCGAAGCCCATCGCAAGGCTGCGATACCCTGGCGCCGGCGCCACCCCCGTCAGCCAGGTCTGAAGCTGCGCGAACGCGTACACCCCGCTCGTGTTGAAATGGAGCTTGCTGCTGTCCGCCCCCAGCCGGTAGAGCGGAACCAGTAGCGCCAGGTAGCCGTATGCCAGTCCGGCGACCGCCGCGATGAACATCGCCCCCACCAGCCCGCGCGTGCGCAGCCCGGTCCGCTCGGCCATCTTGAAGCCGCCCATCTGATGGGGAGTCGGGTCAACTCCGTAGCTCCGCGAGGTCCACCCTACCAGCGTCAGCGAGACCAGCCCGCGGACAGGGAACGAAGCTGGCGTCATGATCTGAGTGAGGATCCGGTGTGGGTCCGCGTCATGGATCTCGTAGGCAGGCGCGCCCAGTTCCGCAGGGATCCTCGAGATAGCTAGACTCGCGCTAAGGTAGAGGAACAGGAAGATCGGCACCAGCCACCCAGGCATGCCCGCGCGCCACAGAAAAACGCTCAGAAAACCCAGCGACACCACGAGAACAGCAAGGGCCGCGCGGTAGGGCAGCGGCTCGTTGCTGTCGTGCAGGTCCTGGCGGAGGTGGATCGCCCCGGATGCTACCCTCCATAGGTGCTTCCGGGCCGACCAGAGCACGTAGATCCCCACCGCCACCAGCGCTGCCGCTGTCTGCTGGTAGACGAAAGGCGCATCGGGCGCCACGTCCCAGCCGGTGGCAGTGGTCAGCAGCTCCTCTATCTTGACCAGCCAGAAGAAGAACCAGTAGGAGAAGGACACCTCCAGCGGCATGAAGATGGCGAGTCCAATCGCCCACGGATATGGCGGCCAGAAGATCCCGCCGTGTTTCGCGAAGGCGCTCCACCGTCGCCCGAGGCCGGCGTTCAGCGCGCCGAAGTCCGGCTGGAAACTTGGCAGCGCAGGGAAGAGCGCTTGCAGGCCGTTCAGCGTCCCTAGTGCGAACGCGCACCCGAACCCCATCCACAGCAGCCAGCTCCGGTAGATAGCCCCCGTCGGCTCCGTCACCGCCAGCGGCACCTGGACAATCGGAAAGGCGAGCCGCTCCTCCTCGATCCAGCGCCGCCGCAGCAAGGTGTTCAGCGACATCATCAGCGCGAAGAACGCGACGAAGAAGGTGCCCCAGGTAAGGGCTACCGGTCCCCAGCTCGCCAGATGTCGCCTGGTGAACAGAGTGGTATCTCCGCGGAAGAGCGCCTCCAGGCTATCCTTGTCGGTGAGCACCAGCCAGCTCGGGAGGTACTGCCAGAAGAGCTGGTCCCACTGGTTCTCCTTCGTCGCCCGGCCGATGGGTGCAATCGCCCACGAGATGATCTGCTCGAGCAGCCCGAAGCCGACGATCACGCCGCCGATCGCCAGCATCACGTAGATCGTCAGCAGCTCTCCCTGGTTCAGCGCCCATCTTGGTCTCCGCCGCCTGATCGCCATGTTCGCAACCGTCAGCAGCAGCAGGATGAAGACCGTCTCCAGCGGCAGCGCCAGCATGCTGGGCCAGGTGTAGTCGCGGATCGCCTCCATCACCACGATCCAGCAGGACTGGAGCGGCATGATGATGAGGGCGATCACGATAGCGCGCCAGGTGACCACCTGCGCGCGGGGCGGAGGAGGCGATGGCTTCTCCGGGTCGTCGTTGTGGCTCTCGCCGAGCTGTCGGCCGATTGCCATGCGGGGCCTCTGCTGCCTGAGGGGCTACGCAGTCGCCCTCAGAAGGACCGGGCGGAGCGACCTGGGGCCGCTCCGCCCGAATCCGTCTATTCAGCGCGCCTCGAGGCGCATCCTGCGAAGCCTAGAACAGCGTAGGCACGCCGGGGTAGCAGTCTATGAAGTCGTGGTTCCAGTTGGCGCCGTAGCGCTTGGTGTTCGGGCCCCAGGGAATGATCCCCAGGATCTCCTTGTCACCGACCTTCGTGATCAACCGCTCGGAGTTGATCCAGCTCGCGTGGCCATCGAGGAACCCGATGTTAACACCGCCCAGATGCCGCGTGTACTGCTTCCGGAAATTCGGGCTGACGATGAAGTTCGCCGGCGCAACGCTGTATATGCAGTCACCCGCCGTGTCCGCGCAGGCCTCCCAGTCAGCCCACGCGCAGACTTCGTTGCCGCACTCGGCGGTGCAGATGTCCGGGTAAGCAGCTTGACCCAGCCCGCAGTAGTCATTGGGCCAGATGCTGGAGTCACCACACACCGCATAGTTCGTCGGGTCTTGTACGGCGACCAGCTTCGTTATGGTCAGCCCAAGCGATGGGTCCTTGATCGCGAGGACGCCGACGCTCTGTGCGAATGCCTTCAACGCATCCTTGCTCGGGCTAAACGGGTCCAGAGCCATTGCCGCGCGCTGCTGCAGGATCGAGTCGGTAACGACTCCGCCCCATCCCGGCGGCCACGATGTCAGGCACGGGCCGAGGCCGTTCGACCCCCCCCACTCGCCTTCGTGCGCCTTCAGGTAGCCGAGCCAGTCTGGGCCGGGCAGGATGAACGTGGCCCCGGAGGTGATCTTCGCGCTGGGGCACCGCCATACATCGCGATTCTTCACATACTCGTCCAGGATCGCTGGGGGCCGCAGGTACGGGTTGGCCCACATCGCCTGTCGGTTCTCCGTGTCGCAGAAGCGGTTCACGTTATCATCATCCCCGCCACCGGGATATGCCTTGAAGTAGTCCTCCGCCTCCTGGCGCTTCTCATCAGTCCACAGCGTGTCGTTGTTGTCCGCCAAGTACATCTGAATGGCCAGAGAGATATTCTTCACATTCGACAGACACACTGTCTTGCGCGCCGATTCGCGCGCCCTCGCAAACACCGGGAATACCATCGCTGCTAGTATGCCAATGATGGCAATGACGACCAGCAGCTCGATCAGCGTGAAACCTCTGCTTCTACGAGCTATCATCGTAGTCGCTCCCTCCTTCCTTCAGCTCCCCACTCCGCGCCCGCCACCATCTCGCTCACGCGCATCACAGGCGCGCGCAACCAGCTCAGCCACCTCTGTCTTTCTCTCACCTCCTTGGCTGTGTCTGCTCTCAACGAAAATCTCACTAATATCCAGTCTAGCTGGAAAAGCGGGCCCAGGGAACCACCCGGAAAGCGAAATCCGTCCAAAAAGCTGTATATTTCGCTCAGGTCTGCCGCTGGCGCCGCGGGCCTGGCAGACACGCGAATCCCGTGGGAAGGACTGCTCCCTGCCTTCGCCGCAATAGGACAGGCACGGGGAGGCCACCGGTGTGACCAAGAAGCAGCGTGTCGATGCGGCACTTGAAGGCCGGCCCGTGGACCGCCTGCCGGTCGCGATGCTCTACTATCCCCTCTATCAGCAGGACCACTTCGCAGAACTCACCGGGCGGCCTCAATGGGAGCTGCACCGATGGCTCGCGGCCGAGCCCTCGGAGCATACGCGCAGCTACCTCGACCTGGCTGCGCAGACGCCCTTCGATATGCTCGAGCCCCAGTGTGCCCTGTCCCGGGAGGAGAGAGAGCGCGCCGAGTTCCTCCTCCAGGGGGGCCGCCCGTTTCATCGCGACCGCGTGACCGGGCGCCTTACCCCCGTGTCCCCCACCGTCAGCGGCCACGCTCGCGACTACCACGCCAATGATGAGCAGATCGTCTTCGACATAGCCGATGTCAAGGCGCGGGTGCAGGTAGAGAAGGCCGGCGACATGATCGGCCGCGGCGACAACGACTACCTCGACGCGCTCATCGCAGCAGCGGGCGCCCCCCACTTCATCCTCTCCGGCGGCGTCATCGGGACCCTTTACTCCTGCACCAGGTACCTGGGCATGACCAAGCTCTTCGAGCTGCTCGCCGCCCAGCCTGACCTGGTAGACTATCTGAGTTCGAGGATACTCGAATCCAACATTGAGCACATCCGCCGTCTCGCCGCGGCGGGGGGTGACGCGATCTTCATAGACGATGCCACCGCCACCTCCGACATGATCTCCGTCGCCCACTACGAGCGTTTCAGCCTCCCCTATATGACCGAGATGGTCCACGAGATTCACCGCCTGGGCCACAAGGCAATCGTCATCTACTTCGGCGGCATCGCCGACCGCCTCGACCAGATCGCCTCCATCGGCACCGACGGGCTCGCCATGGAGACAAGCATGAAGGGATATATCAACGACATCGGCGAGATCGCGGGCCGGATCGGCGGCCGCCTGGCCCTCTTCGGGAACATAGACCCGGTAGGTGTTCTCGAACGCGGCAGTGACGCTGACCTGGAAGCAGAGGTCGCGCGTCAGGTCGCTGCCGGCCGACGCGCTCGGGGCTTCGTCATCTCTACCGGCAGCCCCATCACACCCGGCACCCCGCTATCACGCGTTCGACGGTTCATCGAGCTTTCGCACAAGCACGGAGCGAGGGAGGCTGCAGTTGGCTGATCACATGACCTCCCGCCAGCGAGTCCTTGCCGCGCTCCGTCTGGAGAAGCCCGACCGCGTTCCCTACCTCGAGATCGGCGTTGACCCCGCGCTCGCCGAGCAACTGCTCGGCCGACCCGCGCCCGCCGCCGGATCAGCCTTCTCCATCGAAGCTCAACCGCGCAGTGTTGAGGACGAGAAAGCGCTTGCCCGAGTCCTCCACAAGGATAACATCGTCTACGTCCTCCGCGCTCCTGTCTTCGCCGACCGCGCGGTGGGGAAGGAGGGCCGCCTCTTCTATGCCGACGGGCAGATTCGCTCCCGCGGCGACCTAGACAAGCTCGTCCTCCCCGACCCGCACGACGACGGTCTCTACCGCGAGCTTCGGGAGTTCATCGCCGCCAAGGAGGACTTCGCGCTCTGCCTCGTCACTCGCGCCGGCTTCTTCCCCGCGCTGCTCAGCATGGGCATGGAGCGCTTCTTCCTCGCGCTCTATGACGACCGGCCCTTCGTCGAGGACGTGATTGACCGCTACACCGACTGGGCGGTTGCGGTCACCGAGCGCGTCTGCGCGATGGACATAGACGTGTTCATCTCCACCGATGACCTCGCCTGGAATCGAGGCCCGATGCTCTCCCCTGACCTCTTCCGCGAGATCGTTATGCCCCGGTTCCGACGCGTCGCAGAGAAGGTGCGGAAGCCCTGGGTGATGCACAGCGACGGCAACATCGTGCCCCTCGTTGATGAGCTGCTCTCACTGGGCATCAACGGCCTGCACGCGCTCGAACCCGAGGCCCTCGACATCCGCGAGGTGAAGCGCCGTTGGGGAGACCGAGTCTGCCTCATCGGCAACGTCAGCCTCGTCACCCTCGGCCGCGGCACGCCCGCGCAGGTGCAGGCCGAAGCAAGGGGCCTGATCCGCGACCTGGGCCGATCAGGCGGCTACATCGTCTCCAGCGCGAACAGCCTCACCTCCTACGTCCCGGTCGAGAACGCCCTTGCGCTGGCGCGGGCCGCGCTGTAGGGCGGCCATCGGCCGCTAGGCCGAGCGCCGCCGTGTCGGTCAGGGCAAGAGCTTGCCCCTGCCGTCAGCGTTGATCCGTGTTCATCTGTGGTCCCCCTCAACCGCCGCCCGCTGCTCGTTGATCGCCCGTATCACCTTCGCATCGAACTTCGGCCGCCGATCATAGGTGTACAGCCCGTTCACCTCTTGCTCGATGTCATAGAGTTGGGTATAGCAGAACCCGCACATCCGCGGATGAAAGAGCAGCGCCTCCGTCAGCCCGCGGTATCGCGCCAGGAACTCCGCCTCGCTCTTCGGCCTGTCGCCATACCCCCAGGCCTTCTCATCAGCCTGCCCTGGGTTCCACCAGATGCCGCCGTACTCGCTCACGAAAAACGGCTGCCCGTCATACGGTGCGTCGAACTCCGGGTGGTTGCGCCACGGCTGTCCGCCCTCCGCGAACGCGCGGTGACGCTCGGCGAACTTGGCCGGGTCTTGCTCGTAGTCATGGCAGTCATACACATCCGTCACCGCGTGCGTGTAGCCGCTTGTGTCAATGACCGGCCGGCCTGGGTCCACCGCTTTGGTCGCCCAGTAGACCGCGCGCAGCACATCTCGCGGCGGCTCGTTCGGCGTCTCGTTGAACGGACACCAGCCTACGATCGAGGGATGGTTATAGTCGCGCGCCACCACCTCCACCCACTCCGGCAGCATCCGCTCCAGCACCCCCGACTGCGACAGGTCCAGCCCCCAGCTTGGATACTCGCCCCAGACCAGATAGCCGAGCCTGTCCGCCCAATAGAGAAACCGCGGCTCGAACACTTTCTGATGCAGCCGCGCGCCGTTGAATCCCATCGCCTTTGATAGCTCGATGTCGCGGCGCAGCGCCTCATCGCTCGGCGCGGTATAGATGCCATCGGGGTAGTACCCCTGATCGAGCACCAGCCGCTGGAACACCGCCTCCCCGTTCAGCCGTACCGCCGGCCCATCGAGGCCTATGTGCCGCATGCCGAAGTAGCTCTGCGCTCGGTCCACTACCGTGTCTCCGTCAAGCAGCCGCACCTCGAGGTCGTAGAGGAAAGGATCCTTCGGCGACCAGAGACGTGGGCGAGACAACTCGAGCCATACGCCGGCACCGTCAATGCCCACCGTCCGGCTGCCACGCGTTACCTCCACGCCGTCGGCGCGAGCGATCGCCTCGACCGTCAGGCCGATTGCTGCCTCCGACGCAGGAGCTGTCACAGACAGCCCGGGCGGGTCGGCCACCAGGTCCGGGCTTACCCACGCCCACCCCAGGTGAGCCCGAGGGACCGCCTCCAGCCACACCGTCTGCCAGATGCCGGTCGTGCGCGTGTAGAAGCACCCGTATGACTCCGGCCGGTCCGACTGCTTTCCCGAGGCCTGAAGGGGAGAGCGGGTGTCATCGAGCGCTCGTACCACCAGCTCGTTCTCACCCGCCCGCAGCAACGCAGTGATGTCGAAGCCAAACGACGAGTACCCGCCCGTGTGCCGCCCCGCGAGCTTGCCGTTTACCCACACCGTCGCCGCGTAATCCACCGCGCCGAAGTGCAGCCACACTCGTCGCCCCGCCCATCCCGCCGGCACGTCGAACTGCCGCCGATACCAAACGGCTGGCATGAAGTCCGTCTTCCCGATCCCCGATAGCCGCGACTCCGGCGCGAAAGGGACCAGGATGCTTCCTGACAATTGCTTGCCTGCCAGCCATCCCTTCGACTCACCGGCTAGTCCGGGGTCCTCCCCAAACTCCCACTCCCCGTTCAGGTTCAGCCACTCGTCTCTCACCCATTGCGGCCTTGGGTACTCTGGTCGCGGCGCGTCCATGTCATACTCCTGCTAGGCACCGTGTCGAGTGCTCACGCACGGCTACGTGTACCCCTCCCTGCCCTGCTCTTCTCCCGGCTTCAGCCACTTCCGCACCACCGCGCGCTTTCCCAGGGCCCGCAGCAACTGCGGCACATCAGTCTCCATCGCTAGCCCCGGCACCCAGGCGGAGTAGTGCACCTGCCCGATCAGCCCCGGCGCGTCCTTCAGCGTACGCGGCAGGCCGTGCAACTCGACCTTAGGGAAATCAGATTCAACAGAGGCCGCGAGCAGCGCGACGAGACTCGCCCCGCCGCCCATCGCTACCACCTTGCTCACCTTCCGACCACTCTTGCGCAACCAGCGAACTACGCCGATCAGATCGGTGACTCGCCCCCCCGGCAGGCTCCCTCCCCCATACGAGAGGTAGTGGGCGGCGCGCTGCTGCCACTCATCTGTGCTCGGCGCGGTCTCGCCTTGCCCGCGCCAATCGAACGCAGCGACCGCGCCTCTCACCTTGCCAAGCGCCTCCTGCTTCCCGCCATCGCTGACCACAACCGTCACCGCGCCGCCCGCACCCCTCCACGCAACCGGCACGACCGCACCATCGCCCATCCTCAGCAACACCGTAAGGCATGACCGCGTCTGCCCCTTGTAGGGCGGGGATGTCTCTGCATCCCCGCCGGCCGTCGCGACCATGCACGTCGCTCCCGAATCCCCCGGCTTCCTTCCGAGCAGCGCGTTCAACCTCTGCGCGCTGAGCCGCTTCGGCTTCGCCTTGCCCAGCTCCCTCCGGTACAGATCGCCGATGGTGAGGAACCTGGCCGGCCGCTTCGGCAGCGCCCGCAAGCGCGGGTCCGCAAGATCAACGTCATCACCCTCGTCACCCGGCCCTGCCACATCTCCGCGGCGCTTGAGCGTCCGCTCGAAGAACCGGTACGTGCCCTCCCGCATCGCCTCCGGACACGAGTGATCGCAGTAGTGCTCCTCCAGCGCGCAGGGAGCGCGCGCCCCAACAGCCTGATATGCGGCCGCGGCCTCCGCCACCGCCTTCCGCGCGCCGATGATCGGAAACAACGGATCCCTGACCCCCGCGAACACGCGCAGCGGCCGCGGCGCAATCGCCGCCAGCAAATCGTGATACTCCACTCCCGCCGCGACCAGTCCTGGGACCGCCTCGCAGTGGCAGTACGCGCCGGAGCCGGAAGCGGCGTGCTCGGCGATCATGCACGGCGCGTTCGTCGGCGCGGCTGCCGCGACGCGCTGATCCACCACCGAGAAGAACACCGTCTGGTTCCCGCCGCCCGAGCTGCCGGTGACACCGATCCTCCTGCTATCAACAAACGGCAAGCTCGCCAGGTAAGTGAGCGCGGCTGAGTTGTCCTCGACCATTATCCGCTGCAAGGGCAGGTTCGCCATGTTCGGATACCAGAGCGCGTGGCCGGTAGCTTCGCGCTCGTCCGCGCCCGGGAAGTCTACGAACACCACCACGAATCCCCGCCGCGCCAGCCCCCGGCACCGTCGCGCGTAGAAACCCGTAGACTTGCCCTTGTACGAGTGCCCGTGCACGTGCATCACCGCGGGCGCTGGCTGGCTGATGCCATCGGGGATATAGAGATGTGCAGTGATATACCAACCGCTTACTCGCTGTACCGCCACCGGCTTGATCGAGAACCCATCGAACTGCACCGCTGGCCGCTCGGTCACCCGGATCGGCTTGCCGGGGACCGAACCCGCGGGAAGATGAAGGCAGCGCCTCACAACGCGCCGCACCTCGCGCAACCGCGCCTCCACCTCCCGGCGCGTCTTGCCGCGGTAGTCATAGAGCGGCCGGCGCTGAAGCGCCTCGCGCGCGAGGTCGTGCAGCAGCGTTGGGTAGGGAAGGCGTTTCGGGTCGCCCCCCAGGTCCGGCTCCTGTAGCAGACCCACCACCTCGTTCGGCATGCAAGACCTCCTCCAAAGGTCAGACCGTCAGCCTCCTTCGGTGCCCAGCCGCGCCCGCCCTTTGCGGTTGCTTGACGTCGGCAGAGAGCTTCCGTACTATGCGACCGAGCATGGCGAAGCGAGAGCGCGACCCGACGCAAACACTGGAACGCCGTCGCGCCTGGCTCATCGGCTGGGCGCTCTTCTGTTGCTACGCCTACTTCTTCTACGTCGGCGGCAACTGGAACGTCGAGTCGCACTACGCCCAGACCTTCGCCCTCGCCGAGCGCGGCAGCCTCATCATTGACGGCTACCCCTTCCTCCCCCGCGGCGGCGGCGACGCGGCCTTCTACCGCGGGCACTACTACAGCGACAAGCTCATCGGCCCGAGCCTGGTCGCGGCCCCTATCTACCGGCTGCTCCGCGAGACGGCCACAGTCTCGGAGATCAGCTACCCCTGGGACCTTTACCTCGCCTTTCGCCTCACCAACGTCGCCACGAACGCCCTGCCGAGTGCGCTGCTCGGCGCGCTGCTCTATCTGTTCCTCGCCGAACTCGGGCTGACTACCCAGCTCCGCGTCTGGCTCGCCTTCACCTACGGCCTCGGGACGCTGGCATTGCCGTATTCCACCGCCCTCTTCGGCCACCAGCTCGCCGCGGTCGCCATCGCTGGCGCGTTCATGCTGCTCTGGCGGCAGCGCGCCGAATGGTCGCACCGCCGCGCCATCGCAGCCGGCGCGCTTGCCGGCTTCGCCGCCATCTCCGACGCAATGGGCATCTTCGTGGCCGCTTTGCTCGGCCTCTACGCCATCTGGCTCGCCCGCGACCTCGTAGGGCAGGAGCTTGCCTCCTGCCCCAGCTCTCGCCCAGCGATCGCGGTGATCGCCTCGCGAATCGCCCCCTTCGCCCTTCCCGCCCTCGCTGTCTTCTCGATCCAGCTCGCCGCGAACTGGCTGAGCTTCGGCAGCCCCCTCGCCTTCCCACACCTCTACCACGCGCAGGCAGCGTTCAGGGCGCGCCACACCGCCGGGCTCTTCGGCATCCATCTGCCCCAGCTCTACCCGCTCTACCAGCTCACCTTCGGCCCCTGGCGCGGCCTCTTCCACGGCAGCCCGGTGCTGCTCTTCGCCCTCCCCGGCTTCTTCATCATGGCCCGCCGATGGCGCGCCGAAGCGATACTGTGTGCCGCCTCCTGGTTGGTCGTGCTGCTACTGAACTCCGGCTACGAGAACTGGACCACCGGCTCGGCCTACGGCCCGCGCTACCAGATCGTCGTGATCCCCCTGCTCATCATCGCCGCCGCCCCCCTTGCCGAGCGCTTGCCCCTCATCTTCAAAGCTCTCGCCGCCATTTCCATCGCCTCAATGGCCATTATCACCGCCCAGACCCCCTTCATCCCCGAGGGCCTTCGCAGTCCCCTGTCCCACGCCATCTTTGAGTTCGCCCGCGGTAACCTACAGAACGGCAACCTCGCCATGCTCATCCCCTTCGCCAACCTCCAGGGATTCAGCAGCCTGGTGCCGCTGATCGCCGTGGTCGCCGCGTTCCTGCTCGCGCTGAGGCTGGCGAAGGAGGATGCTTCGGAAACGCGCGGGCCAGCTCGCCGGCGGTCTTGACACCTGCTTCGATGGTGGTAGCATTGTGGCTGCAGCCCGCTCGCCACGAGCACATCCCTCTGGCAGCCGCGAAGGAAGAGGAGGGCGGACCTCACGGGCCCGGCGGGGATGGGTCCCGGGGGGCAGATGCCGCAAGGGGAGGTTCCTCAGATGACGAGCGCTACCGTCGTGACACGGCTCCCCGCGCGTGTCGCGGGGCGAAGTGCACATCGCACCCGCGGCACCATCGGGGACGCTCTCCCCGCGAGGCGAGAGCCGACGGACTTCACGCTGATCGAGCTTCTCGTCGCCGTCGCGGTGATTGCGATCCTCAGCTCCATGCTTCTCCCTGTCTTCACGCAGGCGCGCGCCTTCGCGCGCCGGGGCATGTGTCTCGCTAACGTCGAGAACATCACCCGCGCCTTCCGCATGTACCTGGCCGACAACAACGGCATCCTCCCTCCGTCGGAGGCTAACGAGGAGGTCAAGGACTTCCTCGCCAGCCATCCGGGCGGCTATGGCGGTGATCCCTGCTCCCAGACTGTCGCGGACGGGGCCAATCCCTACCTCCGCTACCCGGTGATCCTCGACGAATACATCTGGAACCGGAACATCTGGCAGTGCCCCCAGGCAAGGCTTTGGAGCGGGCCGCAGCTGATCGTGCCCGGACCAGACTGGCTTGCCACACTGATCGCAAACGAGGGGTCAATCGGCCTTGACCTATGCATCAGAGATAACGTGTTCCCGCCTGGATGGGGCGGCGATGTCACCGACTCCTTCGCCCAGAACCGCGCCCCGACGGCCTTCCTTTCGCTGTATTCCCCCTCGAGTCGCTACAGTGGCACACAGAGGGTCTTCATACAGAGCATCGGTGTCAATGCCGCGCGCGATCTCGCGCTATCGTCGGTGCTCGACCCAGGGAGCTTCGTCATCTGCGGCGACGCGGGGCCCTGGTCGGAAGGAATGTCACCGGGACAGCTCGCCTACCCCGACATCTGCAATGTCGAGTGCGCCAACTGCTGGTGCTCCGACGCGTGGATCGAAGACTGCATCACCGAAATCGCGGTGGGCTGCCCCGAGATGGCCTGGTGCTTCTACACTTACCACGCCAACAGCACCATGCTCCGGAACCAGACCACCAGCGCCAGGTACACCGGCAGTTCCTACGTCACGTACCGCGACCCCTCTGTCCTGTCTTCCTACCCGCGCCACGTGCGCGGCACCAACATCGGATTTCTCGATGGCCACGCCGAGTGGCTGGATTCCGGCAGGTTCCTCGACAGGTGGGCGAGGGAGGCCAGAGCCGCCGGTGGCTGGCCCTCGGCAATGGGCATCGAGGCTTGGGGCCCGTACTCCTGGTACGACTGTGGCTCCGGCCCGTTCTCCCAGCAGAGCGGCGGCCAGCCAACGCTGCGGTAGCACCCCCCTTGTTCCAGTACCGGATGAGAGTGCGGAGCGTCCGCTCAGCGGCCGCTCCGCCTTCCCTACTGCCCCACCGGCCTCCCCCCAAACGCCTTCACCGCCTCCTTCATCCTCTCCGGAATGTCAATCCCCGCCGGGCAGCGTTCCACGCACTCCCTACACTCCGCACACGCATCCGCCGGCATACCCAGCGAGTCGTATAGCTCCTTGCCCATCGGCCGCTGATCCTCCGGATACTGCCGGTGCATGTACAGCGCCCGGAACACCTTCGGGATCTCGATCTCCTGCCTGCACGGCAGGCAGTAGCTGCAGCCCAGGCAGAGCTGCCCGTACCGCATCTCCTTCTTCATCGCCGCCAGCCGGTCGAACAGCTCCTTGCGCGCCTCGTTGCCCCACTCGCCGGCGGTCGCGATCGCTTTCCGATTCTGGTCTACTTGCTCGACACTGATCATGCCGGGGATGACCGTCGTCACGTTCGGATTCGCGGCGATGGCCCGCAGCGTGCCGGCCACCACCGGGTCCATCCCATCCACCTTCGGCGTCCCCGGCGGCGAGACGAGCGCGCCGCCCGACAGCGGCTTCATGATGATAACCCCCATGTCGTGCTCGGCCGCGAGGGGAATCAGTTCCGGACCGGTGCCCTCCTCGTCCAGCGGATTCCAGGCGACCATTATGGTCTCCCAGATCCCGTCGCGGATCGCCCGCCTGATGGCCGCATGGTCGCGGTGCATCGTGATTCCGATATGCCTGACTTTCCCCTGCTCCTTCGCCTGGCGCAGTGCCTCCACCGCCCCGCCCTTCTTCACCACTTCGTCGTAGACGCTTTCGTCGCACACCCAGTGCGCCTGCCACAGGTCGAGGTGGTCTGTCTGCAAGTTCTTCAGACTGGTCTCCAGATCGCGCATTGCGCCCTTCGCGCTGCGGGTCGGCGTCTTCGTCGCGATGTAGACCTCGTCTCGCCGGCGCTTCAGCACCGGCCCGATCTTCTCCTCGCTATCCCCATAGCCGCGGGCGGTGTCGATGAAGTTCACGCCAACGTCAATAGCATGATCCAGCGCCGCGGCCGCCTGTTTCGCCGGGATGTTTGGGAACTTGATGCACCCGAACCCGAACACCGTCACCTCAAGCCCGGTCCGCCCGAGCCGCCGCTTCTTCAGCACATCCGACATACAGCCCTCCTTCTGCGCGCTGCAGGCGCGTTCCAGTTTCTTGGGCGCGGTGCGGGCATTTCCTGTGCTGGTGGACGTGCAGCAGCCGCGCCCAGCACACAGAACCCAATCGCGGGAGACCGGGAAGGAATGTAGCACGCAGGCCCGCTCCCCGTTCGAGATTCAACCAATCGTTCGCTGTGCTGGCGAGCTGCGCCCGGGAAGCTGGGAAGCTACAGGAGGAATCGGGCCGGTTCTGAAGAACTGCGAGCGGACGTAGGTTCAGGTCGTCGCTGGGCAGTAGGCTGGCTGAGAAGGTGCGGCGTTTGCCGCCCCAACTTCGCGCCGTGAAGGACGGCGGGGATGAGCGTCAAGACTGCTGTGCGGCGGACGGTGGATCTGCTTCTCCTTGTCTTCCCCTTGTTCTGCGTCGCGGTGGTCGTTCTGTCCCTGGGTGACACGTTCGCGTTCGCCCAGGACGCGGACAGGGGGAAAGGAGTGAAAGGAGGAAACTATCCGGGAGTGCCCGGATAGGCTTTCTGGAGGACACCAGCACCCGGTTGCCGATTCCCTCACACGGCGACGGTGACCATTTGAGGAATCACGGCAGCGCAGTCTGGAAGGGAGCAGATAGCCATGCAAGTCAGAGTTATGATGCGGCTCCGACGCTTCGTTGGGATCGAACTGCTGCTGGCGCTGGCCATTGGCCTGACGGCGGCGACCGCTCCGGCGGCGACGATCACCGTCTCCGGCGAGCAGTGGGGCGTGAGCACCCGCTATATTGGCGCGACCGAGGGAGGCGATGGTTTCAGCGTCGCCGACTTTCGCGACCTCGGCATCAACACCTACCGACTATGGGCCGGGATGTCACGCTGGGAACCAGAGGACGATGATGGCGTCTACGGCTCGCCGACCATTGCCGAGATCAAGGCGGACCCAGATATCATCCCCTGGAGCGTGTGGGACCAGGCGATGGACGCAGTCGGCTGGGGTGGCGTGAGCACGCGGACGCTGTTGGAGTCACTGAAGAACGCCGGCATTCTGCCAGTGGTGACTGTACGCAATCGGGACAACGATCACCTCCCCCTCTGGGCCCCTGATCCTCCCAGCACTCAGGAGGACTGGAACGAATGGTGGGAGTTCGTGTTCGCCACCGTCTACTGGATCAACGTGCGCAACGACTACAGAGTGGATGAATGGCAGGTCCACAACGAACCGGATAACCCGCCCCAGGGCTGGAGCGGCACAAAGGCGGAGTACTTCGAGTTCGTGCGCCAGACGGCGGACGCCATCAACTACGTCTACGCCACCTACCTGGGCAATCGGTCCCACCGCATCTATGGCCCGGTGAACTGCAACGCCTACAACTGGTCGGATACGTTTGCGAATGTGGGCGACTGCCTGGATGTCTGGGACTTCCATATCTACGGACCCGATGAGGACTTCGCCGACCAGCCCGCTTACGCGCACGGCGTCCTTACCTCCCTTGGTCAAAGCGAGAAGCCGATCTGGGTCAGCGAATGGGGCACTTGTTGCGCCAATCGCTACCGAGACCCGGCGTTCGCCAATGTGGTGGCGCGCTGCCTTATCCAGGGCTCCCGCCCCGGAGACGATTATGTCTACGGCAGCCACATCTTCTCGATGTATGACTGGGGTGGGGGCTCATGGGCAAACGGGATCATCGCGAGCGACGGTCCGACCCCCGCCTATTACGCCATGCGGCTGGCGACCAGAGCCCTGCAAGGCGCTCGCCCCACCTACGAGAGCACCTGCAGCGATGAGAATCTGCTGGCGATCACTACCCGGGACCAAGGACACATCTACCTGCTTGTGAATAACAAAGGCGACGCGGCCGTCCCGGTTGAGGCGGACCTGTCGCAGCTGGCCGAGAGCGGCATAGTTACGATGTGGCAATTCGACGCGACCCACAATGATGTGATCGTGGGGACTCCCAGGCTCACGGGCGGCCGCGTCAGTTTCACAGTGCCCGGCACGGGCACGGTTCTGCTGAAGCTCCAGCCTGTACGCCCGGTCCTCCTCGAGGCCCACCCCAACGAGCGCGCCCCGGGAGTGGGCACGAACCAGTACATCGGGGGTCAGCCCTGGAGCCAGCCGACCTCCAGCCCCGCGAGCAGCTACTGGTGGAAGAAGTACGAGTTCGCTGCGCACGGCCCGCTTTGGATTCAGGTCTGCGCCCAGAACTGGGACAAGAACCAGAAGGGGTATGGCGACCACGATGAC
>Ga0315291_10001625_pt1 | contig 29971 bp, 24 predicted proteins | sample YL17G12_20_MG_FD_203070 | JGI IMG/M metagenome (GOLD analysis project Ga0315291, IMG submission 203070) | Sediment microbial communities from Yellowstone Lake, YNP, Wyoming, USA - YL17G12_20 | ecosystem: Environmental > Aquatic > Freshwater > Lake > Sediment | place: USA: Wyoming | collected...
TCGAGAAGACGAAGAACGCGCCCGGGTAGTCCTCCGCCACGCGTTCGGCCACTTCGAGCGTCTCGAGCCGGTTTGACTCGAGGCGGATCGCGTCCATGCGGCGCTGGTGATAGCGCGGGGAGGACATGTAATCGCCGTCGGGGTGCAGGCTCGGATGGCTGAGGGCGATGAGCCGCGGGTAGTCCGCTTCCACCCTGTTCACGGCGCGCGTGCCGAGGCCGAAGACGAGGCGGACGAGGCCGGCGCGGGCGTCTATCCGCTCATTCCAAGGGTAGGGGTTGCGGCTGAAGGCGACGCCCGCGACCATCGGGAAGAACAGGCCCTTGTACGGCGCGCCTTCCACCGCTTGGATGAGGACGGCCATGTGCTCGTGGAACTCCAGCAGCCCGTGCCGGCGGCGATACGCGAGCGCGTCCGGGCCGAGGGAAGATGCGTAGACCCTCTTGACGGCGCCCAGAAGCTGCTCGAGGCACTCCTCCGGGTCGCCCTGATTGCCGAGGAAGATGCTCTCGTACTTGCCGGCAAAGGACATGTTGAAGCTGTCCTCGAGCAGGCTGGACGAGCGCACGATGATCGGACGCCCGCGGAACGCCCGGATCAGCTCCCGGAGGTCATCGCGGATGGCACGGGGGAACTCCGCGGCCTGGAAATCCCGCTGCAAGTCGTCGAAGGCTTCGCGCATCTCGCCGGGCTCGCGGTACTTCAGGTCGAGCCAGTGGAGCAGGTTGTTGTTGATCAGGAAATTGAAGTAGACGCCCGAGCCCACAAAGAGGGACTGGGGCTCCTTCATCTGGCTGAGCCGACCAGGGGCGCGGCCGGCTTCGGCGGCGGCGCGCAAGATACGGTTGGAGAGGAGCATGCCGGCCGCCTTGCCTCCGATGGCCCCGCTGCCGATGATGCGGCTCTTCAGGTCCATGATGTCGCCGACGGTGAAGCAGTTCCGGGCGATGCGGATGTATTCGGGGCGGTTGCTGATGAAGGTGCGGATAAGCTCTTCGCGAATGGCCGGCGACCTCTCGTCACCCGTGCGCTGTTGGTAACGGGCAAGGAGGTCGGCCTCCGACGCAGAGGGCTCGGCGACCTGCAGCGTCTGGAGGGACTCGACGGGGATGAACTGGCCGTGCGAGAAGACGTGGGGATGGAACATGTGCTCCGAGTAGCGGTCCCAGACCTTGATGGGCTGAAGCAGGACGAGGCCGCCCTCGTCGTAGACGTCCAGCAGTATCTGCGTCGTGTCGCGGATCTTTGCCACGGCGTTGTCGGACTGCTGACCCTTGAGCAGGGCGAAGTAGGCGACCGCTTCGACTTCGAACAGAAGCGGGCACAGAGTGCGGAAGAACGCGACGAAGGCCTCCTCGTCATTCCAGGCGCGGGCGAGGACGGACAGGTTGTCGAAGAGGTAATGTGCGCCGGGCTCACCGGCGCGGATGGGGCCTGCCAGGCCCGACACGCAGGCGGCAGGACCTGCGTGCGGGTCGAGGGCGACGGTCTGTATGCCGTGGCCGCCCGCAAGGGCGGAGTAGTCAATCCGCTGGTCGAAGTGGACGTAGGTCAGGCCGAGCCCGCGGTGGGCGCACTGTTCCACGAAGCGCGAGGCGAAGTAGTCGTACTGCTCGGGCGACGAGACGAGCCAGACGATGTTGTCCCCGAGCATAACGCGCTCGATGATAGCGTCCAGCGATGGGATTCCGGTGGACAGAGTGACTGAGGGCATCCGGCCTCCTCGATGAGGGCTGCCGGCAGCAATCGCACCGGCGACGATGGTTTCCTGTTGACACACAGGCGACCGGACACTATTGTACCCGCCCTTAAGCGTCTGGCGCACCAGCTTCCCCGTGAGAGGACCGACTGATGACCGCCGGTGCCAACCCTTTCCAGATGGCGCAGCAGCAGTTCGGTGCGGCCGCGGACCGACTGGGCCTGGACGCATCCATGCGGGAGTTCCTGCGATGGCCGCTGCGAGAACTCCATGTGACGTTGCCCGTGCGGATGGACGACGGCCGGACGCAGGTCTTTCACGGCTTTCGGGTGCAGTACAACGACGCCCGGGGGCCGTGCAAGGGCGGCATCCGGTTCCACCCGGACGAGACGATAGACACCGTGCGGGCGCTGGCAGCGTGGATGACGTGGAAGACGGCCGTGGTGGACATCCCGCTGGGCGGCGGCAAGGGCGGCGTCATCTGCAACCCGAAGGCCATCACCGAGGGTGAGCTGGAGCGGCTGAGCCGCGCCTACGTGCGCCAGGTGGGCCGCATGCTCGGGGACGACCTGGACGTGCCGGCCCCGGACGTCTACACGACGCCGCAGATCATGGCGTGGATGATGGATGAGTACGAGATGATGCACGGCGGGCACCACCGGCCGGGCATGATCACCGGGAAGCCGGTTGCCGTGGGGGGCTCGCTGGGCCGCGGGGACGCTACGGCGCGCGGCGGGTGCCACATCGTGCGGGAGGCCGCCGCCGCTCTCGGCATAGAGACCCAGGGAGCGACTGCGGCGATCCAGGGCTTCGGCAACGCGGGCCAGTATGCCGCCCTGCTCGCGCACGAACTGTTGGGCTGCAAGATCATCGCCGCCAGTGACACGAGCGGCGGCATCGTCCACAAGGCCGGCATGGCCCCGGACGCGCTCGTCAAGCACAAGCTCAGCACGGGCGCCGTGTCAGGCTTTCCCGGCGCCGAGGCGATCAGCAATGAGGCACTGCTGGAACTGCCCATGGACATCCTGTTCCTGGCGGCGCTGGAGAACGTTGTCACGGGGGCCAACGCGCCACGCATCCGGGCGAAGATATCGTGCGAGCTGGCCAACGGCCCCCAGACGCCCGAGGCCGACGTCATCCTGCACAAGAAGGGCGTCTTCTTCATCCCTGACTTCCTGGCCAACGCGGGCGGCGTGACGGCCTCCTACTTCGAGATGGTCCAGAACCTCACGAGCTACTACTGGACCGTCGAGCGCGCCAACGAGGAACTCGACGCCAGGATGACCGCTGCGTTCAGGGGTGTCCACAAGTGCGCGCAGGCTGAGAAGGTTGACATGCGCACGGCGGCCTACATGATCGCCGTGCAGCGGGTGGCCGAGGCGGTCAGGCTGCGGGGCTGGGTCTGACCGGCGCAGGAAAGGCAGCGCGCGGGCCAACGTCGCGGCCGCTCATGGGCCGGCAACGGGCAGCTCGCGCCGGCGGCAGCTCACAACGATGCCGTCTTTGACTTGGCACTCCAGCAGGACGATGTGCGTGGTCTGGCCGCCCTTGTGGTAGACCAGGGGCATGGTGGTCTCCGTCGTCTCCCGCCACTGGTACTGGTAGACGAGCATCTGCCCTTCCCCTTCGAGCGGCCTCCGATAGGCGGGCTGGCCCAGAAGGCCCACAAGCTGGTCTTGCGTCGTCTCCCCGTCCCTGACCGCACCAATCAGCACGTCGTTGGGCTGATCGCCCTCGGTCTTCACCGTGGACCTTATGCATCCCGTCAGGGCCGCGGCCATGAGGGCCGCTGCCAGCGCCGCTCTGAGACTGAGCCGAGACATCGGTCGCCTCCGTGCATGGTTGCCTGGACCGCGTTGCGCCCCATCATACTCCAACGGCTGCGCATTTCAACGCGGGATGCGCGTTGGCGACCCTCTGGCGTTTTGCCTCGGCGACGGTATAATGGGGCTGAAATGGGCGTCCGCACCCGACGCCGGCCTGCGGAGCCAGCGCGATGAGACTCTTCCACAAGCTGGTCCTGACCTTCACCGTTCTCGCGTTCCTCCCGCTCCTGCTGGTGGCCTGGATCCTGCTGAGCAACGAGAGGGCGCGGCTCATGGACGATGGACGGAAGCACGTCCACGTCCTGGCGACCTCGGCGGCGGAGCGAATGGACGCTCTGCTCGAACGCACGGTGGAGCAGGTCGAGCAGTTCGCGCTGTGCGGACGGCTCTCGGCAGGGGTTCAAGTTGCGGACCGTGACTACGCCGGCCTCAGCGAGCAGGAAGTGACGGACATGCTGCAGCGCCGGGACCGCGTTTGGGTGGACCCGTCGGACGCGGGGCGCGACGCGTTGGTGCGCAAATGCCTCGACAACCCCGCCGCGGCGGAGCTCCGTCTGTTCCAGAGCACCGTGCCGAAGCGCTACGCCGAGATCATCTTGACGGACCGCACGGGCGCCCTTCACGCCGCGACGAACCTGACCACCGACTACTACCAGGCGGACGAGGAGTGGTGGCAGCGCGCGTACGCGGACGGCGCGGGGCAGACGTTCGTCGGCCAGCTGGGGTTCGACGAAAGTTCAGGCACTTACACGCTCGACGTTGCCACTCCCGTGCGCGGGCCGGGCGGGAAGGTTCTGGGCATCCTGAAGGTGTCGCATGACGTGAACGTGTTGTTCACCATAATTCGGAACCTCAGGTCCGGACAGACGGGCTTCGGACACCTGGTCAACGCCGACGGCGAGGGGGTCTTTCAGTACGGCATGGGCCCGGAGAACGTGCAGTTCGACCCGTGGGTGATGCAGAGGGTGCGCGAACGGCCGGACGGGGTCTTCATGGGCCCCGCAGCCGGTCCGAGCGCGGGCCAGGTGGTGGGCTATGCCGTCCTGCGCAGCACCGAGGGCAACGGCAAGGTGCGCGTGAGCGGGTCGCCGTGGTTCGTTGTGACGACCCAGTCGGCTCAGGAGGTCTACGCCCCCTCGCGCCGGGCCTTGGCATGGACGGCGCTGGTGCTGGTGCTGCCTCTGGCCGGCCTGGGGCTTCTGGCCGTATACCTGAAGAAGCGGCTGGTGGAGCCGATCCGCGCACTCCATCGGGCTTCCGAGGAGATGGCGGCCGGGCATCTGGACGTGCGCGTCCACATCGGGCGCAAGGACGAGATCGAGGCGGTCGGTTACCAGTTCAACCGGATGGCGGCGGCGCTCCAGCGTCACGAGGAGGACCAGAGGCTGGAGATAAGGCGCCGCACGGACGAACTGCGCCAGAGCGACGCGGAGACGCGGCGAGTGCGGAGCGCCATGTCCGCGGAGATGGACAGCATCTCCCGAGGGATGCAGGGAGCCCTGGAGCGTATGCGGGCCGCGTGGGAGAGAGGCGCCGACAGACCGGAGGACCGGGCGCAGTTGACGGGCTCGTGGGCCACCGTGCGTGCCCTGGCCGAGGACCTGTCCGACCTGTGCAAGGTGGAGAGCGGCCGGATGCAGCTCGAGCCGGAGCGGGTGTCGCTGGCCGATGTGTTCGAATCGGCCCGCCGTGTGGTGGGGCCGCTGGCCGAGCAGTGGGAGGTCAGGCTGGACTTGCCCGCCCTTGCCCCTGACGCGTTCCTGACGGCCGACCGCGCCAAGTTGAAACAGATACTCTACGCGCTCGTGTCGAACGCGGTGAAGTACGGCGGCAAGGGCTCGACCGTGTGCCTGTCCGCAATACGCGAGGACGGAGCGACGGTCATCGGCGTGAGCGACCAGGGCCAGGGCATTCCGCCCGAGCGTCAGCAGGACCTGTTCCACCCTCTGACAGGCCATGCGCCGGGGCTACGGACCTCGGAGGAGCGGATCGGGCTGAGCCTGCCTGTGACAAAGCAACTGGTGGAGCTGCACGGCGGCAGGATCTGGGTGAAGAGCACGCCCGGCGCGGGGAGCACATTCTTCGTCAGCCTGCCGGACAGGAGACCGACCGCGTCCACCGACGCAGGCCCCGCGAACTGAGGCAGTCCGGCGCCGGGCCCATCACTCGCGCGAAAGCTCGCCGAGGGCCTGCTGCTCCTTCAGAAGCTCGATAATGATCTCGTTCTGGATCGTGAGGGCCAGGAGCGATGTGGCGATGGCCTGGTAGTACCGGGTGACGCGGCTCTCCTGATCTTCGCGGAACTCGGCGTCCGAGAAGTAACCCTCCGCCCTGTCCCTGAGATCCTTGATCCTTGCCAGTCTCGCGTCAGGTTCTGCCATTGCTCCGCTCTTCCTGGTGGAACGGTGGGCGCCCGGTTCAGAGGCCGACTGTCAGCCGATCGCCCAGGCTGCCGGGGACCTCGCTGATCTGCTTGATTTTCCTGATGGTGCGCTTGACGTCATACGGAACCCGATGGAACCGCACGAGCTGGTTGACAATGCGGAAGCTGAGGTCCTCGTCGCTGATGTACGAGAACCTGTACCAGGCGTCCTGGAGCATGGCGAAGCTCGCCTGCCAGTTCCTGTCGCGCGGCTGGCCGACGCTGCCGGGATTGACGACCCGCGGCGTCTGCATGGGTATGTGGCTGTGGCCCACGACGAGCACGCGGCCCTCTATCTGGTCCATCCAATCCTGCTGCGCAAGGCCGCGGAGCATGTACTCGTTCAGCATATCCGCCTTGGCGCCGGGCCTGCCGTGCAGGATGGTCAGACCGTGTTCGTTGATCACCAGGGGCAGGCCCCGCAGGAACTGCACGTTCTCTTCCGCCAGCACCTTGCTCGTCCAGAGGGAAGCGGCCTTCGCGGCGGCGTTCTTCTGCTCGAACAGGCGCCGACACAGCTCTCGGTCCTCTTGCGTGAAAGAGTCGTCGGGCTGGTTGAGCCGGCACATGTTCGCACAGACGAAGTCGTGGTTGCCCTGGACGGCCCTGACGCCCCGCTCGCGAATGAGTTCACAGCACTCGTTGGGGTTCGGGCCGTAGCCGACGATGTCACCGGCGCAGTATATGAGTTCGGCGTTGCGCATCTCAGCGAGCACGGCCTGCAGGGCTTCCAGGTTGCCGTGGATGTCCGAGATGATCGCAATCACGCGCTTCGCCTCTTGTGCCTCGTGCGCACGCCGGCGGCGTGATGCCGCGCCCGGCCGTCCTTGCCCCGCTACAAAGGCTTCATCGTAACAAACAGGCGGGCACGGACGCAAACAAAAAGCGCCCGCGGCTCCCGGCGCACGCTTCCTCCTCGGCAAGTGCAGGCAGGCAAAGGCCTTAGACAGGCCGCACCCGGCGGCTCCCCGCGCCCCGCCGGGCCGCGGAAGGCGCCCGGTGCCGACAGCCGCGCTTGACACGGCTATGCGAGCCTCCATAATAGCCGGTCCCGGCCGGCAAGGCCGGGCGACGGCTCCCGCGAACACGGAGGCGCAGATGGCCGCGAAGGTCCAGAGCCGCGTCGAAGGGCGCTGGCATCACCTGGAAGTCAGAAAGGGCGGCGAGGCGGTCAGCCAGCTCGCCGTGCCCGACCTGAGCATCTGGCTGCAGGGCGTGCAGGTCCGCATGGGCGGCATCGGCGCCGTCGCCACCAAGCCGGAGCACCGGATGAAGGGGTATGCTCGGACGCTGCTGGCGGAGTCCGTCCGCTACATGACGGGCCTGGGGCAGGACGTTTCCATGCTGTTCGGCATCTCGGACTTCTACAACAAGTTCGGTTTCCAGCCGTGCCTGCCGGAGCATCACACCCGCATCGCAACGCGCGACGCCGAGCGGGCGGCCGAAGGCACGATGGCGCTGAACCGGCGCCCCATCCGCGAGGACGATCGCCCCTTCATCGTCCGGCTGTACAATGAAGACAATAGAAACCGCGCATGTGCGGTAGTGCGCGACGCGAAGACGTTCCGAGGTTTCCGCAAGGGGACCACGTTCTGGACCAAGGCGACCAGCTTCGTGCTGGAAGATGCCCGGGGCGAACGTGTTGCGTACGCCGCCTTCGACGAGAACGCCACAGAAGTGAAGGTGATCGAGGTGAACGCGACGGACCGCCGGGCATTCTGGACGGTCCTCCATGAGTTCGCGAAGATGGCGGTCGAACGCCGCACGGGGCAGGTGGAGCTGCACATGGCGCGCGACCACGCCTTCGTGCGGTTCGCGCGCCGTTACGGCTGCCGCGTGGAAAGCGACTACCCCCGCATGGGCGCGGGCATGATGCGCATCCTGAACCAGGGCCCGCTCCTCCGGAAGCTCCGCCCCGCTCTGGCCAAGCGCCTCGATCAGAGCGAGTACTCCGGCCGCCGGGTAAGGCTGACCATCGAGACGGACCTCGGGACGGCGGACCTGCGCTTCCACATGACGGCGCCAAGCCGCACTGCCGTCGGCGGTCGCCTGAAGGTCGGCCAGGGGAAACTCACGCAGCTCGTCGTGGGGTATCGGCGCGCGGACGACGTCCTGGGGGATCCCGGCGTGGAGTCGGAAGGCGAGGCGGCGCGGCTGCTTACAGTGCTCTTCGGGGGACAGGAGCCGTACGTCTGGGAGGCCGACAAGTTCTGAGCCGCCGGGCGGCGCGCCCTGCGGCCTTCAGGTGGACCGCTCGCCCGCCGTGATGCGCTCGATCTCGTCGAGGCTATGGGTCTTTCCGCGGCCCACGCCGGGGCAGCGCGCCTTCAGGGCATCCCAGCTGCGCCCGCTCCGCAGGTTCTCCGGCCAGAATGGGAAGGTGCGGCACTGGATGGGCCGCACGTCGTAGACGGCGCACCCCTGCGGCATGAGGAAGATGCAGTCGCCGTTCGCTCGCTCCTTCAGGCTGACGCGCAGCCAGGCGTCTCGGCAGTACAGCTGGCCAAACTGCGCGTCCGAGATGCCGAGGAACGCGGCCATCCGGGCCGTCTCCAGCGGCGTGACCCAGACGTAGCCGGGCGGGCCGCTGCAGCACCGGCAGCAGCGGGTGCACGTAAAGAGCAGCCCCTCGGCGTACCAGACGCTGCCGAGCGCTTCGTTCGCGTAGGCCTCACTGCTTGGCATGGCAGGGCTTCCGGCCCGGGGCGTGGCTCATGCCGGGCTGCCGGCGGGCTGAGGGAGTCCGTCCGCCGCGGGGCCTTCGTCGGGCTTGCGCCGCGGTTCCTCCCGGGCGGGCGCCTGCGCCTGCGCCGGACGCTCGGAAGGTCGGCCGGCCACCAGATCCGCCACCGTCGCCCCCTGGAAGATCCGGTCCACGTCCTCGGCGCTGAGCGTTTCCAGCTCGAGCAGCGCCTCGGCCGTCCTCTGCAGCTCGTCCCGGTGCTCCTCGCACACGCGCCGGGCGTCCTGGTAGCACTCCATCAGGATGGCCCGTATCTCGTCGTCAATCTTCTGGGCCATCTGCTCGCCATGGGTCTTGACCTTCGTGATCTCGTTGCCGAGGAAGACGTGCTCCTCCTCGTCGGAGTAGCTGACCGGCCCAAGCTCGGCGCTCATCCCCCACTGCGTCACCATCTTGCGGGCGAGGCGCGTGGCCTCCTTGATGTCATTGGCGGCGCCGGAGGATATGTCCCCGCAGAACATCTCCTCGGCGACCCGCCCCGCCATCGCCATGGTGATGCTGCTCAGGCACTCGCGCTTCTGGAGCGTGTACTTGTCCTTCTCCGGCAGGAGCATGGTGAGCCCGCCGGCGACGCCGCGCGGGATGATGGTGACCTTGTGCAGCGGCTCGACGTTGTCGTCCAGCTTCGCGATCAGCGCGTGCGCGGCCTCGTGGTAAGCGATCCGGCGCCGGTCTTCGTCGCTCATGATGCGGCTGCGCTTCTTCTCGCGGCCGTAGCAGACCTTGTCGCGGGCTTCCTCCAGGTCTTCCATGGTCACGCGGTCGCAGCCCCTGACGGCGGCCCTGATGGCGCCCTCGTTGACGAGCGCCTCCAGGTCGGCGCCGGTGAAACCGGGCGTGCCGCGCGCGATACGGTCCAGGGCCACGTCATCGCCGAGGCGGACGTTGCGCGTGTGAACCTTCAGCACCTCGTCGCGGCCCTTCAGATCCGGCAAGTCCACGACGATCTGCCGGTCGAAGCGGCCGGGCCGCTGGAGCGCCGGGTCGAGGACGTCGGGGCGATTGGTGGCCGCGATCACGATCACGCCCTCGTCGCGCGTGAAGCCGTCCATCTCGCTCAGGATGGCGTTCAGTGTCTGCTCGCGCTCGTCGTGTCCGCCGCCAAGGCCGGTGCCGCGCTTGCGGCCGACCGCGTCTATCTCATCCAGGAAGATGATGGCGGGCTGGTTCTGGCGGGCCTTGCGGAACAGGTCCCGCACGCGCGCCGCGCCAACGCCCACGAACAGCTCCACGAAGTCCGACCCGCAGAGGCTGAAGAACGGCACGTCTGCCTCGCCGGCGATGGCCTTCGCCAGCAGGGTCTTCCCCGTGCCGGGCGCGCCCACTAAGAGCACGCCGCGCGGGATGCGTCCGCCCAGGCGCTGAAACTTCTCGGGGTTCTTCAGAAACTCGACGATCTCCTGCACTTCCTCCTTCGCCTCGTCCACGCCGGCCACGTCGTCGAACGTGACGGCGCTCTTCTCCTTCCGCGTGTACATCGCCGCGTTGCTGACGAAGGGCGCCCAGCCGTCGCGCGACGTGACCGCGCGCATCTGACGGTTCAGGAAGTAGACGACGAGCAGGATGATGAGCAGCACGGGCACCATCTGGAGCAGCAGCACCGGCAGCATGCCCGGCGGCTCCTTCACGGTGAGCGCATTCTGAGGGAGCTTCGCCGCCCATTCGCCGATGCTCCGGTCTATGAAGCCCTGGGTCAGCGTCACCCAGAACTGGGACGGCATTCCGCCGGCGGTCCGGAACACGCCCCGGCCCTTGATGCCCTCGATGTGAAGCTCCTGGATCTGGCCGGCGTCCATGAGGGCAGTGAACTGCCCGACCGTGACCTCCGTCTCCAGGGCCCGGTCCATCCTCTTCCACACGAAGAACGCCACGAGGATGGCGCCCAGTGCGATGGCCCAGATGAGCATCTGTCGCCCCAGGCGCGGGCGCGGCGGCCCCTCGGCGCCGAACTGCTCCTCCGGGGGCAGCAACGGGCCGCGGGCTTTCTTCTTGTCTTCGTTCTGCTTCATGGGCGGGAACTAACAGCCTGAATGGTGGCTCTGCCTACCTATAGGTTACCACGGTTCCTGCATACGTTCCACTATCCGCTTCGCAATCTCGCGGAACACGAGGTCCTCCTGGGAAGGCTCCAGCGCGAGGGCTATCCGCACAGAGTCTTCCACGTCCTGCGGCGGCACGATGTCCATGCCGGTCAGCCGATCCATCCAGCGGAACCTCACCTTCGCGCTCACGCTGGTGATGAGCACCTGCTCCTCCTTGGATTTCACCTGTGTGCGCAGGCTGAAGTCCACCAACTCGCCGCTCAGAACGCTGTCCGCCTCGTCCCGCGCCGCAAACAGGAGCGGCGTGCGCAGCTTGATCTCCTCCACGATGTCGCGCGTGAGCGGCACCTCCAGCCCGCGCCGGAAGGTCTTGTTGTCAAAGGCCTGGACGTAGACGGTCTTGATGTCCGGGCGGAACAGGCTGTGGGTGGAGTAGCCCGGGCAGCCGAAGCCCAAACCCACGGCAACGAGCAGCAGGGCCAGCGCAAGCCGTCTCTTCATGGATGGGATGTTCCTCAAGGTTCCGCCCGAGCGGTTCCCACCTCTCCTTGCTCCGGGGCCGTTCGCGTCACGCCGGGCAGTTGCAGTTCCTTCACCTCGCCCCGCATCGGCGGTCCGAGTTCCTGCTTGATGCGTTTGAGTTCCGCGGCCGCCCATTCCGCCTGCGGCGTGCCCGGGAACTCCTGCACGATGTACTCCAGGTAGCCAACCGCCGCCCAGGGCTTGTGCTTGTTGTCCACGTAGAAGCGCGCGATTTGCCAGTTGACTTCGGCACGAGCGGCGCGGATCTCATCCACCTTCTTGCGCGCGTCCGGCACGCGGCTGTCGTCGGGGAATAGCCTCATGAACTTCCAGAACGCGCCCTCGGCCTGCTCGGACCGTGCGAGGCCGAGCTTGAGCCTGGTGGCCAGTTCATACTCGCACTCGGCCACCATGTACCAAGCATAGGGCACCCACTCGCTGCGGGGGTAGAAACTGATCAGCGCGACGTACTGGGCTTGAGCGTCCAGGTAACGGCCGGCATGCAGAACGGCGTCCGCTTCTTCCTTCTTGGCACTTGCCGCTTCGTCGGCCGTCTGGGCCGTGTCCACCAGCCTCTCAAAAAGGGCCATCGCCGCGTCCACGTCCGTTTCGGCCTCGACACGGGCCGCCGTCAGCTCCAGGGGACGCACCTGCGCCGCAAGCGGACTGCCCGGATAGGCGGCCGCGAACGACTCCGACTCGCGAAAGGCCGCCGTGCCCTGGCCGCCCGCCAGCAGGCCGCGCACGATCATCAGCCGCGCCTGCGGAACCCACTCCGCACCGGGTTCTGCGGCGATCAACTGCCGAAGTTGGTAGACCCCGTCCGCCCACTCCCCTGCGCCGATCATCGCCAGGGCGTGGCGACGTTTCGCCTCGGCCGTGTCCCGAGGCAACGCGTCAATCTGGACCTCGCCGGTGTCCGGCGTCCAGACTTGGATCTCGGGCACAGGCCGCCCGCGGCTCCCCATCGGTGCGATCGCCTCAAGGCGCGCAGCAGCCCGTCCTGCGGACGTGTTCTGTGCAGCCGTCCCAGGGCGAACGGGCGCCTCAGCGCCTGACGCGGCCAGGCACAGCATGAACTCCACCAGCGTCACAATGCCGCTTGGAAGCAGCCACCTGAAGCGCACGAACGGCCTCCCAAACCAGACCCACGGTACGCCACCGCCCTGCACGGCGCATTTTAGCACAAGTGGAGGGCCGTTTGATAGGCCCGCAAGCACCGTTTTCGCCACACGGCAGGCCGCACGCCTCCGGGCGGGCGGCGGAGGCCCTCAGCCGCCCTTTGCGGCCAGGCGAGCCCTCAGATCCTGTACCAGTCCACGGACCAGCGGCCCACTCAGGACAGTGTCGGCTTTGATGTGGAAGGCGAAGTCTCCCTTCAGAGCGCTCTCGCCCGCCTGCGCTCGGAACTCCCCTTCCGCCGCCTCCGCGCCCGGCGGCAGCTCGAGTAGGGCAGCGACCGGCTGGCCGGAGAAGCCGCCCTCCGCGCAGAGCAGGCGCGCCGCACCATTGCGCACAGAGACAGAGACGCGGGCCAAGCCGGCTGAGCGCAGGTTGGACGCAAAGTCGGCCACCGCCAGGTCAGGCGCGACGGAATCCGGCAGCGCCATCGCCACCCCGCCGGTCGCGGCGCACAGTGCGCGGTAGGCGGGCGCAGGTTCGTCCGCGCCGGCCTGGAGCACGGCGACGCGGAGGCCGCTCTCGCGTGCCGCCTTCGCCACGTCCGTGAGGTCGCCCGGCGTGTCGCGCCCCGTGACGAACATCAGAAGGCCCTCGCCTTTGGCCCCGGAGGCAAGGTTGACTGCTGCGGCGAGGAATTCCGCCGTCTGCCCCCTGCCGCCGTCGTCAAGGCGCCACAGCGCGTCCAGCATCGCCTCCACCCGCGCCGGCACGTGCCGCATCAGCGGGTCGCGGTCCACCTTCAGCGTGCCGTCATAGGCGATCAAGGCGGTTGAGGCCCCCGGCGGCAAGAACCCCAATAGCGACTCCATCACTTCCTGTGCGTAGGCCGGGCCGCCAGCGCCGAAATCCGCCGAGGCGTCAAACGCGGGGAAGACGTTACGCCCCTTACGTATCCACTCGTCTTCCACGGCCTCGGCGCGCCAGCCCGCCAGGAGCTGCACGCGCTCCGGCGTTTCCAGCGCCAGAGCATCAGCGCCATCGGCCCTGCTGAACTCGAACTCCAGCACGACGGGGCTCAGGGGACTCACGTGCTCCCGCTGGGCCGACCAGCGCACAACCCCCGGCCGTCTGGCGCTGTAGTCCATCGTCGGGCATCTGAAGCTGCGCAACCCGCCCTCCGCCGTTGCGTCCACGGTCACGCGCAGCCGGGGGATCTCCTGGCGCGTCCACTCGGCCGCGTTCAGACCGAGCGCATAGAAGCCCATCCGCGACTGCATCAAACACAGGGCCGATGTCTCGAAAGTGCCCGACCGGCCGGGCGCTATGGAAAGCTCCCCCGAGCCGGCCTGCGCCAAGACCGGTGGCAGGAGAACGTCAGCACTGCGCACTGTCCCCTGCCACGGCTCGGCGCCGGTGTTGCGCACAGAGAGAGTTGTGTTCACGAGCGCGACCGGCCCGCGCACTGCGGCCGCCACGTCCAGATACTCCACCTTCAGTGCATCCGGCAGGGCCGGCACGCCCGAGGTCACCCGTACGGACGCAAGCTGCCGCGGACAGAGCCGCTGCTCGCCGTAGCGGTCGAACTCCATCAGCCAGTGCGCCAACTGCCCCGGGCGGACGCTGCGAACCGGACCGGACAGGCGCCGCTCCGCCTCCACAGCGCACTGGCCGGCCTCCAGCGCCGCCGGCCCCTCGTCGCCTGTGAGCGTGACCTTCCCGGAGACGCAGCCGACGCGCAGCCGGCTCAGGGACATGGCCGCGGTGAACTCGCCCTTCACGCAGTCCACGGTTCCTTGCTCCGAGGCGAGCCGGACCGGAGTCGTCCCCTCGCACCGGACGCAGACGCGGCCGAAGAGCAGCTCCCCCGCGGCGGGGCCGTTCAGCGCCAGGGCGGACATGGCCGGCAGCCGCCACTCGGCACCCTCGCTGCGAAGCTCGAGCAGAGAGTCGCGGTCCGTGCGGAACTGGACCCCGGGCGGCAGGAACTCGCGCAGGCCCATCGCGCGCCACTCTGAGGTGCCGGGCAGCCGCACGTCCACCTTACCCGCGAAGAGCCCCACCTGGGCCACGGGCGGCACCGGTTTGTACTCGCCGCGGAACGCCGCCAGCAGCCCCGCGGTCGCGGCCATGAGCAAGACGATCGCCCCCACAACGATGAGTGCTTTCTTGTGGCTGGGGATCTCCGGGGCGGGACTCGCGGGCGGATGCTTCAATCCAGGCCTCTCTGCGAACGCCTGCCGCACGCCCTGCGCGATCAGCTCGCCCAGTTCGGCAGGCCCATCGAGCGGCTCCAGCCCCCTGACTTCGTCGCGGACCCGCCGGCAGCCTTCGTCGTAGGCCGAGCACTCGCGGCAGACGCTCAGGTGACGCGCCAGGTCCAGATCGGGCCTTTCGTCCGAAGGGCCGAGCAAGGGCCTCAGCACGAGGCGGCGGGCCTCCTTACAGTCCATCTGAGACACCTGCACGTTCAAAGGGATCACTGCGCGCCAGGCGCGCGTAGGCCTTCTCCAGGCATCTCCACGTGCGTTCCACCGTGAAGTTGCAGGCCTTGGCCACGTCCGGCACGGGCAGGCCGACAAGCGTGGCCAGGAGGAACGGCTGCCGTTCGGCGCGCGCCATGTCCGCGATGGCGAAGAAGATCTGGCCGCGCCGACTCGTCTGCGGGGCGCGCTTCAGGTCATCCAAGAGGTCCCCAAAGCCGAACGCCTCCGAATGCGTGGCCGGCACCGCGCTCTGCGTAGCCACGCCGTAGAGCCAGCTCTTGAACGAGGCGAAGCCCTCGAACGGCTGCCTGTATGCAGCCAGGAGCGCCCACGCGTCCCGGCTGTGGCGCGCGGCGGCGTCTTGCTTGCCCGTGCTCAGGAGCAGATACCAGTACAGCGGCGCTCGGTAGCGCTCGATCAGGGCGTCGAGCGCCGCGTCACTCCCCGACGCGAATGCGCTCCAGAGCTCTTCATCGGTCGGAGACAGGGACGGCTGGTGCGACCGGCTGTCCGACACATCCTGCTGATCGGGAGTCATAGCTCATATTGTAACGGCGCGCGGCGGCGGGCTGTCAAACGGCGGGTGTCGCCGCCCATTCGCTATGCGAAGGCGCTGCCGCGCTGTAGAATGGCGTCGCTCTTCGCCGGAGGCCACGCATGCGCGTCGGGATCGGCTACGACATTCACAGGTTGGGCACGGACCGTCTTCTGAAGCTCGGGGGCGTCGGCTTCCCCGGCGAGCCGGGCCTGGTGGGCCACAGTGACGCTGACCCGGTCATGCACGCCGTGGCCGACGCGATCCTCGGCGCCGCTGCCCTCGGCGACATCGGCGAGCACTTCCCGGACACCGACCCCAAGTGGAAAGATGCGGACAGCGCGGGCATCCTCGCCGAGGCGGCGCGGCTCGCGCGCGAGGACCGGGGGCTTGCGTGCGTCAACGTGGACGTGGACATCATCATCGAGAGGCCAAAGCTCGGCCCGAAGAAGGACCTGATGCGCGCGCGCCTGTCCGAAATACTTGGCCTGCCCGCCGAGCGCGTGAGCGTCAAGGCGCGCACCGCTGAGGGCCTCGGGCCGGTCGGCCGCGGCGAGGCCGCCGAAGTGCATGCCATCGTCCTCATGGAGACGGTGGGTTAGCGACGGCGAAGCGACTCGTCTACGTCAGCGGCTCCGGATGAAGATGATGACGACGATGACGAGAATAGCCACGATGGCGAGGGCAAGCGGGATCAGGTAGACCGTGCCCAGGACTGTCAGCGCTCCCAGCACACAGCCCTCGCGCTTTTTCTCCGGCATCGGCGGCTTCCTTCCGGCCGGCAACGCGGGCTACCTGCCCGCGCCCATGCGGCGGGATCGCTCGGCCGCGGCTGCGACTGCCTCCACAAGGGCCCGTCGGAAGTTGGCTGCCTCAAGAACGGCGAGCCCCTCCTCCGTCGTGCCGCCGGGGGTCGTCACTTCCTCGCGGAGCTGGGCGGGGTCTTTGCCGGTCTCGATCACCATCTTCGCCGCGCCGAGCACCGTCTGCGCGGCCAGTCGCAACGCCGTGTCGCGCGACAGCCCTTCCCGCACGCCGCCTTCGGCAAGGGCCTCAACCGCCAGGTAGACGTAAGCCGGCCCGCTGCCGCTCAGGCCTGTGACGGCGTCCATCAGGCTCTCCTCCACCCGGACGCAAAGGCCCACGGACCGGAGCATCTCCTCGACGAGCGCGGCATCCTCGGCCGTCGCGCCGACAGCGGGGCAATAGGCGGACGCCGCCTGCCCCACCAACGCCGGCGTGTTGGGCATGATGCGGACGAGCCGGTCGGTCTGCAGCAACCCACGCAGCCGGGCCAGGGTCACGCCGGCCGCGACCGAGACGACCAGGTGGTTGCGGGAGAGCGCTGCGCGAATCTCCCGGGCAACGTCAGGCACTATGTTCGGTTTCACGCTGAGCACGATGACCCGGCACGCCTCGACCAGACGCAGGTTGTTCGGCAGGACGTTGGCCCGTAGGATCATGCCGGCGAAGATGCGGCGGCGCTCCTCCGAGGGATCGCTCGCGTACACGCTGGACGGCGACGCGGCATCCGCGCGGAACATGCCGCGCGCCAGTGCCTCCGCCATGACGCCCGCTCCGACGAAACCCACCTTGCGCATGATCATGTCCGCCTCCGCACGCACAGCATCTGACCTACCCCTTTCGTCCCAACTCCTGGCAGACGGTTCGATACGTTTCCAGCGTCCCGATGTCGTATGTGCCCTCATCGCGCCGCAGGGCGTAGACTTCGGCCCGCTGCACGACCCAGCCGAGATAATGGCCCGGGGCGTCAGGATTGTTGCCCTCCGCCAGGTAGGCAGAGATCAGGTCCATGGCCTCGGCCGTGTAGACGTAGAACGGCGGCACGCGCAGGTCGCCCTTTGGCTCCTCCGGTTTCTCGACGAAGGAGAGCACACGGCCCTGTGCATCCACCTCGGCCACGCCCCAACGGCGCAGGTCGTCCGGATTCGTTGACCGGCACGTGAACACGGCGCTCGCCTTCCGCGACTTCGACAGGGCTATGATGTCCCGCAGGTCGAACTTGGGAAGGTTGTCCGTGGCAAGGATGTAGGCGGCCTGCCCGCCGATGCCGGCCTCGGCGACGGCGAACTGCGTGTCCGCAATGGCGCCCAGGCGGTCCTCGTTGGACGCCGTCCCGTCGTTCACGACCTGGAGCGGCACGCGGAAACTGCGCTCGGCGGCCCAGTCTCTGAAGTGGCCCGCGAAGCGCGCATTTGTGACCAGGACCATGCGCTCGATCTCCGGGGCCGTCTCCAGCCGGTCCACAAGGTAATCCACTATCGGCCGGCCGGCGACCGGCAACAGGGACTTCGGCCGGTCCTTTGTGAGCGGATGGAGGCGCGTCCCGTAGCCGGCGGCGAGCAGTATCGCGTTCACCTCACGCCTCCTCGCACCTCGCCATGACGCGCGCGGCAATCTGATCGATCTCCTCTGCGGACAGGACCGCAAACGTGCGCCCTTCCGCACGAACCCGATCCTCCTCTGCCCGGAACGCCTCCGCCAGTCGCCTGAGCGTCTCGCGGAGCGCGTCCTCCGGGCTCGCCCGCACGCGATCGGCAATCTCCGTAGCCGCCAGCATGAGCAGCCCCATCGCCCTGGATGCGGCGCCGGCATCGCCGCGCTCGGCGGCCTGTGCGAGGCGTTCCAGCCAGAGCCGCGCCTCGATCAGGGCGTCCTTGGAGCGGAACGGGTCCACGCCCGTCTGCCGCACCTTTGTCAGGACGCGGCTTGCCTTGGCCAGCGCCGGCAGCTCTTCGGGAACGCCGTCCAGGGAGGAAGGCTTCTGTTCCTCGCCGGTCTTGATGCTTTCCCAGCGCCGCACGACGTCGGCCGGCGTCTCGGCCTGCTTGTCGCCGAAGACGTGCGGGTGGCGCCGCACGAGCTTCTCATTGATGTCGCGCAGCACGTCGTGGATGTTGAACAAGCCGGCTTCCTCGGCGATCTCCGCGTGGAAGACGATCTGGAGGATCAGGTCGCCCAACTCCTCCCGCAGGTTGTCCCAGCGGCGGCCGTCCAGCGCGTTCAGGACTTCGTAGGTCTCCTCCAACAGGTAGACGCGCAGGGTCTCGTGCGTCTGGCTCCGGTCCCAGGGGCACTGGGTGCGGAGCCTTCGCATGATCTCCACAAGCCATGTGAACTCGTCCACTGCCGTCATCCTGATCGGTCCAACGAGGAAATGGAGGCGGGAGGGCCTGGCCTCGCGCGGCGCTGCCATCGTCACCCTTCCAGGAGGGCCACTCCGTAGCCGGGCAGGGCCACGGTCTCCGTGTGGTCGCAGCCCGCAAGGAGGTCCCGGCAGCGCCGTCCGGCCGGCAGGCTGAGATCCACGGACTGCCCCGAATGGTTCAGCACGAAGGCCAGCGGCCCCCCGCTCTCGCCGGCCTTCAGTGGGATCACCTCCACGGTGTCGGAACTCCACGGGTTCCGTTCCAGGCCCGCTTGCCCGCAGGCCAGCTCCAGGACGCGCTCGTAGAGTTCGTTGCCGCCCAGCGCGCCCAGGAAGAAGGCATGCCCGTTGCCTTCGGCCCTGCGCGTCACGGCGGGGCGGCCCTTGTAGTAGTCCTCTCCGTAGAACGCGACGCCTTCCGCGCCGCGCAGCTCCACCAGGCTGCAGAAGGTCCGCGCCGGCAGCGGCGTGCCGCCGAAGTCCACTGTGTTGCCGGCCGCGCCGCTGAGCGCGTCGTGCTCGGTCACTTCCACGCCCAGCAGCTCCGTCAGGGGCCCGGGCGGCGGCCGCATGAGCCAGGTGTTGTGCTCGGTGCGGTAGCCCGCCGGCGCGGTGACGAGCAGCGTGCCGCCGGCCTCGACAAAGTTCTGCCAGAGCTTGGCCGCATCGTCCCCCACCGTCACGGGCATGGGCACGACGAGCAAGGCGTACGGCGAGGGGTCGCGGTCCGGGGGCACGACGTCCACCGCATGGCCCATGCGGCGGAGCAGAGCGTACATGGCGTGGAACTGGTCGAGGTAGCGGACGTCCGCGGCGAGGGAGTCCGATAGCAGGGCCCAGTGCGCCGAGTAGTCGAGCAGCATCGCAACCCTCGCGTCGGGCAGCCTGCCTTCCCAGAGGCCCGCCTTGTCCTTCAGTTCGGCGATGGTCGTGCGGAGTTCGTCGAACCGCCTGCGCATCGTGCCGTCGGCGTCCAGCATGCCGTACCAGTGCATCTCCTGGGCGAAGGGGGCCGTGCGCCAACGAAAGTAGCAGATCAGCTCGGCCCCCCGGGCGGCGGCCTGGTAGGACCAGAGCCTTAGCTGGCCGGGCCGCGGCTGGCTGTGGCGCGCGCGGAGCATTGTGGCGCCTGCCTGCTGCTCAAGGACCCAGAAGGGCCTGGCCTTGACGCAGCGCGTCAGGTCGAGCTGCAGGGCGACGCGGTCGGGGCTCGCGCCGTCCACGGGGTAACTGTCCACGGCGGCCACGTCCACCGAGCTGCCGAGGGAGAACGGGTCTATCTGGTCAACGAGCGTGCCGAGGCTGTTGGTAGTTATCGGCTGCGTCCCGTTGGAGTACTGCTCGATGATCTCGCGTTGCTCCGCCACGAAGTCCCTGTAAGCGGCAGACATGAAGCGGGCGTAGTCGAGCGCCAGCGACGGGTGGACGCCGGCCGGCGTGCGGCGCGGCGCGGGGACCTCATGCCAGTCATTGACGTGCTGGCTCCAGACGGCAGTGCCCCAGAGCTTGTTCAGTCGGTCAATGATGCCGTAACGGCGCATCAGCCATTCGCGGAAGGCCTGCTCGCAATCGTCGCAGTAGCAGCGGCCGCTGGGAGGGCAGCCGAGTTCGTTGTCCACCTGCCAGCCGACCACTTCGGGCTTCTGGCCGAAGGTCTTGGCCAGTTCGCGCACGATCCGGCGCACGTAGCGGCGGTAAGGAACGTTGTTCACGCAGACGTGCCGCACGCTGCCGCGCGACCATCTCAGGCCCTCGCGATCCTGCGGCACCATGGACGGATGGCGCACGAAAAGCCACTGGGGCGGCGCAGAAGTCGGCGTGCCGAGGATGACCTTGAGCCCCTCGGCGGCAAGGACCTGCACGGCCTCCTCGAGCCAGTCCAGCTCGAATTCCCCGCGCTTCGGCTCCAGGCGGCTCCAGGCGAACTCGCCAAGGCGAACCACGTCAATCCCTGTCTGCCTCATCAACCGGGCGTCCACCGGCCACCGGTCCTCCGGCCAGTGCTCCGGATAGTAGGCGACGCCGATCCTCATGAGTGCCTCCGCCGAAGCATGGCAGACGCGCGTTGCGCCGGGGGCCGGATGGCGGGCGAAGGACGGCCCAGAAAAAGGAGGAGCCCGCCGGCACGCGGCGCCGAGGCCGGCCGTGCGACGACCGGCAAGCGACCTCGTCCGCAGCATTATTAGGCAAAGGCCCCCGGAATTCAAGGACTTTCGCCTGCGCCACCCGGGGCCCTGCCTCGGCGCAGGGCGCCGACGCTGCGCGCCCGGCCAGCCCCAGGGCGCCACGCGGCCGGGGCCGTTCCCGTTGCTTTTCCAGAGTCGTCCGACTATGCTTGATAGCAGATGTGAGTACGTGCAAAAGGCCGGGCGGCAACCCGCGATCCCAGGAAGCGCGAGAATGAGCAGCAACCCGCAGCCCGCAAGACTGGACATCCCCACGAAGTCCATCGGCAATCTGATTGCGGAGATCGAGAAGGTCTACGTCGGCAGGCGCGACCGCGTCGAACTGGCCCTGGTGGCGCTCCTGGCCGGCGGGCATCTCATCATCGAGGACGTACCCGGGGTCGGCAAGACCATGCTGGCCAACACGATAGCTTCGGCGCTGGAGTGCGAGTTCAGGCGCATCCAGTTCACGCCCGACCTGCTCCCCGCGGACCTGCTCGGCCTGAACATCTACGACGAGAGCAAGGGGCGGTTCGTCTTCAAGCGCGGCCCTCTCTTCGCCAACATCATCCTGGCGGACGAGATCAACCGGACCACGCCGAAGACGCAGAGCTGCCTGCTCGAAGCCATGAACGAGTACCAGATCACGGTGGACGGCGTGGCCCACCCCCTGCCGCGGCCCTTCTGCGTGCTGGCCACGCAGAACCCGTTCGAGTTCGAGGGCACGTATCCCCTGCCCGAATCGCAGTTGGACCGCTTCTTCCTGCGCATGAACCTCGGCTACCCGACCACGGAGGAAGGCAAGCGGATCATCCGCGATCAGCAGATCACACATCCCATCGAAGACGTCGAGCCGGTCATCCGGGGGCCGGAGGTGGTGGAGCTTCAGAACCTGGTCCGCAGGGCGCGCGTGTCGGAGCACGTGCTGGATTACGTCATCCGGATCGTCGAGGCCACGCGCGCGCATGAAGGAGTGGTCACGGGCGTCAGCCCGCGCGGCGGCGTTCACCTCTACCGCGCCGCGCAGGCGCTGGCGGTCTTGAGAGGCCGGGACTACGTTGAGCCGGACGACGTGAAGGAGCTGGCCGTCCCTGTCCTTTCCCACAGGATGCGGGTCCACCGGGCGGCGCCTGCGGGTATGAGCACGTTCGAAGAGGCCGCCCGGATCGTGAGGGAGATCCTTCACGAGGTACCTGTGGCCCTGTAGGCCTGACCGCTTGCCCGCGCCGACGGGCATGCGGCGCGCTCAAGGCGGCGTGCCGCACCGGACATGATATCCCAACGCAGCCGAGGAACCCGCGACAGCCTCATCGAGGCAGCCCGGTCCATCGCCTTTGTGGCCTGGATCGTGGCGGCGGTGAGCATACCGGTGGCGTTCCTGCTGCGCGCTTACAGCACCGCCCTCCTGATCGTCATACTGCTGATCTTCTGGCAACTGCTGGCGGGGCTTGCCTCCGCCCTGATGCCAGTGCGCAGGGGCCGCAGCCGCTCGCGCTTCCACTATGCCATGACGTCGTGGGGCGTCGTTTACTGCGCGATCACGGCGACATTCACAATCGTGTCGGTCCAGTGGGGCCTGAACCTGGTTTACCTGGCTTGCGCGTTCCTGCTGGCCGGCGCGGCATGTGCCGCCGTGCTGCCGCGCCTGATGCTGGCGCGGACGGACGCCACGTGGGGGCTGCCCCCGCGCATCTACGCGGGTGACCCTTTCGGCCTGGAGTTCACCCTCCACAACGGCAAGAGGCTGCTGAGCGCTTTCGGCCTGTCCGTGGGAGTTGCGGGCCAGGACGGCGGGAGCGCCGGGGAGGCGCACCGGATCATGCGCCTGGCGCCGGGCGGCGAGCATAGGATGAATGTGCACCAGTTCCTGCCCGCGCGCGGCCTCCACAGGGTCCAACCGGTCGCCGTAAGGAGCACATTCCCGTTTGGCCTCATCGAGACGACGCTGCTCAGCCGGCTCGACGACGAGGTCCTTGTCCTGCCGCACCTGGGCCGCATTCGTCAGGACGTTCTGCGCCGCCACAAGGGCGGAGAGGCCAGGTGGCTCCTGGACCTGCGCAGAAAGGACGAGCAAGGCGAGTTCCGCTCGATGCGGGAGTATCAGCACGGCGACAACGTCCGGCTCATCCACTGGCCCACCAGCGCCCGTCTGCACAAGCTCTACGTGCGCGAGTTCGAGGAGCGCGAGACCCACAGCCTGCTGCTCCTCCTCGATGCCTATCTCCCGGCGGACGACCCCGCCGGCACACGCGCCGGCGCCGAGCGCTTCGAGAAGGCCGTCAGCTTCGCTGCGACCATGGCGGGGCTCCTCACGGAAGGCGGCATCTTCTACGCGTTCGCCTCATACTGCCCGGACTTGGTGACGCTGCCGTACGACATCGGGCAGGGTCACTTCCACTCGGTGCTGGAGGCCCTCGCGGTTGCCGACCCCACGTCCGAGCACACGCTGGCCGACCTGGTGGGCGGGCTAAGCCTAAGCCACGTCAGCACCGGCGGCGTCTGCCTGGTCACGCCGGGCCCCGTGGCGCCGGAGCAGGCAAGGGCGGTCCTTGGCCCCCTGGCGCACTGCGCCGTGCGCATAGACGCAAGCGACCCGGAGTTCGATGAGATCTATACTGCCTGAAAGACGATCGGGAGACGCAGCGGCGCGGGCCGTCCCTGAGAGCTGGCCCCTCCTGGGAACGACCTACGCCGTGATAGTCTCCGGCGCGCTGCTGCTGGCGGCCACGGAGCGGAACCTGGCTTTCCCCCTGCTGGCCATCGTGCTCTGCGCGGGGCACGCGCTGATCGTGGGCCCGGGCGGGCCGGCGTATATCACCGGCCCCGTCGGCTCCCTGTTGGCCCTCGGCGCCCTGGGGTACGGCCTGCTGGAGCCGCGCATCGCAGACGTGCACATCAGCTACGGCCTAGCGCACTTCCTGATACTCGTCCAGCTCGTCAAGCTCTACGGGCGCCATGAGGCGCGCGACTTGCGCCTGATCCAGGTGGCCACCATATTCGAGGTCCTGGTGGCGGGCATCTGGGCGCTGGACCTGCTATACCTGCCGCTGTTCTTGGTGACGGGGCTCGTGTTGATGGCGAGCTTCGCAGTGCTTTCGCTAACGCCGGTTGGGGCGCCCCCGCGCGCTCCGTGCGCTCCCGAACCCGCGGGTGCGGGGTCATGGCGCGGGCTCTGGTCAGCGTTCTGGCTGCCGGCGGTGATCGTGTTCGGGGTCACGGGCCTGGTCTTCATGTTCCTGCCGCGCTTCCGGGAACTCAGCATCGGCTACCAGATGCTCCCGGAGCAGGTCATCGGCTTCTCGGACAACGTTTCGCTCCACGAGGTGGGACGGCTCCGCAAGAGCGACGACATCGCCCTGCGGGCGCAGTTCTTCCTGGGCGGCGCGGCGGACGCGCCGCCGATCCAGCCGCCGCGGCGGCTCATGCGGGGCGTGTCTCTGCCGGTGTACGGGAACGGGCAGTGGTTCGGCTACAACACGGCGATGCGACAGGTCATGCGCAGCCGCCCGCCCGAGGAGGTCAGGCCCGGCCCGGACTTCGCCTCTCGCGATACCTACCTCCTGAAGGACGTGAACGCCACCAAGGAGATGGTCCGCCAGAAGATCGTCGTTCAGTCCAAGCCCATCACGACGGGGTTCGCCCTCTACCGGCCGGTCTCCGTCGGGGGCATGGAAAACTATGAGGCGAGCCCCTGGCCCCTGTCGCAGGACATTGCGTTCCCGGCCCCGCTGGACCCGGGGGACTCATACGACGTGCTGTCGCTTGTGCCGTACTTCACTGCGGCGCAGCTGCGCGCCGCGGGCACGCCGCGCCCGGGCGGGAACTGGCTCATTTTCTGGGACATACCCGACGAGATCCGCCCGACGCTGGAGGCGGCGGCCGCAGAGGTCGCCCGTCTCTATCCGTCCGAGACGGACTATGACCGCGTCATGGCCGTTCAGAGCCACTTGGTGGACTCCGGCCGGTTCACGTACACGTACGACCTGCCGGACCTCGGCGACCAGGAGCCGGTCGAGGCATTCCTCCTCACGACGCACAGCGGGAGCTGCGAGCAGTTCTCCTCCGCCATGGCGCTCATCCTGCGCGTGTGGGGCATACCGACCCGCCTGGTCGTGGGCTTCAAGGATGGCGCGTACGACCTCACAACCCAGACGTTCACGTTCCGTGACAGGGACGCCCACGCGTGGGTGGAAGTCTTCTTCAACGACCTGGGATGGGTGGAGTTCGACCCTACGCCGGGCGGCGACGTTGTGGACGAACGGCCGGGCGGCGTTGAGCGGGGCATCACCGGCGTGCTGATCCGCCTCCGCAATGTCCTGACGGTGGCCTACCGGAACGCGCGCGCCCGCTGGTCGAGCAACGTCATCGGCTATAACAGGTCTCAGCAGCGTCGCCTGCTGCAGGGCCTGACGAGCGCCGCGCATGGCCTTGCGGACCAGGCCGCATCCGTCTTCGGGACGCTCAAGCTCGGCGTCCCGTACCTGGGGCTGGCGCAGGTGGTCCTCCTGGTGGTTGTGCTGACATCGGTCGGCCTCGGAGTCTACGTGTCCGCCGGGTGGGCGTTGAGAGGACTCAAGCTCCAGCGCCCCCGCACGAAGGCTCAGCGCACGGTGCGTTTCTACCAGGAACTGCTCTCCATTCTGCGCCGCAAGGGCCTGTCGCGCCCGCCGGACGCCACACCACGTGAGTTTGCCCGGACGGCCGCCGCGTGCCTGGCGGAGGGCAGTGACGAGCGGCCGGCGGTCGTGGCGGCGCTCTACCTGGTGACAGATCTGTTCTATCGCGTGCGGTTCGGCGGCTACGAACTGACGGAGGCGCAGCAGGGGCAAGTGCGCCAGGCGCTGGCCACCATCGCGCGGGCGCGGAAGGTCCGTCGTCAAGGCAGCGCTCCAGCCGCCAGCAGGCAGCGCGGCTGACGCCGGCCCTGCAGGCCGTGCGCTTGCTCTGCCCGGCTCCGGTCGGCAGACTGCGCTCACGGTGTTGGAACACGCAATGGTGTTCTGCTAACATATGGGCCGTAGTGGCGCCCGGCATACTGTGCGAACTGGAGAGGACCGCGTTGGCACGCAGGGCTTGGGGCATAGACCTGGGGCGCTCCGCCGTCAAGGGCGCACTCCTCGAGCTGACGGACGAGGGGGTCCAGATTCTCGCGGCGGGCATCGTCCCGCTGGAGGGCGTTCCGCCCGACCCTTCTCAGGACCCGACGCGGGACGCACGCCTCTGGAGGGCCCTCCGGGCGTTCCACGAGAAGCACCACCTGGACAAGGTCCCCGTGTGCGTTGCGATTCCCGCGCAGAACACCTTCATGCGGGAGCTCTCCGTGGCCAGCGTCGGGCGCCGCAAGCTCGACGAGATGGTTCGCTATGAGGCATCCAACGAGATACCCTTCGTGCTGGACGAGGTCGTCTGGGACTACGCCCTGTTCCCGGAGAAGCCGGATGAGGCCACGCGCAAGGGCCTCCTGATGGCGGTGAAGAAGAACGCCATCCTCACTTACGTCCAGGTCCTGGCGCAGCTTGGGATGGGCCCTCTGGTCCTGATCACGCTCTCCCCCCTGGCCCTTCTGAACTTCCTGCGGCTCGAACTCGGCGAAGACGCCCGCGTCCTCGCGCTCGACATCGGCGGGGAGAACACGAACCTGCTCGCGCTCGACGCCGGCCGCTTCTGGATTCGCAACATGCTCGGCGGCGGCAACCGCGTCACCGCCCTGCTCCAAGAGGAGTTCCACATCGAGTTCGACCAGGCCCAGAAGGCCAAGGAGAACATCGCCCAGGCCCGCTACGCCAAGCAGATACTGTCGGCGTCCCTGCCCGCCGTGCATGAGCTGATGCGCGACCTGAAGACCAACCTGACCTATCTCGACCGCGTCACGCCGGTGAGCGGCTTCGGCGCCACGTATGCGTTCGGAGGCGGCGCCAAGCTGCCAGGGCTCAAGAAGCAGCTCAGCGCCACGCTGCGGCAGGAGATGCAGGAGATCACGGAACTCCAGCACGTCGTCGTGGCAGCCGGCGCGGACGTGGCCTTCGTCCGGTCCAACCTCGACCGGCTTGCGGTCGCCATCGGAGCGGCTCTCGGCGGGCTTGGCAAGGGCGCGGTCACTGTCTCTTTCGTGCCCAAGGAGGAGAGCGCCTCTGCGCGCATCTCCCGGGCCAAGCGCCTCGCGTTCGCCGCCGGCATCGCCGTCTGGGCGGTGATGCTCACGTTGTACTTCTTCGCTCTAAAGGTCCACAATGGGGTCCAGGTCCCCTTGGCAGACTACAGGAAGCTCGCCTCCATCGCCGGCGCCAAGGAGCGCGACCTGGCCCAGGCCCTCGACAGGAAAGCGCAGGAGGTCGGCCTCCAAAGCCTTCTGAGCGCAGCGCGCGCGAAGGGCCAGGCCGCAGCTATCGTGGACGGCGTTGTCGTCGCCTTCGCGGCGGCCAACCGCACGTCTCCCTTCCGGTTTCAGATCTACGCCTTCTCGTGCCGCCAGGCGCCGACCGTGGGGACGTCGCCCGTTGTGGCGCCGGCCCCGGCCGCGTTGGCCGCGCCGGGGGCCGTGCCGGCGACGCAACCGGTGCCGCAGCCCGCGGCAAGTCACAACGACGACTGGTTCGTCGGTTCCTTGAGGGGTCGCATCCTGCTGCCGCGCGGAGCCACGGCTTCGGCCGCGTATCGGCGCTTTCTCGACGACCTGCTGACCAACCTGCGTGTGAGCCCGGCGCTGGCCAAGGCGACCGGCGAGGCGACGTTTCACAAGGACCAGGGCACCGTCACTTCGGAGAACGCCAACTGGGAAGACGTCGTGCAGCGCGGAGACCAGATAACGACCCTTCCCGACCGGAAGGTGTACACCATCGCAGCGGTCACGTCCCCGACGGAGCTCTTGCTGGGCCCGCCGTTCCCCGGGGGGGACTTCACCGGCAAGTACACCATCGCACGCGTCCTGCCGACGGGTTTCAACGAAGATATTCTTGAGTTCACCGTGCGTTTCGAAGTCCCGCGGGCGGCGGCGCTCGACCTCCAGGCCCTGACCGCGCCCGAGAAGCCCAAATGAGGTCCGCACAATAGGGTAGAACGCCACACCACGGACAGCGCCACCGCGCGTGGCCGCCCTCGGCGCCTCCGAGTCGCCGTGCTGGGCGAACTCATTGAGGGGACTTCCATGCTCTCAGCCAGGACGAAGACCGTCGGCTTCACCGCACTGCTCGGCGCAGTGCTGATCGGGGCACCCATCTTCGGGGCGCTCTGTCTCTACCCGGTGATGGCGACGAACCGCAGCGGCGTGGCCGAACTGGAGCAGGCCCAGGTCATGCTCGGACGCTGGCTGCGCAGCATCACCATCCCCACGGAGACCAGGATCGAGTCCGAGCGCAACCATAAGGCAGCCCTCCAGGCGGAGTACGACCGCGTGCTCAACTACTACCGGGCGCGCAACGCCTTGCTGGAACGCCCGCTGCTCGAAGCCTACTCCAACGACCCCGTCCGCGTGAAACTCAAGTATGAAGAACTCAAGCGCCAGCTCGAAACCAAGGCCCGTCGCCAGACGTCCGTCGCCACGTCGAACAAGCCCTTCATGCCCGATTACCCCTGGGAGCAGCCCGGCAGGACGCCGGCTCGGAATGAGCTGACACTCATCGAGAGAAGGGCGTGCATCGCGGACGTCATCGTGAATCTGCTGGCGAGCAGCGGGTACATCTCGGTCCAGCAACTGACCATCCGCGAAGCCGTCGCCCCGAGCGCCGCGCCCGGCGCCACCGAGGAAGACAAGGGGGCCGTCTTCTACAGCACCTGGCCCGTGACGGTCGAGGTTGCGACGGCCTTCCGCCAGGTGGCCGTCGTGCTCGATAAGATCTTGACGCCGCCGCCCAACGCGCCGTGCATCCTCATCCGCTCCATTGACCTGTCGGCCACGGGGGCCGGCCAGGTGAGCATCAGGCTGACTCTGGACGTGTTCGATTTCGCGCAGAAGGAGCAAGGCGCATGATCGGGAGATACCTCGGCGCCGCCGTCATCGCGCTTCTGATAGTCGGCTGGTTCGCCTCGGCCGCATACGGATGGTTGCACTCCAGCTCCAGCCTGAACCTTGCGGGAAGTGTGAAGCAGAGCGCCCGCTCCTTCCAGCAGGAGCTTGAGCAGCCTCGCGAGGACCTTCTCGCCGAGGCCCGGTTCCCTGCGGGTCGCATCGTGGATGCCGTGAAGTCCGCATGGTCGGAGGGTCCCTCTGTAGGCGCCTATCCCCAGGACGTCATCGGGCAGCCCCCCGCTGCCGGCGCCGTCACGAGGCCGGGCGGGCCCTGACAGGCTCTTAGGCAAAGGCACCCCGCTCTCGCCTCTCCCCTGAGGTGACCTCTCAGGCGCGACCGGCCCGGACCGATGCCGCGAGCTCCGCAGGATCGGCCGCCGGTCCCGCTCGCGCCACAGCCATGAAGGCCTGCCCGAGGCAGTCCAGCACATCCTCCGCCCGCGTGGACAGCTCGCCCTGGGCGCGGGCGGCGAGGTCGCCGGCCAGGCCGTGCACGAAGACCGCAAGCTGCAACGCGGCCAGCGGCTCCAGGCCCTGACAGAGCAGCCCCGCCGCCATGCCGGTGAGCACGTCCCCCGTCCCGCCGGTCGCCATCCCCGGGTTGCCGCTCGGGTTCACGAAGACGCGTTCGCCGTCCGTGACGACGGTGCCAGCGCCCTTGAGAGCGACCAGCACGCCGTGTTCGCTCGCGAAGCGGGTCGCCACGCCGACCCTGTCCGCCTGCACTTCCCGTGCGTCCGCCTGCCCCAGAAGACGCGCCATCTCGCCCGGGTGCGGCGTCAGGAGCCGCGCCCCGGGCGCCCCCGCCAGGGCGCCCACGTCCCCTGCCAGCGCGTTCAGCCCGTCCGCGTCCACCACAAGCGGCAGGGGGAGTTCCGCCACGAGCCGGCACACAGCCTTCGCGGTGGCCGGCGCGCGCCCGACGCCCGGCCCCACGGCCATGACGTCGAACTCGGCGGCGTGCTCCAGCACGTAGTCCGCGGCCTCCCCGCCGATGATCGGCTCGCCGGGCTCCGGCAGCAGCCTGGTCATGGCGCTGGTCAGCTTGGCCGCTGCGATGACGTTCAGGCTCGCGGGCAAGGCCAGCGTGACGAGCCCCGCGCCCGCCTTCTGCGCGGCGATGGCGGCCATGCAGCCGGCGCCCGTCATGCCCGGCGAACCCGCCACGATGAGGACGCGCCCGAAGTCCCCCTTGTGCGCGTCCCGCGGGCGTTCTCTCAAAGCGGGCAACTCGCGTA
>Ga0315291_10001627_pt1 | contig 29955 bp, 29 predicted proteins | sample YL17G12_20_MG_FD_203070 | JGI IMG/M metagenome (GOLD analysis project Ga0315291, IMG submission 203070) | Sediment microbial communities from Yellowstone Lake, YNP, Wyoming, USA - YL17G12_20 | ecosystem: Environmental > Aquatic > Freshwater > Lake > Sediment | place: USA: Wyoming | collected...
CAGAAACAACAAATATTGATAACTCATGGTCTTTTCAAACGACTGCACAGAATTGCCGGACATTAATACTGACTTCGATTTCATTGCTCCTGCCTTACCTCCGGTTTAACGCAACCTGCCAATACACACCATTGCAAAAAATCTCATAATCAAACCTTTCTAAATATCATTTCCCTTTCTTTGATATGCGTGAACTTCCTTATTACGCCCCAGCCCCTTCCTCCAGTATTTTCGGCACCTTGAAAAACTCCCCATCGTGTTCCGGGGCATTTGCAAGGGTCTTTTCCGTCCCTAACGATTCCCTGACAACATCTTCACGAAACACATTACTGATGGGCAGGCAATGTGCCAGCGGCTCAACGTCTCCCGTGTCTAATCCGTTCATCTTTTCAACATAATCGATGATAGCGCTCAACTGACCGGCAAATTCCCCTACCTCTGACTCTGTCAAATCCAGCCGTGCCAGCTTGGCAACCTTCCTCACCTGCGCCTCGTCGATTTTTTTACCCATTAATCTTTCCTCTTATAATCTGTGTTAATCTGTGTCTAATAACTGTCGTTAGTTTTTAATTTTAAGTTTTGGTTTTGAGTTTTACACTTTAACTTTTTAGTTTTTAAGTCAGCGTCTAAATTTCTTCAATCTGTATCCCGTAATTTCTAATTCTTAGTTTCTCTGTGTCCTCTGTGCCCTCTGTGGCAAAAAACATTATTCAGTCTTTATTCCATAATTTCTGTGTTAATCTGTGAAATCTGTATCTAAACTTTTTTTGGTTGCGGTTAATTTCCTTTAGCAAAATAAAAAAGCGAGGCGCTTGGCCGCCTCGCTCTCAAAGTTTCATTTTGGAAATCAGTTTTTAACTGACGGCCTTTTCCGCGGGTTTGTAATTCCTCTTCTGGCGCTTTACCACCAATCCGCTGTGTATGGCCTTAGCTGACACCCTGACCCTCATAACCGTGCCGTCAATAATCGCATGGACCTTCTGTATATTGGGCTTGAATTTTCTCTTTGTAATACCGGTTATCTTTTTCCCGACACCGCCGAGATATTTCGCCTTACCACGCCGGGTAATAGCATTGCCGACCTCGGTTTTCTTACCTGTAAAATAACACACTCTGGACATCGGATTCACTCCTTGTTCTATATTATGCAAAACAAATATACAGTTAAAATAGTCATCCCGACGAAGTCGGGATTCCACAATTTTGCACTTTTAACTTTAATTTTTGAACTCTCAAACTGACCATCAGTCAGTTTGAGTTACTTATACGTCCTTTCGCCCCCATTTGCAAGTACAAACCCAAAATTTCCCAAAAATTCTTAAAAACCCGCGATTTCAATGTTCCCCGCCCTGTCATCCCGAACACGGAGTCGAGCCGAAAGGCGACGCGCAGTGGAGGGACCCACAGAACAGCGATTGCTCCGCAATCTACCTCGCCTTTTCTTTCGTCCTATCCGTCCGTCTCTGTCTTTGTATGTAGCCCTGTAAACTCTCACAAATCACCTGTCCTTTTCTCTTTTGTCTTTACAGTTGACCGCCGAACCGCTTTTTAGACGCTTCCCTGTTTTTACGTTCGTTTTCTCTCTCTCTTGAAAACATCTTTTCATATTCATTTTCCACTAAGGCGTTCAACCTCTCGTATGTATATGAAATTACCAACTCCTTCACGGCTCCATTGCTTGATTTGTCAAGGAAAGGGCTAATAATAACATCTTCGCCATCAAAGCGAACTAAAAATTCATATTCCAGTTCAATGAATGTAATGTTTCCCAGCAAGTAGGATTTGTCACTTTTTATAGTTTGCTTGAGGATGCTATACTTGTTTTTTATTTGTTCAACAAGGTCATCAAAATTTGACCGTTCAGTATCTATCAGGAAAACGTCTATTCGATAAATTTTGTCGTTGAAACATTGGATCTGCAAAGCTTTCACTTCCGGAAACTTGTTTCCGACATCATATAATTTACTAATTTGTCTTTCATCTTCATTAGCAGGTTCGGGGTTAATAGAATACCTTTTTTCCAGTTCTGCGACATTCTCTCCGAGCCGGATTCCAAATACAGGCTTGCCAATCGCCTCATTTTTTTCTTCAACAACTCGATTTGCTGTTGAGGATTTTGCCTTTTCTTTGTCTATCGATGACATTTCAAAATACAACGTGATTGGCAAGCCCACAAATACCGATACCCATAAGAAAATTTCTAAGAGTAACATTTTGTATTTTGTGATTAACAAACCCACAAATACCGATGCCCATAAGAGGAAACGTTTTTTAGCACTCATAATTCACATGCCTTTTTTTCAACGGAAAACAGGTGGGACAGTTACCTATTATTACTGGATATATTAGGTCTTATTATTTACATCCCTTAATTACACTCACCTATTATTTTTAAGCATCATTAGTTTTTTCCCGCAAACTCAAAATCCACATCGCCCATTTTTAAAATCAGGGTATAGCCGCAGTGTACAGGGTTTAGTTAAAAAAAACAAGCACCAATTACCAACCAACCAGCAACAAGTTTTCCAACAAATCCGCGTCTAAAATTAGTCATTAGTATTTAGTCTATAGTATATATATTTTATCTGTTAACTCTGAGTCCTCTGTGCCCTCTGTGGCTAAAAATTCTTCACACTCCAAAATCCATGTTAATCAGGGTCTAAACTTTTCTTCGACGAGCGACCAGCGACTAAAAACTATCGAATATTTCCGCCTTGCTGCACCTCTGAAATTAGCAATACCCCAAACCCCCTCTTTTGTCAACCCTTTTCCGTCTCTTCTCTTTTTCGACGAGATACGAGATACGAGCAACCAGCGACTAAATACTATTGACTATTCTTGTCGGCTGAACTTTCGAGTCCGATTGCATTTCTTTTATGCAATCTTGGCCGAGTTAAAATTTGTGGTAAAAGCTCGCTTTTTTGAGCAAATTTTTTCGAGGACAAACTGCCGACAAAACCTGCGTAAATCTGCGCTAATCTTGCATAATCAGCGTCTAAAAAATCTTGTCAATCCTGTAATCCTGTCCGAAATATTCGTGCTCATTAGTGGTTCAGATTTTTCTCTCATCTTCACTTTGCGCCTTGGCGACTTGGCGGGAAACAATCCCGTCTAAAATCTTCGTGCTTTCCCTTTTTTATCTCTGCGAGCTTGGCGTTCTCTGCGGTGAAAAGCCTTTCCCATCTTCCCCATTTTAACAGCTTAACACAGGAGGTCTTTTTTTAACAGGGGCGTAAAAAAGCTGACTTTTTTTGTAAAAAAGTGTAAAAAAGTGTTCATTTTTTGTCAAAAAGTGTTAAAAAATGCTCAATTCGTGTCAATTTTTGTCACTTTTTGAAATCACCCTAATTCCTTACCTCATAAGGACTAAACGCAATTTCACCCCAAAATCTTACCCATCTTACCAAGTGCAGTTTTTATAAAAAAGCTCAGCCGAAGGCTGTCCACAATTTTGAATTCTTGTCACGCCGAAGCTTTACGCGAAGGCGGATTGAGTTTTAATTTTTACACTTCTGCCCTTTCCACCAAATAAAAGTGCCCGTTTCTTTGTGTCAAATTTTTGCGTTTGCTTAATCAGCCTTTAAGGCATTGATTACTTATTTTAATCACAAAGATACGGGCACTAATCATATCGTCGCACTTTTATAAGAAACTTGACAAATTCCGCAAGTCCTATAATAGCAATTAGTTACAGACTATTTTCCACAAAAACAGCCATTAAAATTTTTCAAAAATTTTACTGTCCGTCTCTTTGACAGGAGTTTAAAAACCTGCATTTTTTATTAGCAATATATTCTTTTTTGCGTATAATCGCCGTGTTTGACCCATTAGAGAACAAGAGGCGGTATTCGATTATGATTGATATGAAAGGCACAAGCTGGCAGCAGCGGTATTCGGCACCTGAGGTCTTTACGTTGCGGTGCAAAATTCTCGACAAGCCCGGAATGTTCGCAAAACTAAGCACCGCCCTTGAACAGGCAGGTGCCAATATGGGCGAAATCAGTCTGGTCGGGCTTGAAGACGAATACAAAATCCGCGAGATAACCGTTTACCTTAAAGATAAAAAGCACCTCGAGAAACTGCTGGGAATAATCAAGCCGATAAAAGAAGTAAGCGTTCTTAATGTCCGCAATGACGTATTTGAAACACACCGCCGCGGTTCGATTGACGTGGTCAGCAGAATGAGGATAAAAAGTCTGACCGATTTGCGTATGGTTTATACCCCGGGCGTAGCAACGGTTTGTCAGGAGATACAAAAAAACCCGCAGGCCGCCTGGGAATTGACCGGCATTTGCGACAGGGTCGCGGTCATAACTGATGGAACTGCGGTGCTGGGTCTGGGCGATATCGGCGTATTGCCATCGCTTCCGGTTATGGAAGGAAAGGCCGCAATCTTTGCCGAGTTCGCAGGCATAAGCGCATTTCCGATACTTGTCGATACCAAAGATACCAAAGCCTTCATCGAAACGGTCGCCCTCATAGCGCCAAGCTTCGGGGCAATTCAGCTTGAAGATGTGGCGGCACCGGCCTGTTTTGAAATTGAGGAGGCTCTGAAAAAACGGCTCAAAATCCCGGTCTTTCACGACGACCAGCACGGCACAGCTACCGTCCTGCTGGCAGCACTGATAAATGCACTAAAGCAGACAAACAGAAAACCGGAGCAATGTTCCGTGGTTATGCTCGGAGCTGGTGCGGCAGGCACAGCCATCAGTCAGATACTGCTCGGATTCGGCATCGGCGATATTGTGGTCTATGACTCAACAGACGCCCTTTACCGCGGCAGAACCAAAAATATGAACCCTTATAAGCAGCGTCTTGCGGAGATTACCAACAAGAAAAATCAGAAAGGCACATTAGCTGAAATCTTTATCGGCAAGGACATATTTATCGGCGTTTCACGACCGAATACGGTCAGCAGGAAAATGGTTGCATCAATGGCCAAAGACCCGATTGTATTCCCTCTGAGCAACCCTGTCGGCGAGATAAGCAAGGAAGAAGCATTTGCGGCTGGTGCAAAGATTGCAGGCGATGGACGAGATATCAACAATGCGCTGGCATATCCCGGAATTTTCAGAGGAGCGCTCGACGCACGGGCAACCGATATTAATATGGCAATGAAATTAGCTGCCGCTGAAAAGTTAGCCGAGCTTGCACCACAAGGGCTTTTGCTGCCCGACGCATTGGATAAAGAGGTTCATAAAGAGGTAGCCAAGGCAGTTGCCGCCGCCTGGCAGCGATAATCGTATTCGGCTTCTTTTAAAAAAACCCCGGTTATTTTGCATCATATCCACAATAGCCAATCTGGTCGCAGACATCTTTCATCCGAATCCAGACTTTGTTGTCGTTTATGATTTCAATCGCCAGCGGAAATATTATATTTCCCTCCATAAAAATATGCATCCGCACCGCGGGGACAAGATAACCCACGAGCTTTTCAAGCTGAAATTTAAAACTGTCAAAGTCTATAGCGTCGATTTTCCAGACCAGTTCATTGAGTTTCCTGTGTGCCCTGCTTATTTCGATATGCTGCTTATTGATAATCTGCAAAAGACCGCAATATCCCTCTTTTCTTAACTGTGGAAAAATCACTTCCTCTTCGCGCTCGCGATGCTGCTCCGAGGAAATAAGATGGCCGGCAATGTGTGCGAGTTTGCGAATCTCCATCGTGGAACTGGATGCATAGTCAAACTTTTGAATCTGAGCATTAACGTCGTCCAGGTCAGCAATGAAACACAGAATCATCTCATGCTCAGCCAGTACTCGCTGCAAAACATGATTTTCCGCAAGCTCAGCCCGCAGTTTGGATGCCTGGTCCGGCAAAACCCTGCGATTTCTGTCCCACAAGCGCCACAGCTCATCGGCTGCAATACCTGCCCCCAGCATCTTTATCTGCGCAAGAGCAACCTCTCTTGCCTGTACCTCGGCGAGCAGGCCTTTATCACTTTCACCAAAAACAGGATTTTGCGAATTTTTATTCAAACGCAGCAGTATGTCGGTTATTTTATCTATCTTTTCCATCCCTGCATCATTCCCTTATCTATAATTTGCAGCATCGTTCCTATAATATTTACGCTGGCAACTGATAAACGGGGGGATAAAAAACAAAATTTTTCCTAAGTGTCTTTATTCCCGGATATTAGCAATTAAAAAACAATGCGCCACTGGGTCTTTGCGACATTTCTTGGGATAATATGGACATCCAAAATACAAATTGCGAAGGAAGGTTTATGCCGGCAAAAATAACCTGCTGTTATTCATGCCGTAAGGACTCAATCGGGTCCATATTCGCAGCGCGATAAGCGGGGTACAGGCCGAAAGTTATTCCAACAGCCGCACTTATGCCAAAGGCCAGTATCAAAGAAACACCTGTAATCACCGTAGGCTGGCGGCTAAAGTAGGTTACCAAAAACGGTATAACAGAGCCGAGTACAATCCCGATAATACCACCCGTCAATGTTAAAAGCAGCGTTTCCGAGAGAAATTGAATGACAATATCCCTTTTTTGTGCCCCCAATGCCCTGCGGATGCCGATTTCCCTTGTGCGTTCACTTACGGTTGCCAGCATTATGTTCATAATTCCTATGCCGCCGACTAAAAGTGAAATCGCAGCGATAGAGCCCAGAACGATGCTGAAAATGCGTCTTGTTGCCGCGGCGTGCCGCAGCATCTCCAGAGGAACAGTTATATGGTAGTCCTTTTTAGCCTTATGAAGACGAGCCAACAATGCATCCAGAATATCCCGCATCGGCAACACCTGTTCGGCTGACCGAACCTTGACGGTAATCTTTTGCAGTTCCACTTTTTCCAGGCTTCGGTTGCCGCCGCTGAAGCTAAAGTTCACTTCAGAGAAACGATATTTGGCTGTTGTAATAGGAATATAAATATTGCCTGCAACGCCGCCGCTTTTGCCGCCAACAGCAGGTTCCTCCGCCAGGCGAACTGCTGCCGCCTGAGTGACTATCCCTATTACCCGATAGTAGTTTCCATAAATCCGCACATCCGTTCCGATAGGGTCGTCAAAAGCAAAAAGTTCGCGGGCTACCTGTTCGTCAATGACACAAACGGTTTGGCCGTACTGCAAGTCGGTGCTGCCTAAAAACCGGCCGCGTATCAGTCGAATTGGGGAAATCTCTGTGTACCATGGAATCGTACCTACAATTTTTATGGCTATCTGGCGATTGAGATATCTGGCTTCATGGTCAAGCTCACGAACGGGTACAGTTACCTCAACATTGGGTATCGTGTTGTGAATGGTTTCAGCATCGGCATAGGTCAATCCATAATTGCGCATTACCTCCACTTTGCCGGAATCAGCCTGTTCCTGTGGGGGTTTAATCGTTTCAATAATCAAATTCGTGCTGCCAAGTCTGGCTATAGCCGCCTGTGCCTCGCGGCTGGCCCCTTCGCCAATCGCCAGCATCGCTACCACCGAGCAGACACCGAAAACTATGCCCAGCATTGTCAGCGTGGAACGCAACTTATGCATCCAAAGGCTTTTGATGCCTAACTTGGCAGTTTTTTTAATAGTAAACCAGCGCATAATAGTTACCGCCGATGGTTAAATTCATCCCTGTCAATCCGTCCGTCAAGAAGGTGTATGATTCTCTGAGCTCTTTTGCCGATGTGGTCATCATGTGTTACAATAATCAGGGTTTTACCCTGCCGATGAAGTTCATCGAGAACACTCAGAATTTCATCGCCGCTTTGTGAATCCAGGTTGCCCGTCGGCTCGTCAGCGAGTATTACCGTAGGGTCGTTTGCAAGTGCTCGAGCAATGGCCACACGCTGCTGCTGACCGCCGCTGAGCTCTGACGGCCTGTGTTTGGTTCTGTCACCAAGGCCGACCATTTCGGCCAATTTTTTGGCATGGTCGGCACTGTCATGCTCTGAAAAACCCTGGTAAAACATCGGAAGCTCTATGTTTTCTATGACATTGAGTTGACCGATGAGATTGTAAGATTGAAATATAAAACCGATATGCTTACCGCGGATTAGCGAAAGCTGGTTATCATCGAGCTCGGACACATCCTTTCCGCCAAGCCAATACCGGCCGCCGGTAGGTCTGTCCAGACAGCCCAACAAATTAAGCAGTGTGGATTTTCCTGAGCCGCTGGGACCCATAACAGCTATATACTGACCTTCTTGAATTATCAAATCAATGTCACATAAAGCAAACAATTGAAATGTACCCAATTGATACATCTTACACAGCTTTTCGATTTTAACAACGTCCATCAAACTCGAACCTCGAAGTTTTTAGTCAGTATTTTTTACTGGGTTTTTTACCTCTTTATTATTGGGTGCTTGCTGCGGTTCAGCAATACGTGGCGGATTAAGAAGCACTTTATCCCCCTCGGACAAGCCTTTCTTGATTTCCACAAAACTATCATTAAATGCACCTGTCTCAACTTCGCGTTCCCTGGGATTTTTACTATTTTCCACATAACAAAGTTTTTTTCCGCCACGGTTAACAACGACCTGTATAGGTACGCTGAGCACATCTTTGAGTTCTTCAATGATGATTTCAACCTTTGCCGTCATTCCGGTCTTGAGAAAATCGTGCGTTCCATCAATGCTCACGTCAGCCGCATAGACCTTAAGGTCTGGGTTCATCCACTCTTCAGGCGACGCTAATGGTGCTTTTTTTAAGACCTTGCCGGTAAAAACTTTATCCGGAAATGCCGACATTGTTATCTTTACCTGCTGGCCCGGCTGTACTTTGTCAACCCACGTCTCGTGAATTTTGACCTCTGCTTTCATCGCGCAAGGATCAGGTATCGATATAATTTTTTGCCGTTCGCGAACCTCCGCTCCCACTTCTATCAGCCCGCGTTGTCTTTCCCAGCTATTCATCATACTCGATGAGTATACTACCTGTCCCGGGGCAGGTGCCTTAATTTTACATGCCGCAAACTGTTTTTGCAGTTTTAGCAGATTTTCCTGCTGCAGGGAGTATGTCGCTTCATTACTTTTAAGCTTGGCCTGTGCCTGAGCCAATTTGGAGCGTGCCTGCGCTTCCGTCCGCCCTAATTGCCGCCCGGCCTCCTGATAATCGCTCAAGAGTTTTTCAGCCTGCTTGGGAAACTCATAGGCCTTAAATAAATCCAAGGCAATTTCACCCTTGCCTTTTTCAATCTCAAGACGCTGCACTGCAAGTTCGTCTTCCTCCATCTCGGTTTTAGAGACATACTTTTTCTCTTCGAGCTTTCGCGTCCAATCCCGCCTGTTAGATGCCTGTTTAAGGTTCTCCTCGGCAAGAAGAATACTGCTCCTCAATTCTTTAAGTTTCTGAGAAGCCTCGCCGCCAAGGTTGGGGTCATCGATAAGTGAAACAATTCTATTATTCTCTTTTTCGACATTGCCGGCATCATTATTGGGATCGCCATTAAGATTGCTGTCAGCATATGAAACAAGTTTTTCGGCCAAATCCGCACCGAGGTACTTTTGCAAATCCATCAGTGCGAACCTGGCTTTCATCTGGCCGGCCATAATGTCACTTTCATTTTGTTTTAACTGAATATCAAGTGACTCTTTTGCTTCGGTCAAGCTGGCCTGCGCAGTCAGAAACGTAATCTCCTGCTGGGTTAGTTTTTGCTTTATTTCTGAAGAATCCAGCTCAAAAAGAATTTTGCCGTTATTGACATCTTCCGGTGTAATGACCGTACCTTCGGGAACAATACTGATTATTGTCGTCCTGCCTTCTACCTCAGACTTAATATCTACCGAGTTAAGAGCCTTAATATCGCCGCTTACAGTATCCCTGATGATTAAGGGGCCTCGCTCTACTGTAAAAACACCCATGTTTGTACCGGACTCATCAGCGCCACTCCACATCCTATGTAAAAATATAAATGCAATTATGCCCACAGTTGCAACGGCAACTGCGACAATAAAAATCCGGCGAAAACGTCTTACCATCGCCGATATGCTCGACAATCTACCGCCCTGCTTTTTTACTTCGTTTGTTTCCATTTTATAATTCCATTAATCACACTTACAGTTCCTGCCACATACCGTCCGGCTTAACCTGCAAGATATCAGTATTTGTAAAGAAATTCAACTTTGCAATGGCATGGTTGACGATTGCGGAGGTAAGGCCGTTTTGAGCATCAAGCAGCGACTGCTGGGCATCGAGCAGATCGCGGATTTCGGCACGGCCGGCCTGCAAAAGCATTGAGACGCTTTCGACACGGCTTTGGGCAAGTTCGAGGCTGCGCTGCTGTATGACATAGAGGGCCGCGCTTTCCTGCAGGTTACGATAGGAGTCGCGCACATCAAGCTTGACCTCATCAATCGCCTGTTCATAGGCGCGCTGAGCTTGGATTAGATTAATAAGCGACTGGCGGTAAACATTTCGTTCGGCAAAACGCTCAAAGGGCAGATCAAGTTCAACGCTGGCCGAATATGCGCCCTTATCAAACTGCAATTTCGCAGCCTTTGTGTCCGGCGTGGAAGCAACATTTGCACTTCCCACTAGATTAAGGACGCCCTGGAGCGATTCGGCAGCGACAGCAACCCTGCGATTGGCGTCCTCAACGCTGTCATGGCTATTGGCAAGATCGAGGCGATATGCCAGTGCCGTTTGCACGGCTTCATCAAGCGGATAATTCGGTTCCGAGACTCCCGCGACAACCAGTGTGGAAAGCTCGTTTGAATCAAGAACGATGTTGGCATCGGTAGGGATCGCCAGTTGCAGTTTATATTTGTCGAGCAATTGCTTGTACGTCTGCTCGGCTCGCACCACATTGTCGCGTGCTCGCAGCATATCCTGCCGTGCCTGATCGACCTGAAATGCGGCACGACGGCCTGCTTCGGCCATCATTTCGACCTGCTCAAGAGATATCTTGATATTCTCGTAATTGTTTTCTGCATTTTTGACGGTATCCAGCGCCTGAAGCACACGGTAATAATCGCTGACAACCGAGACTACAAAGGTCTTGCGAAAACGGGCAAAATCCCGCAGTTGATACACCACATTGCGATCCGCCTGTGTAAGAGTTTCTTTGGCAAGATACGCACCCCGACCGCGCAGCAGCGGCTGGCTGACATTTGCGCTGAGAATTGAGCCGAGCGAATTTTGTGGGCTACTCCCAAGAAAACGGATTGCATCCAGTGCTATGCTGGTGCTGACTTTTGCACCGCTACTCAGAAGCTGATTAAAGCCGAACTTATTTTGTGAAGAAATGGATTCATCTCCGGCATCGCTTGAATAGGTGCCGGAAAGATTGCCGAAAAACAACGGATCAAACGAATGGCGGGCAAGCGTCAAGCTGAGCGCCTTTTCGTAAAGGGTCTCTTTTTGCGTTTGGTAATTACGATTAGCGGCTGTGGCGACTGCGACCGCGTGGGCAAGGGGCATAATGCCGGACAGCGGTATTGGCTTGGTGAGGTGTATGTCGCCGGGGGAACCGTTCACATCGGCGATGGTGTAGTTGGCCTTGGGGCCAAATTCGTTTCGCCATTTCTTGTCGAAAATCTGCTGAACCTGTGTGTCGGCCTCCTTTTTATATTTTTGCGGACTACAACCGCCAGCCATACCGAGTATGGCCATAATACAGAAACCACGGTATAAAAACAAAAATCCCCTGAATTTCAGCATAAAACCCGCTCCGATAGAATTTGGTTCATTTTACCATAAAAGGTTAGCGGAAAAAAGACTAATCTTTGCCCAAATTAACAGCTTGGTTGTTAATTTAGTACATTTTCGGCTGTTAGCCCAGATAAAATCGTTATAACCGATATAAACAACAAGTTAATCTTGTGGCGGAGAATGCGTAAGTCCTTATTTGGTAAGAGGGGCAAAAAGGAAGTGTAAAAGTTAAAGTGTAAAACTCATCTGCTGCGACGGACGCCTGCCGCGACGGTGCGCTGGTACGGCGGGCAGCACGGCGAGAAATTGCGGACAGCCGCGAAATCTGTGGCTGAGTTTTTTTGGTTGCGGTCAAAAGCCGCTATGGGTAATCCGTGTCAAAAGCATAGCGTACTGCTGGAGGGGGTGTTTTAATTATGACTATTAAATTAGGAAATATCCTGAAAGAAACTGAGGAATTTCCCTATATATAGACCCGGAGAATTGAGTAATGTATAATGCAAAAGAGTTGTTGACTTTTATCATAAACCCTTCGAGAATATCAAGGTGCCTGCTGGTATTGCAGAGAAATTTAAGGTACTAAGAAAGACGGTTTATCTTGAGGGGATATGCGACCAATGTCAAAAAAATACAGGTGAATAAAATTCGTTTCCTCACCCGAGGTGTTAACCATATTTTGTAAAGGAGGCTGCAAGTGAAACTTAAAGGCACTCAAACAGAAAAGAATTTACTGGCTGCATTCGCAGGAGAATCACAGGCGCGTAACAAATATACATATTTTGCCAGCCAAGCAAGAAAAGAAGGTTACGAGCAGATAGGGGCAATTTTCGAAGAGACGGCCAACCAGGAGAAAGAGCACGCCAAGCGTGAATTTAAATTTTTGGAAGGCGGGAACGTGGAGATTACGGCGGCATTTCCGGCGGGAGTTATCGCAACGACGCTCGAGAATTTGAAGGCGGCTGCGGCGGGCGAACACTATGAAACGACGGATATGTATCCGAACTTTGCAGAAACGGCTAAGAAAGAAGGATTTGCTGAAATTTCTGCGTTCTTCAGGAAAATAGCCGTCGCTGAGGGACGTCACGAGCAGCGGTATCTTGCGTTAGCAAAAAATGTGGCTGAGGGAAAGGTATTCAAACGCGAGAAGTCGGTACGATGGGTTTGCAGAAATTGCGGGTATGTGCATGAAGGAACCGAGGCAATTAGTACATGTCCTGTTTGCTCGCATCCGCAGGCGTTTTATGAACTGGAAGCGACCAATTATTAACCGAAGCTGTCTGTGCGCAACTGCAAATCAGGGACAATGCCATTTGTGCCAAAAGATGGGGTGAAAATATGAGACAGTTAAAAGCTAACGTTTATGCGGTGGGAGCAATCGACTGGGACAGGAAATTATTTGACGAATTAATTCCTCTGCCAGACGGGACGAGCTATAACGCTTATTTGATAAAGGGGAGCGAAAAAACGGCGTTGCTTGACACCGTTGACCCGACAAAAACAACCGTCCTGATAGATAATCTCATTAAAAGCGGCACGGCGAAAATAGATTATATAGTTTCCCACCACGCAGAGCAGGACCACTCCGGCTCGATACCGGAAATACTGCTGTTGTATCCAGAAGCCAGGGTCGTGACGAACGCAAAATGCAAAGATATGCTGATGGATTTACTGCACATAGAAGAAGGAAAATTTATTACCATTGAAGACGGGCAGACGCTTTCGCTGGGCGATAAAACCCTGCAATTTGTGTTTATACCGTGGGTGCACTGGCCTGAAACGATGGGGACATATCTGAAAGAAGACAAAATATTTTTCCCGTGCGATTTCTTTGGCTCACATCTTGCGACAAGCAGCCTGTTTGTGGATGACCAGGCGACTGTTTACGAATCGGCGAAACGTTATTACGCAGAGATAATGATGCCGTTTAGGGGACCGATAAAAAAGAACCTCGAAAAAATGAAACAACTGCGGATAGAAATGATTGCTCCAAGTCACGGGCCGGTCTATGACAAGCCGGAATTTATTATCAATGCCTATAAAGACTGGGTCAGCGATGATGTCAAAAACGAGGTGGTACTGCCTTATGTATCGATGCACGAAAGCACCCGGAAGATGGCCGAGCACCTTGTTGATGGCCTCATTGAAAGAGGCATTACAGTCAAGCAGTTTAATCTTACGACGGTAGACATTGGGAAACTTGCGATGGCACTTGTCGATGCGGCAACGATAGTAGTCGGCTCGCCGACCGTTCTGACAGGGGCGCATCCAAAAGCAGCTTACGCCTGCATTCTGGCGAATGCACTTCGGCCCAAGGCAAAATTTGCTTCCGTTATCGGCTCTTACGGCTGGGGCGGAAAAATGGTTGAGCAGATTACGGGATTACTTGCAAATCTAAAGGTGGAAATCATCGAGCCGGTGATAGCAAGGGGAAGTCCAAAAGACAGCGATTTTACGGCTCTTGATAACCTGGCGGAAAAAATCGCCGCAAAGCATAAAGAACTTAAAATAGCAAAGTGAAAGGAAAAGATTATGGCTAAGAAACTTGAAATTTACAAATGTATGGTGTGCGGCAATATCGTAGAGGTGCTGCACGGCGGGGACGGGGAGCTTGTATGCTGCGGTCAGCCGATGGCAAACCTTGTTGCAAAAACGGCAGACCAGGGTAAGGAAAAGCATGTGCCGGTAATAGAAAAAATCGACGGCGGCATAAAAGTAAAAGTAGGAAATATACCACACCCGATGGAAGAAAAGCACTATATCGAGTGGATTGAAATTATCGCTGACGGTAAGGCCTATCGGCAGTTCTTAAACCCAGGGCAGGCGCCGGAGGCGATATTTAACATCAAAGCAGATAAAGTAACCGCAAGAGAACATTGCAATATCCACGGTTTGTGGAAAGGGGAGTAAAAATGTTCAACAAAAAAATGGAAAAATCGTTTAACGAACAAATTAACGAAGAGTTGTACTCGGCCTATCTGTATCTGTCGATGGTCGCATACTTTGAGTCGATAAACCTGCCGGGCTTTGCAAACTGGATGCGTGTGCAGACCCAGGAAGAGATTGTGCATGCAATGAAGTTTTACGATTATATAAACCAGCGAAACGGCAGGGTGGCATTAACGGCGCTGGCTGATCCGCAGATTGAATGGAAGTCGCCGATGGATGCCTTTGAGGCCGCTTACAAGCATGAGCTGCACATCACAGCCAAAATCAATGAGCTGGTAAATCTGGCAATCGAGGAAAAAGACCATGCGGCAAATATGTTCCTGCAGTGGTTTGTCAACGAGCAGGTCGAAGAGGAAAAGAACCCTTTGGACATAATCCAAAAGCTAAAAATGATAAAGGATTCCTCAGAGAGTTTGTATATGCTCGACAAGGAACTGGCTGCGAGAGTCTTTACTCCCCCGCCTGCAAATCAACAGGCGTAAGGTGAAACTGTCGAGCCTGCTGATTTATAATTTTCAGACAAAAGGAGTGTCAAAATGAGCATTACTTTTAATGCGGACGAAATTTTCGAGATGGCAGAGGAAATCGAAAGAAACGGCGCAAAGTTTTACCGTCAGGCCGCTGAAAAAACCTCCGACAAGAAAATAAAACAGATGCTGCTCGATTTGGCAGCCATGGAAAATGGACACCTGCGTATTTTTCAGGAAATGAGAGAAAATCTAAGCGAGGAAGAAAAAACTGCGGAGACTTTCGACCCTGACAATGAGGCAAAGCTGTACCTGCAGAGTATGGCTGAAGTTCACGGCACAGAAGGCAGAGTAAGCCCGGCGCAGAAACTTACCGGCAAAGAAACAATAGAGGAATTGCTTAAAATAGCAGTCAATGCTGAAAAAAACTCTGTGGTTTTTTATGTTGGCTTAAAAAGTCTTGTTCCTGCCAAGAGCAGCAAAGACAAGGTCGAAGGGATTATCAGGGAAGAGATGGGACATCTGGCAAAGTTGAATCAACAATTAGCAGCGATTAAATGGAAACATTAAATAGCAGCTAATAGTTTTTTGGAGGTATGGATGCTCGATTTAGAGTCACTGTTCAAGTTAAGCTACGGGATGTGTATAATCAGTTCGAGGAAGACAGACAAGTTTAACGGATGCATCGTTAATACTGCGTTTCAATTCACCCCTGAGCCGCCTATGCTGACCGTCAGTGTCTATCGTAAGTGCCTCACGCACGAGTATATCACCGACAGCAAAGTCTTTACCATCTCGATTCTGGCACAGGATACGCCGATGCAGTTTATAGGCACATTCGGTTTCAAATCGGGCAGGGACATCAATAAATTCGAGAAGGTTAATTACAAGCCCGGTCAAACCGGCGTGCCGATAATCCTCGATAATACTGTAGCGTTTATTGAAGCACAGGTTACGCAGCATATCGATGTGGAAACACACACATTGTTTATCGCAAAAATAATTGCCTGCGAAACGCTTGATGCGGACAGCGAACCAATGACGTATGCTTACTACCGAGACATCAAGCACGGCAAAACACCAAAAAGTGCTGCAACGTATATCAAAGTCGAACCAAAACAAAAAGCAACAAAAGGAGCAAAAACTATGGCTAAATACAAATGCCTCGTATGCGGATATATTTATGACCCGGCGGCGGGCGACCCTGAGAATGACATCGACCCAGGTACGGCTTTTGAGGATTTGCCGGACGACTGGGTATGCCCGGAGTGCGGCGCCGATAAAAGCGAATTTGAAAAAATTGAGGAAGATTAGTACTACTGCGTTATGATGAAAGAAATTAGGCCATCTATAACTTCGCAGGATATTGTTTGTGCGGAAACTCCCCCGCCGCCCAATGCGATGGTGATTTTCGGGGCATCCGGCGACCTTGTACACAGGAAGCTGCTTTCGAGTCTGCTGCAGATATATCTGCGAGGGTTGCTGCCGGAACAATTCTATATATTAGGATGCGGGAGAACGGAATTTTCAGACGAACAATTTCGCCAAAATGCAGGGCAGACAATAAAGGCCACTTTGGGTGATAAGGAGCTAAAACAGGCAGAGTCCTTTATACAAAAGCTGTATTACATCAGCGGCGATTATAGTGAGCCGCTATTTTACCGCAATATCCGCAACAGGTTAGTTGAGCTTGATAAAACGCATAATGTTGACGGAGTGCACATATTTTATCTGGCTGTTCCGCCATTTATCTACGGCACAATAGTCGAACAGTTGGGCCAGGCGGCGTTATCGTGTCCACACCAAATCGAGTTAAGACAAAAAGTCCGGCTGGTCGTGGAAAAACCTTTCGGCAGGGATTTACAAAGTGCAGTTGAACTGAACAATAAAATACGCCGATGCTTCGATGAGCCGCAGATTTATCGTATCGACCATTATCTCGGCAAAGAAACCGTTCAAAACATCCTGATGTTCCGCTTTGCAAATTCGATTTTTGAGCCGGTCTGGAACCGCGATTACATCGACCACATTCAGATAACAATAGCCGAGTCGATAGGCGTTGAGCATCGCGGCAGTTTTTATGATAAAACAGGCGCACTTCGCGATATATTTCAAAATCACATGTTAGGAATGCTTTCGCTTGCAGCAATGGAACCGCCTGTTTCGTTTGAGGCAGAGCAAATCAGGGATGAAAAAGTAAAACTTCTGCGTTCAATTCGTCCGTTTGAACCGGAACTGCTGGATAAATTTGTCATACGAGGTCAATACCAGGCCGGTTCAGTAAACGGCAGGGAAGCTGCCAGCTATCGCAGTGAACCGGGCGTAAATCCGGACTCAAAAACAGAAACATTTATTGCTGCAAAATTATTCATCGACAACTGGCGATGGAAAGACGTGCCTTTTTACCTGAGAACCGGCAAAAGACTTTCGGATAAAATTACGGAGGTAGCCATTACTTTCAAAAAAATTCCGCATTCGATGTTCGCATCGGTCGGGCTCGATGATACGGCATCTAATGTACTCGTGTTACAGATACAGCCGCAGGAAGGGATTTCGCTGAGCTTTCAGGCAAAACGGCCCGGCTCGAAGATTTGTATGAGCACCTTGAATATGAAATTCAGCTACAGTGATGTTTTCGGGACTGAGCCGCCCGATGCATATCAGAGATTGCTGCTGGACTGTATGGCCGGCGACCAGATGCTTTTTACAAGACAGGACGATATTGAAATTTCGTGGAAACTTATGGAGCCAATTTTACGGGCATGGGAAAACAGCAACGCCCTGCCATACGAATATCCGGCAGGCAGCGAAAGTTTTCCTCAGGCAAATTTACTTATCGAATCCGACGACCGAAAGTGGCGAAAACTTTCCGGGACTTAAAAGGAAAACAGCGTTGCTGTAAAATGGCGGTATCATGTGGATAAAAAGTTCATAAAAATAAAAGATGTCCTGGAAAAGCTGTATGCAAAGTATAATCATCATAGATTCATACCGCCCGACCCGCTACAGTTCGTATATTGGTATTCCAATCGGGCGGACAGGGAAATCGCCGGTTTTTTAGCCGCCCTGCTTGCTTACGGGAGAGTGCAGCAGATTGAAAAAGATTTGACGGATTTGCTGCTGAGAATGGGTAGCAACCCATACGAGTTTGTCATGAGCTTCGACAACAATAAGAGAAAAAGACTTGAGTCATTCAGGCACAGATTTAATACCGGCGACGACATCTCGGATTTGCTGGAGATATTAAAGATTGCCCTGGGCAAATATGGAAATATCGAAAAAATTTTTGTTCAGGGATATAATCAGGCCGACAAAAATATTATTCCCGCGTTATCGATGTTCTGCGATTTGCTGCTCGGTATTTATGCTGAAAATCATAGCGGCAAAGCCGCAAAGGGATTAAATTATCTTCTGTCGCGGCCGCAGGCCGGAAGCGCATGCAAGAGATTAAATTTGTTTCTGCGATGGATGGTGCGGGATGACCAGGTGGATACCGGCTTGTGGAAATCGATTGACAAGGCAAAATTGATTGTCCCGGTGGATGTGCATATGGGCAGGTTATGCAGGATACTGGGGTTTTACAGCCGCAAAACGGTTTCTTTGTCAACCGCCCTGGAAATAACAGATAGTTTCAGCAAAATTGAACCGTCCGACCCGGTCAAGTACGATTTTGCGCTGAGCCGAATCGGGATAGTTGAAAACTGCACGGGCAGGCGACGTGATGAATGTGTAAATTGTGAACTTTTCGGGTTTTGTTTTGGACTGGAGAAAAATTAAATATGAACTCCGAGCAAATGGAAAAATACAGCTCCGCCGTGACGCTTTCGGATATGGAAATTTTTGTGTTTCCTGAACTGATGTATAGTTTGGTACTGGCTGATATTATGAGCCCGGTAATATGGCAGTGGAGAGAGGATGACTGCTTTAAAAAGCTCGACGGCAAGGGCAGCATGAAAAAGCTGATGAGGCTGCGGCAATATATAATGGATAATTATGAGTTCAACCTCGATTTGGAGACCTGGGGACTGACGACAAAGCAGCAAGAGACCGCTCGGTTCGAGAAATTTTTGCCTGCGGATGTAATCGCACAGAGTAATGCTCTTTTCGGCTATCAGGGGGACAAGTATTATTTTGATGTCGATATACGAAAACATTTCGGGCTGGATAAATATACGACGGATGTTATTCCATACTGGAAAACGGAAACCGTCGAGGCGATGAACGCATTTCGGCATAAACCGGGGTACAGCACAGGCGCCGGCGAGTGTGTTTCGCTTTCAGCTTTATATGCAGCGGCTGCGTTTATTGTCTGCGGGGTGCCGCTGGAAGATATATTTATGGTTCTGACGCCGCTTCATTCGCAGAATTTTATCGATATAGATGAGGGTATACTAACAAATAATCGGCGGCTTTTGACAAAAACGATGTGGTTCAACGGAACGGCTATTACGGCAAAGGCGCAGCGGGCGCTGCGTAATGAAAATATAACGATTGTTGCACATCCCAGCGGGTTTATTCACTGCATTTACAGGGACGCAACAATAAATACAGATGCCTATGGGCATCTTGCACAACGGCTTGAGTCATATCTTTCGACAGAATTGACCATACAGATATTCGCAAATTTTCTGCGGGCAAATAGTAGCTTTCAGAGATATTTCCAGCTTTGCAGGGATTGCCACGGCCATCCGGTATTTGTCAAAGCCGAGGTTTTATTCCATTATGAACACTCGAGCAAATTTCTTGTGGGCGATAAAACCCATGATAAGCTCATGACGGAGGTATCCGACGAGGATTTTGCAAATTATGAATTGCCGGACAGAATTCGCTGCGATGAATTCAGCGACTTTATAGAAAAACAAAAACTTGACCTTAAAAACGAGGCAGACAGAAGTACCTTGACGGAATTTCTGAAAAGGAAAATTTCCGCGGCAGACGAGCTTGTCGAAAAGTTCCTGGAATTTTGTGTTACAAAGGCAAAGCTGCCGACCGGCGATAAAAACTTCAGAAAAACTGAACCCATCAGGATAAGTGTCGAACAAACAAGAGAAGAAATAATCAGCTATCTAAAGTCAATAAGAAATACCAATGCTGCGGCGGATTTGGCGTTTTATGCGTATCGGGATATGGAAATCTGCCCGTGGGAGCCGTTCATAAAAGCAGCGATTGAGAGAAGCCCTGTATCGATAGAAATGACAAAGAATATGTCGATTGACCAGGTTTACAACTGGCTGCAGGGTATGCCGAATGAATCTATTTATGACGGCAGGCGGCTGGCACAGCCGGACGAAGTGGCTAATTACCGCAGAGGTGACGGAATTGAAAAGGCTTTTGTATTGGCGAATATTATCCGCCAAAAAAATCCGGCGCAGGATATCGAAATCACTTTGGATGCCGATAAGATACTGCTGAAAAGTTCTAAAGCATATAACTTTTTATCTAATAAGGGGTTACAAAAACATATTCGGCTGTCAACCGATGGAACTTACAGCAGCCAATAGTCTTTAGGTACAAAGGCAATAAGGAGAATAAAATTTTTCAAAAAAAAATTTTTGTGTTGACAATTTTATTAAGTAGGACTATATTAGTCTTATATGGATATTCTTAGAAGAAATACGGACTACGCTCTGCGGGCAATTGTGAGCCTGGCCAAACACTGGCAGCAGGAACCGGTGTCAACAAACGAGGTTGCAAAAGAGCAGGCAATCCCATACCAGCTTGCCTGCAAGATATTTCAAAAACTTAATAAGGCACGGCTTGTTGAAAGCTCTATGGGACCCAACGGTGGTTTTCAGCTCAGCAGAAATCCTTCTAAAATAAACTTGCAGCAGGTGATAGAGGCCATACAGGGACCGATGTCGCTTAATAGATGTCTTCTGGATACCGACACCTGTCCTAATCGGGCCGATTGTCCGGTAAGTAAATCGCTGGGAGGCCTTCAGAAATATATGAATAGTTATTTTCAATCAGTGACGGTCGATGACCTGCTGAATAATAAACACAAGAAAAGGGGGCGAAAAAATGATTAAATGCGCCGGCCAGGACCAAAGATTCTGGAAGCCGGGGGACATTTTTGAAATTCAGTGTCCCCAGTGCGGAAATGCCGTTGAGTTCTTTAAAGATGAGGCGGAACGAAAATGTCTCATCTGCAAAACGGTGGTAGCCAATCCAAAACTGGCACTTGGCTGTGCGCAATGGTGTCAATACGCAGAGCAGTGCCTTGGGCCGTCGTTTGGAAAACAGGTTGCAAATATCACCCGCAATAGTGGCCGAGACGTTTATAAAAAATTGAAATCGCAATATTAAAAATGAAAGGAATGAATTATGTTTTGCTATCAGTGTGAACAGACAGCAGGCGGAACAGGATGCACAAAGGTCGGTGTTTGCGGCAAAGATGCGGACATTCAAAGTCTCCAGGATATGCTTATCTTCGGGCTAAAAGGCATCGCAGCCTACGCATATCACGCCCGTGAATTGGGACAGAAAGATGAGCAGGTTGACGCTTTCATGCACGAGGCGATGTTTGCGACGCTGACCAACGTCGATTTTGACCTGAATCGCTACCTTGAGCTCGTGCTCAAAGCAGGCGAAATGAACCTGCGGATAATGGAATTGCTCAATAATGCCCACACCTCAAGATTCGGCAATCCCAAACCTGCCGCAGTCGCCAGAGGTACCAAAGCCGGACACGGCATCGTCGTGACAGGCCATGATTTGTTAGACCTCTATGAGCTGCTCAGCCAAACACAGGGCAAAGGCATCAATATCTATACTCACGGCGAAATGCTGCCTGCACACGGTTATCCGGAGCTCAGGAAGTTCAAACATCTTGTCGGCAATTACGGAACCGCATGGCAGAATCAGAAAAAAGAATTCGACGAATTCAGCGGTGCGATTCTCATAACGACAAACTGCGTTATGATTCCAAAGGATTCTTATAAGGACAGGATGTTCACTACCGGTATCGCAGGCGTTGAAGGCGTCAGGCACATTAAAACAAGAGACTTTAGTGAAGTGATAAAAAAGGCACTCTCTGCTGCCCCGCTGCCGGAAAATCCTCAAGGCACCCTCAGCACAGGATTCCATTACACCGCGGTGCTTGGCTTGGCGGATAAAATTATCCAGGCCGTAAAAGCGGGAAAAATTCGTCACTTCTTCTTTATCGGCGGCTGCGATGGTGCAAAGCCGGGACGAAACTATTACACCGAGTTTGCAGAAAAGGTCCCCATGGATTGTGTGATTCTTACAGCGGCCTGCGGCAAATACCGGATAAACTCTGCCGATTACGGCACCATTGACGGAATTCCCCGTCTGCTTGATACAGGCCAATGTAATGATTGCTATTCAGCGGTTAAAATCGCCCTCGCCCTTGCGGATGCATTTAAGTGCGGTGTAAATGATTTGCCGCTTTCACTGGTTGTATCGTGGTATGAGCAAAAGGCCGTTGCGATTCTCCTGACGCTATTGCACCTGGGGATTAAGAATATCAAGCTTGGGCCAAGTCTGCCCGCCTTTGTGAGCCCGAACGTATTGAAACTGCTGGTGGAAAAGTTCAATATCAGCCCCGTCGGCAATGTTGATGAGGATTTAGCTGCGATGTTGAAAAAGTAAATTTGATTATGGAAAGACTCTGATAATGACTTTAAGAAACATAGTAAAAATAGATGAAGAAAAATGTAACGGATGCGGCCAGTGTGTAAAAGCATGCGCCGAGGGCGCCATAAAAATCATTGACGGCAAGGCGAAGCTGATTAGTGAAATTTATTGCGACGGCCTGGGCGCATGCATAGGCCATTGCCCGCTCGATGCCATAACCGTCGAAAAACGACAGGCGGCACAATTCGACGAACAGGCAGCTAAAAAACATCTGGCTAATGAAAATTTAGATAACTTTGTCTGTCCGGCAATAGCAGCGAAAAGTTTGCGGGAAAAAAGTACTAACGTTGATTCAGATACTGCGCCGGCTCTTTCACATCTGGGGCAGTGGCCGGTGCAGTTGAAGCTGGTTTCACCGAACGCACCCTACTTTGCAAATTCCGATTTGCTGCTGGTTGCCGATTGCGTCCCCTTTGCGATGGGCGATTTTCACAGCAGGTTTCTCAAAGACCACAGTCTCGTTATCGGCTGCCCAAAACTTGACGACGTAAACTTTTATATTGCAAAGCTGGCCAATATTCTGCAGGCAAATAAACTAAAGACTCTGACGGTAATTCATATGCAGGTGCCCTGCTGCTCAGGCTTGACATATATCGCACAACAGGCGATAGCCCGCAGCTCTGTAAAAATGGCCTTTAAAGATATTACTATTGACCTCGAGGGCAATGTAATTAATACTGAAACCATAGAAAACTAACGGCTGGTCTAAAATGACTGAGTTTATTAAAACGATAATAATTAGTTTCTGGGATACCCTGGCCGAGATGTCACCGTATCTATTGTTCGGCTTCCTTGTAGCCGGGATACTTTCGGTCTTTGTGTCACAGAGCGTTGTGGAAAAGCATCTCGGCGGCAAAGGAATATGGCCGATATTGAAGGCATCTCTTTTCGGCGTCCCGCTTCCATTGTGCTCATGCGGCGTCATTCCGGTTTCGATGTCGCTGTACAAACATGGAGCAGGCAGGGGTTCTACAGTAGCTTTTCTGCTGTCCACTCCACAAACCGGCGTCGATAGTATCCTCGTAACATTGAGCCTCCTCGGGCCTGTATTTGCAATCTTCAGGCCCTTTGCCGCATTTTTTACCGGCATTGTCGGCGGTGTTCTGGTCGATACCTTTGACAATACCGGCAGTGCCGAGGGCCCCATCCCGAAAAAATGCACCGATGACTGCTGCGGCAGCGGCAAAAACAGCCATAAAATTCTTAAAGGCCTCAAACACGGTTTTATCACACTGCCTGCCGATATCGGCAAACCAATGCTGGTCGGCCTGGCAATCGCTGCGATTATTTCAGCGGTTGTACCAGATGATTTTTTTGCCGACAAGCTCGGCACAGGGATTTTCGCAATGCTTGTGATGATGGCACTTGGTATCCCGGTTTATGTCTGCGCAAGTGCCTCGGTACCGATGGCGGCGGCAATGATAATGAAAGGATTGTCTCCGGGTGCAGCTCTGGTCTTTCTTATGACGGGCCCTGCCACAAACGCAACATCGTTCATAACCATCTGGAAAATTTTAGGCAGCCGAACCGCAATCATTTATCTTATCAGTGTTGCCGGCTGTGCACTTGCCGCTGGCCTGCTTTTGGATTACATCGGTGTAGACATCGCCGCCGGCGCCGTTTCCCACGTTCACCGGATGATACCGGCTGTGGTCAATCAGGTCTGTGCCTTAGTGCTGCTGGGTGTTCTGGCATTTGCCATTTTTAAAAATAAAAAGTCAGCTATAAAATCATAGGCACTTATATAAAGGGTGAATATGTCCGATTGGACGATACAAAAACTCTTAAACTGGACTACCGAGTATTTTAAGGACAAAAAACTGGACTCGCCCCGCCTAAGTGCCGAACTTCTCCTCAGCTATATTTTGGGTATGAAGCGAATCGAATTGTATACACAATTCGATAAACCCGTTGCCAAAACCCAGTTGGACAAGCTGCACAATCTGGTAAAACGGGCGGGCCAAAACGAACCTGTCGCATACCTTGTCGGAAAAACCGAATTCTACTCTCTCGAAATTATTGTCAGCCCCGCTTGCCTTATCCCAAGGCCGGAGACGGAACTGCTGGCTGAAAGAGCTATCGAATTCCTGCGCAGGCGAACAGGCAAACAATTTGTCTGCGACCTCTGTACCGGCAGCGCCTGCATTGCCGTAGCTATTGCAAAAAACTTCGCCGATGCCGATATAATTGCAACAGACATTTCCGACGCCGCATTAAAAGTAGCCGCCGAAAATATCCGAAAATATCAGCTAAACAATCGGGTCAAACTCTTATGCGGCGATTTATTCGAACCCATTGTCCCCCACCTCGATGCCGAAAAATTCGATTTGATTGTCTGCAACCCGCCTTATGTAAGCGCCATCGAATTCGAAACGCTCGATAAAAATGTAAAAGATTATGAGCCGGGCCTGGCGCTATTGGCTGGGAATGACGGCCTGGACATCTACCGCAGAATTGCTGAAAAGGCGGATGCATTCTTAAAACCAGATGGCGCATTGATGCTTGAAATCGGCTACAGCCAGGGACGTTCCGTCAGCGAATTGCTCGAACAGACTAATTGTTTCAGACAGACCGCCATCGAAAAGGATTTTCATAATAACGACCGGATTATAACCGCTGTAAAGTGAAAAACAGGCATAACGCCTCTATCAATCGACTACACGCCAGGCGGGTGCTGTCAATTCCGGGACATGCCATTTACTGCCGCATCGATGACAGTTCTCCATATCCGGCCTGCGGAGTTTGCCGCAGTTTTCACAGGTAACCAGGGTTATGCTCGGCCTTGTCAGCCGGTAAGTGATATATGCGGTCAGACCAAACAGAATCGTTCCAATCTTCCAGTAAAATCTTGCCTTGTCCGAAAGCCCGACCATTGCTGCGTCACGGGCTACTTTGCAGGTCAGCCAAATGCTTAAAACAAGTGACGGCAGGATTATATATATCATCGCAAGAAACAGCTTTGCCGTAATCGTCCGGTCGATTCGCCTGGCCGACATAGCAACAAAAGAGTTTGGCAGAATAAATAGTGCATTATGACCAGCCACGGCGAAGAAACTGTCGGCTGTAACAAAAGATGCCATGCTTAAAATCGGCGGCTGAAGATTTTCAAGCAGATACCTTGTTATCGTCAATACAGGTGCTGCGGGCGAGAAGAAGAAAAATGCCACGCTGGATTCTATCGTTTTACCAGAACTACTTTGAGTTTTCGTGTAATCGCATTTAATCATCCTCCCCTTTTCATCAAAGACTGCAAGGGCCATCGAAGTTCCTTCTCGCGAAACAGTCTTTACGAAACACCCGCTATATTTGTTATCGGTTTTAAGAGTCAAAGGCAAAACATCGTAGTCGAGCAAGTCCTTTGGCGTTACAGAATCCTTTGAATCATACAATGTCTGCGGGGCAGGCAGAAAACCAGCTTTGCCCGCAAATACAAGCGTTTCCTTATCGAGCAAATCTATTTGCCCTGATTCGTCGAGCACAAGTTCATATTGACCTGCGCTGTAAGTGTAATTTATTATTGGTTTCGACTGTACAGGTTTTCGTTCCCTCGCTGAATCGCCTTTTTCATTAGTATCCTTAACTTCTGTCATTGGAGGCGACCAGTTGAATTCTGATCTTAATATGCCACTTATTCGGCCTATCTGAATCGGCTTATGAAAATCATCTTTTGATAACTGCGGGCCTTTGGTAACAACCCTTTTTTCAAGATTAACCGCAAAAAAACAGCGAAGCCCCCTGTCGTATCCTGTTAATACCAGCGAGGCCGAGTGTATATTTCCGGTATCCACAATAGGTGCGACAAATCGACCGAGATTCTGCGCCTTAGTTTCAGAGATTCCGTCTGGGCCCACATAAAGCGTAACTGCTTTTGCCAACGTGACTTTGCCGTCAACATTCATTCTGGGGGCATACGCACAAACAATCAGACCGAGCTTTTTATCAAAATAGGACCAGTTTTTCTCGCTGAAGTAATTATTAAAGGCAGGTTTTGCTATGAAACAATTTATAATTCCATAGAAAGGCAGTGCTCCCGTGTTCATATTAACACTAACTGCTGAGTGATAAACCACATTGGGGTCATTCTCGATTTCAGGCGGCACCAGACCGCAAGGCTGCATATTAATACATTTGGCCTCGCTGGGCAAATTTTCACCAAGAATCTCCTGGCAAATAAGCCTAAGCCAGAATAACGGTATTGACAAAAGTACAATCACAATAAAGCCGGCGGCAAAAACCTTAACAGCATATTTTATTTTGGACTTCATAGTTATATTTCCTAAAGAGAGGTTGTCATAAACTTCTGCCAGGTACGTATAAGTAAGGCCGCTATAAATAGCGACACTATCACCAAAGCCTGCGGGCTGATGCCCTTTATAATAACCAGCGGAAGAAATATAAGGGTTAAAAGCAGACTGCCCAGTGTGGAGGCAATTTTGCCCGAGCTCCAGCCGTTATGCAGGCCGATGCAGTAACATGCAAAACTCATTAGAAACGTCGCTACGAAAATATCGAGAAAGAAATCCTTATAAAGCGGAATAGGCGGACCAAAACGCTGCAATAACACCAAAGCTGTAATAGTAATAGGCACAAGCACCAGAAGAATCACTAAAAACCCTGTGATGATTCTGGCAATCAATATCCTGCGTCGGGTTACAGGCAACGTCAACAGGAAGCTCGAGATTTTCTTTGTCCTGTCGGTACGCATCTGCCAAATCCCCATCACACAGCAAATAATCGTGAAGATAAAGGCCGCAGTCGGCCATGAGCCTATATTAAGCACAGACATACCGCGGTATACACACGAAACCCATACCGTTATAACGATTGCCGTAAATATTACGGCCCCAAGAACTAACACGATGGCATCTTCAATTTCTCTTTTAATAAGCGTAAGCATTTTCGGCCTCCTTAGGTTTCGACAGTCAGGGGCAAAGGTTCGGTCTTTGTACATTCTATGAATATATCCTCGAGGGTCATCGGCATCTCCGTACAGGTTACGGGTTTGAAAGTGTCGATAACCGCCTGTTTCTGTGGACTGTAGTTGGCAATTGTTACGACAAGCTCCCTGTCCTGCATCTGCTGATTTATTATTTCGGTAAGGTGCAGATTTTGCGGCGCCTGCTCGGAAAAAATCAGCCGCAGTTTTTTGACTCTGTTCTTCAGTTCTTCGAGTGTGCAATCCACCACGAGTTTGCCGGCAACGAGTATGCCTATGCGGTCGGCTATTCGTTCCACATCGCTTAATATGTGGGAGCTGAAAAGGATTGTTCGACCGTCCTTTTGCAGCAGGTCTATTGCCAGTTCGAGGAACTGCCTGCGGGCCACGGTATCCAGTCCCAGCGTCGGGTCGTCAAGGATTAGCAATTCAGGGTCTCTTGCCATTGCAAGTGCAAGATTTAACTGTGCCCGCATTCCGGTCGAGAGCTGACTTACCTTGCGGTCCATAGGCAGGCGGAATGTCTGGAGCAAATGGTCGAAGAACTCCTGATTCCATTTCGAGGAAAGGCTTTTGCAAAGCGAAACGAGTCTGCCGACCCTGTAATTCTGGATGAGATTGTGTGCCTCAGCGACATATCCTATTTTGCCTTTGAGCTTTGCTGAAAGATTCGCCGAGTCGCTGTCGTAAAGATAAGTCTTCCCTCGTGTCGGTGATTCGAGCCCGAGAAGAATTCGGATTATGGTGGTCTTGCCCGCGCCGTTTCTGCCCAACAGGCCGTATATGCACCCCCTGGGAACATTCAGATTGACGCCGTCGAGAACACACCGGCCCTCAAAAAACTTTGTAAGATTCTCAATTTTTATAACATCATCGTTCATTGGCTATCCTTTCTTAACCGAGAACCTGAATTTTTCCACACGCTCCACGAACCATTCGATAAGCGATTGTTTTTCAATCTGCATATGAACGGCCTCGACAATAACATGCTCGATATCATCGCAGAGGATTCTTTTCCTGACTGACATGCTCATGGTGCTATTTATATCGGCAATGAACGCCCCTGCCCCTGGTCTTGTAACGATGATGCCCTCCTGCTCGAGCTGGCGGTAGGCCTTTGCGATAGTATTGGGGTTAATGGCAAGCAGGCCGGCTAATTGTCTTACCGTAGGCAGCTTCTCGCCGGTTAGCAGCCGCCCCAGAGCAATATCACGCTTTACCTGGTCGATTATCTGCTGGTAAACAGGTCTGTCACAGCCATTGTCTATACGAAACTGCATCGGCTTAATCCTTATACTTGTACTATGCTAACTATTACAACTATAACATCAAATCGGCCGCTGTCAACATAATTCTTTAAAAAATATTGTAAAACGCCATTTTGCCGCTATGATAAGGGCAGTTTCAGGACAATATTTCATTTTTTTAGGATTATAGCATGCCATTTAAATCGCTCGGCCTTTCCGACCCGCTTGTGCAGGGTATTCTTGCAACGGGCTACATTGCTCCCACAGAAATTCAGTCCCAGGCAATACCAGCAGTAATCCAGGGCAGAGATATCATCGGCTGCGCACAGACAGGGACCGGCAAAACTGCCGCTTTTGTACTTCCCATCTTAAACAAGCTCTGCCACGAGCATGCGAGCAAAAAGAAAGCTATCAGGTCGCTAATCCTCACCCCCACTCGCGAATTAGCAGTTCAAATAGAAAAAGCTATAATTGGTTACGGCCGATTTACGCACATACGAACTCTCGCAGTTTATGGCGGAGTGAGTATTTCGGCTCAGTTGAGTACGCTTCGCCGAGGCGTTGACATCGTCGTTGCAACTCCGGGAAGATTAATGGACCACATGCAGCGGCGAAGTATCGACCTGCAGCATATTGAAGTTCTTGTCATCGATGAGGCAGACAGAATGTTTGATATGGGCTTTATTAACGACGTGCGGAGAATAGTCGCTGTTTTACCGAAAAACCGGCAGACTCTGCTTTTTTCCGCCACAATATCAGCCCAAGTAAAAGCCCTCGCCGCAGGAATATTAAAGTCACCCAAAATGATCCAGATTGGTCAGCAGCACAACCCTATCGAAACAATTACACAGCATATCTACGCCGTCCAGAAAGAACAGAAAATGGACCTGATGCTTCACATGCTAAAGGACGGCCAGATGTATAGCGTCCTTGTATTTTCACGCACAAAACACGGTGCTGATAAAATTAACTGGCGACTTGAAAAGGCTGGAATTAAATCTATCGCAATACACTCAGGCCGAACACAGGGACAGAGACAGCGGGCGATGGATGGCTTTAAAAGCGGCAAATACCAGGTCATGGTTGCTACCGACATCGCCGCTCGCGGCATTG
>Ga0315291_10001628_pt1 | contig 29946 bp, 24 predicted proteins | sample YL17G12_20_MG_FD_203070 | JGI IMG/M metagenome (GOLD analysis project Ga0315291, IMG submission 203070) | Sediment microbial communities from Yellowstone Lake, YNP, Wyoming, USA - YL17G12_20 | ecosystem: Environmental > Aquatic > Freshwater > Lake > Sediment | place: USA: Wyoming | collected...
CCCGCCATGCTCAATGAAGACTGCTACGGCGACGGCTGGATTTTAAAAATCGAGATGAAGGACCCTGGCGAAGCGAAAAAACTCATGAAGACGGCTGAATATCAGGCGTTCGTCAAAGAGGAAAGCGCATAAAATCTGCCACAGAGGCACAGAGGCACAGAGAAAAACAAGAATTGAATGCGATATTTACCGCACACAAATTCAGAAATCAAAGAGATGCTCAAGGTGATCGGCGCAGCCGATATTGAGGATCTCTTTTCATCAATTCCAAAAGATTTGAGGACTAAAAAGCAATTGGATCTGGGCACACCCCTTGCCGAGCCCGCCCTCCTTGAACATTTAAAGAAACTTTCCGGTGCCAATAAAAATACGGCGGAGACGATTTCTTTTTTGGGCGGCGGCGCATACAGGCATTTCATCCCGTCCGCCGTATCCGAGCTTGCAGGACGCGCGGAATTCGTAACGCCGTATACACCTTATCAGCCGGAGATCAGCCAGGGCACATTGCAGACGATGTTCGAATACCAGTCGATGATGTGCCGTCTCTTCGACATGGATGTCTCGAATGCGTCAAATTATGACGCGGCGACGTCCATCGCGGAGGCGGCCCTTCTGTCAAGGCGGGTCGGCAAGAAGAGAAAAACATTCTGCATGCCCGACAATCTGCATCCCGAATACCGCGATGTTGTCCGGACGGTTCTGGGAAACGACGACACAAATCTTTGCACCCTCCCCTCTGAAGACGGATTGTTCAACCGCAGGGCACTGAAAGATTCCTTAAATGACGATCTCGCCGGAGTGGTCGTCGGTTTTCCGAATTTCTTTGGAATCGTCGAGGATCTGAAAGACGTGGCCGACATGGTCCACAAGGCGGGAGGCATCTTTATCGCTGCAGTTTCAGAGCCCCTGTCTCTTGCGTTACTTTCTCCTCCCGGTTCATGGGGCGCCGATATTGCAGTCGGCGAGGGGATATCATTCGGCCTCCCCGTAAGTTTCGGTGGGCCAACGCTGGGCATCTTTACCGCTAAAGAAGCCTTTCTCCGCAACATGCCCGGCAGGATCTGCGGGATGACGACGGACACCGAAGGCCGGAGGGGTTTTGTTCTGACGATCTCGACCCGAGAGCAGCACATAAGGCGCGAGAAGGCGACTTCAAACATCTGCTCCAATCAGGCGCTGTGCGCTTCAACTGCGGCCATATATCTTTCCCTTCTTGGAAAGAATGGATTGCAGGAGCTGGCAGATCTCAATTTAGGCAGGGCCGAATATGCAAAGAAGCGTTTGACACAAATAAACGGCGTCAAACTGAAATTCAACGCGCCGGCCTTCAACGAATTCGTTCTGGAATTGCCCAAACCGGCAAACACGGTATTGGCGGCATTATTAAAAGACAACATCTTCGGCGGAATCGATCTTGGAAAATGGTATCCAAATCTCAAAAATTGCATCCTCGTTTGTGTTACAGAAATGATCTCAAAAAATGATATCGATTTATTCGCCGATAAACTGGGAACGGTTTTAAGATGAGCACCACAGATAAATATACAAGTTGCGGGCCGCAATTGGAAGAGCAGACCGTCTTCGAGCAAAGCGTCGCCGGAAGGCAGGGCTTCAGCTTCGGCCCGTCAGATGTGCCGGGAATCGATTTCAAATCCCTCTACGGCACGCTGTCCAGAAATAAGGCGGCGGAGCTTCCGGAACTGGCTGAAGTGGACGTCACGCGCCATTTCACGCGCCTTTCGACGCTGAATTACAGCAAGGACATCGGCTTTTATCCTTTGGGTTCTTGCACGATGAAGTACAACCCCAAGGTTGCAAACAGGGCCGCCTCCCTTCCCGGCTTTTCGGAGACGCATCCGCATCAGGACCCCAAAACGGTTCAGGGAAACCTCGAACTGCTTTATACGCTGCAACATGATCTTGCCGAAATCTGCGGGATGGATGCGGTGACGCTCTGGCCCGCCGCCGGCTCTCACGGCGAGCTGACGGGCATACTCATGATCCGCGCGTACCACAAGTCCAAGGGCAATCCGCGAAAGAAAGTCCTGATACCCGACAGCGCGCACGGGACAAATCCGGCCTCTGCCGCCATCTGCAGCTATGAAGTGGTGCAGGTGAAATCCGACGGATGCGGTCTTGTAGATCCCGAGGACGTTGCAAGGCACATGGACGAGGAAGTCGCGGCGATCATGATCACGAACCCCAACACGCTGGGGATATTTGAAAATAATTTCAAAAAGGTTGCGGATATAGTTCATTCCAAGGGCGGCCTTGTCTACTGCGACGGAGCAAACTTAAACGCGCTCATGGGATATGTGAGGATGGGGGAAATCGGCTGCGACGTGATGCACATGAATCTGCACAAGACCTTCGCCACGCCCCACGGCGGCGGCGGCCCGGGCTCCGGCCCCGTGGGCGTGGGAAAGATACTGGAGCCGTTTTTGCCGGTGCCCATTGTCGTGAAACGCGGAACCGAATATGTCCTCGAAGAAAACCGTCCGCAATCGATAGGCAGGATAAAATCATTCTTCGGAAATTTCGGCGTCCTCATAAGGGCGTACACATACATCAAAGAGCTGGGCGGCGAAGGTTTGAACGCGGCAACAAGGCTCGCGGTCCTCAATGCGAACTACGTCAAAGCGCGGCTCAAAGGCGCATATGATCTGCCCTATGATTGCCCTGTCCTTCACGAGTGCGTGTTTTCGGACAAGATCCAGAATGAGCATGGCGTGAAGACACTGGATATCGCCAAGAGGCTCATGGATTACGGCTTTCATCCACCCACAATTTACTTCCCGCTGATTGTCCACGGCGCTATTATGATCGAACCCACGGAGACCGAAAATAAGGCGCTTCTGGACCGCTTCTGCGATGCGATGCTCTCAATCGCCAAAGAGTGCAAAGAGACGCCGGACGTGGTGTTGAACGCCCCCTCGAAGACCTTCAGGCGCCGTCTGGACGAGGTCCAAGCAGCCAGAGAGCCCCGTTTAAAGGCCTGATTTTTTTCACGCAACTTTTTAATAGAACATGCGAAAAAGGGGGCGAGGGGTAAGAAATGCATGATGATTGTACGCATTTAACGAATGATTCTGATGCGGCCACCTTGTGCGATCGGATACTTTCATCCAATATCCGGACGCTGCATGAGATGGACACCGGCAATGGTGTTCTGGAAGTTCAAGAAATATTTAGCAGTGCCATTGAGATTCTGGAAACCGAGGAATCAGCCGTCTTTGAATCATCATCTTTTACGGAAGCTTCGCTCCCCTTTTCTGACTATATTGCACATAACACATCATTCAAAGTCCCATGGTTGCTTTCAGATCACGTTTCTAGTACTCCGACAAACTTTTCTCTTATGTCCCGAATTTCATCTGATATAAGATTAATAAAAGAAAAACTGCAAAATAACGGATTGTCACCAGACACCTTTGAATATAATCTTGCATTGGCAAAGGCATTAGCCGACTACATCATCGATAACAACGGTTTCAATATTCATAGAGTAATTTCTTCCTCACAAGAATGGACAGTAGTTGAGTCGTTAACGCGGTCACATGAAGCAGACTGCAGTGAACTATCAATGATTTACTACGAACTTTGTCGCCTTGCCGGTCTTAATGCTAGAATCATCCAGATCGTAACGGACCGCTACGGTAACTATAGGGCGAACCATGTCTGTGTCGCGCTCTACCTCGATCGGGAAAACCATGACACACTAACGATGGTTGATCTTGTTGAGCCGACTCCTTTTTTACCGACTCCACACCAAGAATGGACGGCCATATCAAAACTTGATGTAATGTCTCTTTATCGGATGAACCTTGGTTTGAAGCCGCCCTCAACAATTGTGGAAGAGGGAGCATCTGCGGTATTTAAATTCGGCTTAAATGAACTATTTACGGCTTTGAGTTACAGTCCATGTCTCCCTTTACTGCTTTATAATATCGGCAGGCACTACATGAATTATGTCTATATGGGAAACAATTTCATAGACATCGCCAAATCCTACTTTGAAAGGGCCCTGCTACTCGATCCTGACGATCCCTTCATCCGCGGCGAACTTGATCTTATAAGCGGTTACACGGGAGAATAAAAACCAATACATCAGCAATCATTGCTCAACTCTTTCCCAGTATTTCTTACCATCCTGACCATATACTTGATGAAATCCGGCGTCATACATCTGCACGAACTCCTGCGGTATTGTCGCCACACTAATCACATCCGCTTCCCCTCCACCTTGCAATTGTATATGTTGTACCGTTGCATTATTGATTCGATCATCCAATGGCTGCAATCCGGAAGTGGCAGACTCAACTGGTCTGCTACCGGCTTCCCCGCCACCTTCCAATTGCGCTAGTAGTTCACAACTGTACGCCGCCATCTCGCATCTTTCAGTTGGAGCTAATGTTTGGCTTAATGGATAGTAATGCACACTAATCGAACCGTCAGGAGCTGTCGTCTCCCACCTCCAAATGTAATAAGCAGGCTCCATTTGTGCTTCATCTCCGCCGTTCTGTTGGAATGACAATGGGTCGTTATGCCCCTTATGCAACATATCAAGAAATTTGTTTCTCTGATCTTCAGGCAACCTTTGTAAAAATACTTCCATGTCTTCCGGTTTTATCATCCAAAGTGCGGGATTTTTATCTAAAATAAGGCCATTAATCAAATGATCGTCCATTACATCAACATCAGCGGGAGTGGCAATGTGCACATCTAGACCATCTGGTGTAGTACTGCTAACAAACACAGGTTGCAATAAGGCATGATCTCCTACTTGTTCATTAAAAACATCTCTGACGTGTGTAATCTGACTTAAATTAGTTATTGTCATAATAACCCTCCTTTTTGATCGTTAAACTATCCAACAATCAATGGAGCAATAAGCGTGCCACGGTTTGAGGTTCGGAAGGTTTCAATAACCCGTTGTTTTCAGATAATATTTGAAGGTGGGCATCAGGAAATGGTGTCAAAAACTACTTTATTGCGTCAAATTATTGATTATTAAAGATAAACCGTGAAGGTCCAGCTCATGCGGAGAAGGCCGTCGTCTTTCAGGAATTTATCGGGCGGTGATGCAAAGGGTGCGGAGGCGCGGATCGTCCTTATGGCCTCCTGATCATATGTCGGGATCCCTGAACCGTTGAGGACGAAGAGTTCGGAGAGATTCCCGTCGCCGTTCACGCTGACAGCAAGAACGACTTCAACGGAGCCGCGCGTGACGCGGTTGGCGGCAAAATATTCCCTAAGGGGCGGGACCGGATTGAACGTCATCTTGAATTGCCTTTTCATCCTAACGAAATATTCGATGTCTGGATAGCGAAGCACATTGAGATATGTGCGCGTGCCCAGTTTGTAATCGGGATAATAATCCTCAAGCGCCGCCGATCCGCCGAACTGAATTCCTTTGTTATCGCTCAAATCCGGTGTCTTCATGGCGAAGAGTTTTTTATCCACGTTGTATAAATTCGTCGCTCGTTTCTCGTCCTTCGTCCTTCGTCCCTCGTCCTTCGTCCTTCGTCCCTCGCTACCTTTTTTGCGGCTTATTGCAACCGTCTCCTGATCCACGCTGCTGTTATACATCCCCAGAAATCTCGCTTTCTTAGGCTGCTTTTCGACGGCCGGTTTCGCAATATCCGCAATCTCATACGGCGTGCTGCTTTTTTCCATGACGGGAAATATTTCGACGACTTTCTCTTTCCATGAAGGGGACTCAAAGTGATACGGGAACAGTACGAGAAGTAAAATATGAACAGCGAGAGACGCTATTATATAGGGTACTATAGGCGGATTGTCGTCGTCATGGATGTACATACATTCTTACCATCTTTCAAATATCATCCTCCCCGGAAGGGGCCTTCCAAGAAGATGCTGCACATAATTTGCAAGCAGGCCCTGTATTGCGCGGCTGTCGGATTCGCCCAGCGCAGCTTTGCCCCCGTTTGACAAGAGCCGCATACCCTCAAGCGCCTTATTTTTAACGTCGATCCTCCGAGCATTGGGTTTTTTGCAGCTCCCGCAGAAGACGCCGCCGTGATCCATCGAGAATGACCAGACCCCCTCGCCCGGCGCCTGCCCCCCGCAGCTCATGCAACGCTCAAGGGCCGGCTGATAGCCGACAAGCGACAGCCACTTGAGCTCGAATGCGATTATTGACGATGGTGTGGGATCGCTTCTCGAAAGCTCCGCGATGTGATCCGCCAGAAGGTCGAATTTTTCCGGCGCCGCCTGTTTCTCCGGAATGAATGCAAGCGCCAGCTCAAGGGCGTTCGACATCGCGCCGATGCGGGGAAGAGAGTTCATGATCCCGACTGTCGGTATATGTATGTTCGCATCTTCGATGCGGACGATATTTGAAGCGCCGCGGACAACGTAGCGGAGATCGACGATCGAGCCCAGCTCCAATGCGCCGCCGAAGCGTCTCTGCGAGGCGCGCGCATGCTTGGCCATGCCGGATAGGCGCCCTTCATCCCGGCCGAAGAAGGTTACGATGAGGTCCGCCTCGCCGTAAGCGATTTTTTTTAAAATTATTGCGCGCGTTGTATGTTGCATCAATTCTCCCCTCCCCTTTGTAAGGGGAGGATGGGTGGGGTAGATCATGATCTACCTCCCCTACCCCTCCTTACAAAGGAGGGGAATCGTTTATTCAATATACCTTCCAATGATCGGCTTTAACCGTTTTCTTGTTTCGGCCGTGATCTTTGCGCGGTCGGTTACAATCGCGTTCTGCAATGAAGTGGCGCACGGGCAATTGCGCTCCGCCGGCAAGTTGGGAAGCACATCCTTGATTATCTTTTTTGCCGTCGCCACGTTTTTTCCCATGACCTCGACAACCTTCATTGCATCCACGGCCTCTTCGGATGTGTGCCAGCAATCGTAATCGGTCGAAAGAGCGACGGTAGCATAGCATATTTCAGCCTCGCGCGCGAGCTTTGCCTCCTGATAATTGGTCATGCCGATCACATCCACGCCCCACGAGCGATAGACATTGGATTCCGCGCGGGATGAGAACATAGGGCCTTCGATGCAAACATAGGTGCCGCCTTTGTGGACCTTCGCGCCGACGTTCGACGCCGACCTTGACAGCCTCTCAAACATCACGGGGCAGACAGGGTCCGCAAACGAGACGTGCGCCACAATCCCGTCGTTGAAGAAGGTCTGCTGGCGCACCTTCGTCCTATCAATGAACTGGTCGACGATGACAATATCTCCTGGGTGGATATTTTCCTTCATTGACCCTACCGCTGAAACGGAGATGATCCTTTCCACACCCAGCGATTTGAGCGCGTAGATATTCGCCCTGAAATTGATCTCATGCGGCGGGATGACGTGCCCCCTGCCGTGTCGCGGCAGAAAGGCGATGTCTTTGCCCTCAAGCGTGCCCAGAATGATCGCGTCGCTGGGCCTTCCGTAAGGCGTATCGACCATCTTCTCTTCCGTGACCTTCAGCCCTTCCATAGCGTACAAACCGCTGCCACCGATGATACCGATTAGATTTTTTGCCATATCTCTCTCCTTTCATTTCCTCCCCTTTGTAAGGGGAGGTCAGGTGGGGTAGATCACGATCTACCTCCCCTGCCCCTCCTTACAAAGGAGGGGAAATTATTTAAGATGCTAACTGCCCGCAGGCGGCCAGTATGTCCTGCCCGCGGCTGACACGGATATTTGTCTGAATCCCCTTTTCAGTCAAGTATTTATACCATTTCTTCAAAGTTATTTCTTGCGGCCCTTTGAAATCGCAGCCCGTAAACGGATTGAAAGGGATAAGATTCACCTTCGCCCTTATGCCCGTGAGCAACTTAACAAGGCGATTCATATCTTCAGTCGAATCATTGAGCCCTTTTATCATCACATATTCGAACGTGACACGGTGCCTGGACCTTTTGGAATATTCGCGGCAGAACTTCATTATCAGGGCGATCGGGAAACGGCGGTTCACCGGCATCAACTTGTTTCTCACATCATCGGTCGTGGCGTTGAGCGAAATGGCGAGTTTCACGTCAAGCTGTCTTGAAAATTTATCCGCCTGCGAAACGAGGCCGGACGTCGAAACGGTGACGCGCCTCTTTGAGAAATTGAACGCTCGCTCATCGAGCATCACCTTTATCGCATTTACTACCGCATCGTAATTCACAAGGGGCTCGCCCATGCCCATGAGAACGATGTTGGTGATACAAGGAATGAGGGACGAGGAACGAAGGATGCGGGACGAAACGGCTTTTGCGTCCCTCGTCTCTCGTCTCTCGTCCTTCACAATTTTCTGGACCTCGATCACCTGTCCTAATATCTCCCCTTGAGTGAGATCGCGCTCGAACCCCATTTTTGCGGTCCTGCAGAATGCGCAGCCCATCGCGCAACCGACCTGCGTCGAGATGCATAAGGTAAGCCTTTTGTCCGGAGACGGTATCAGGACGGATTCCACTTTTTTGCCGTCGCAAAGGACAAAAAGGAATTTTTTCGTGCCGTCGGATGCCCTTTGAACCTTTTCGATCAACAGCCCGCCTATCGAATAATTTTCAGAGAGGATCCTTCTGGCGTCCCTTGAAAGATTCGTCATCGCTTCAAATGATGTGACGCGCTCCTTGTAGAGCCAAGTGATTATCTGCGAGGCCGCGTATTTCTTGAGCCCCAGCGCGGTAACAGAAGCGGCAAGACGCTCTATCGGAATATCGGTAATGCTTGGTTTCATAAAAATTCTGCCACAGAGGCGCAGAGAAAAACTTAATTTAACTTCAGCCACAGAGGCACGGAGACACAGAGAAATACAAAAAATAAAATTTTAGTTTTTCCTCTGTGCCTCTGCGTCTCTGTGGCGTAATTTAGTATCTCTCTGTGTCTCTGTGGCGCTTTTAATTAAAAATCTGCAGTTCCTTCAATTCTGCGACATTCTTGATAGTCAGGCAATTTGCATCAGGGTAGCGGCCGTCGCGGTCAACCAATATCGGGGTAATGCCGGCGGCCTGTGCTCCGATCACGTCCGCCTCAAAGAGATCGCCCACGTGAACCGCCTCGGCAGGCAAGACGTTCAAATCGGCAAGGCCTTTCAGGAATATCCTCTCATCGGGCTTCTGAAAACCGACCTCATGCGAATCGAGGATCGTTTCAAATGAGGATTCGAGCCCCGCATGTTCGATGAGCCTTTTTATCTGCCCTTCCGCATTTGAGATGATGCCCAGCTTGAAACCCCTGTCGCGGAACCACGTGAGGAGCTCCTTTGTTCCGTCCTCTATCTTCGCCCAGAAAAGGTGACGGAACGGATGGCTTTTGATCGCCTCAATTATGGAAGGAATTTTTTCGTCATCGATGCCTATGGACCTGAACCAGCACATGTAGGCCTCCTCCACAATCGCCTCGTGCGACAAACCCTGATCGAGAAGCGGCCCCATCGATTGCCTTATGATTTGGTGCGTGGCTTCGAGTTCCTCTGAAGTCGCATCCACATTGAAGCGCTCCTCCAAGAGGCCGCGCAGGAAATCGTAGTTGTAAAAGAAAAGGGTGTTTCCGACGTCAAAGAAGATTGCCTTTATCATTTATGAACGCCTCCAATAAATTCAGCTCGTCTGCCAGATCCAGAATCGTGTAGCGGGAGCGCATCGTCCGGGCCATTAAAACAGCCCTCCTGAAATCCCCCTCCGACGCTCCAATATCGGTATATTGCGCTTTTGCGCCCGCCCCTGTCAAGATGCGTTTTATCTCCGCGGACGGCCTCAAAAACGGATGGAGCGCATCGACTATATCGTCCCAGTTGTCGATCACGGCGCGGAGCTCCTCCTTTTTTTGGGACCACGGCATCCGCTTTTTCTCAAACTCCTTCAAAACCTCCGGCGCCAGCGGCCCCCAATATTCCATGATCTGTGAGATTTTATCCTTCTCATTATGTTCGCGGATTTTTGTCCAGTCGAGCCTGTCGGGATCCAGGGCCAAAATCTCTTCGTATAGCTTTGCCGTCAAAATTGTCGCCACGCCGACCTGTGCGCCGTGGAAGTCATGGCCCTTCCCTTTGAGCCCGGATTGCATGTCCAGCGTGTGCGAAATCAGATGCTCGCCGCCCGATGCGGGCGCCGACGAACCCGCGATGACCATGGAGATGCCGGAATAAACAAGCGCCTCGGCAAGGGCGGCGATCGTTTTGGGATCGCGCTTCGCGAGGAGATGCGTCTCCTTCGTATAGACGGATTCCAGATCGGCGATCAATTCAAAGGGCAACGGACAAAACGCATCTCTTTTTACTATCGAAGAGAGTTTCCAGTCCGCCATCGAAACGGGCTTTGAAATCACGTCTCCCAATCCCGCGCGAATCATCTCGATTGGTGCGTTGCACAAAATATCCATATCACAGATGACGGCGACCGGCGGGGCCGACACCGCCGTTTTCTTGAGCCCGTTTTCAGTCAGCGCGACAATCCCCGATGCGTAGCCGTTCATTGACGGCGCAGTAGCAACCGCAATGAAGGGCCTGTCCATCTTATATGCCGCATTTTTTGTGAGATCGGTTACAGTGCCGGAGCCGCACGAAATCAAGAGCGGTTCGTTCCCTATTTTCGACAAGACCCAGCCGGCGGTTTTGTCATCGACAGCAGGTTTTTCATGCGGGATGACAAACTCACTGACGGCCATACCGCTTCTGGCAAGTAAATCCGCTACGGCCTTCCCCGCGATGTTGTGGGTTATCTGATCCGAAATTACGAGGACAGCATCGGCTTTGGTCAAATCATTTATGACGTCCGGCAACTTTTTCAGCGCGCCGGATTCTATGAGCACTTTGCGGACGGGCACCTTGTGATGGCTTCCGCATGCGCAATCCCATTCCGCGCCCAATAGTTTTTGGCGGTTAAATGATAAATTGACCATCGGGAATCAATCTTTGTGCTTCGCGTTCCAAACCGTTGCCGCAAATATAAACGAAAGGACGGAGGCGCCGATCCAGAAGATTATTGCGGGTTTAAAATTATAGACAGTCGCACCGTCGACAATAACCTTATGGGATTCAATTAAGTACCCGCTCAACAGATCTTGGGCCGCTGCCGCCAGATAACTGAAAAGCCCGATCACGCCCATGGCCGCACCGGCAGCGCGTTTCGAACAGATATCCACCGCCATCAGGCCACCGATGAATGTAAGCAGCGCTCCCAGGCAAAAACCATAAGTGCCCATGCATATCACATGAAAGAGAGGATAGCCCGGAGGGATGAGGACAAAGGCGACCACACAAATCGAGAACAATATTCCCAAAACTAAAGTGACAAAATTTCTCCGGCCGCCGAAGAAGCGGTCGGTTATATAACCGCATGAAACAGTTCCAAAAATGCCGATTATCGGGCTGCTGGATATTATCGAACCCGCCTCTATCGTGGAATAACCTTTTGCATAGCCCAAATAGACGATGCCCCAGCTCTCGATCGCGTAACGGGTGATGTAAAAGAACGCGCTGGCCAGTCCCAACATCCAGACGGCCGGATTTTTCAAGACCTCTTTCTGCAATTCCCAAGTGGATTCTTTTCTGGGAGTTTTGAGGGCGTGGTCATTTTTGTAGTCGGCGATAGGCGGCAGACCGCAAACCTGGGGCCTGTCGAACATGAAGAGATAAAAGACTATGGCACCCAAAACGCAAAGCAGACCGGGGGCCCAAAATCCCCACCGCCATCCATATGCGCTGACCACAACTGAAGTCAGCACATATGTGATCGCGCCTCCGATGTTATGGGAGGCGCTCCAGATACCGTATCTCGTGCCGCGCTCTTTATCGCTGAACCACTGCGCTATGGACACAACGCTCGGGGCCGCCCCCATGGACTGGAACCAGCCGTTGATCCCCCAAAGGATGACAAAGAAAATAAAAAGGTGGTTGAACCCCAGCGCCAGGTTTGCCATCGCCGAAACCAAAAGACCCAAAGACATGAACCGCTTCACGTTCAGACGATCCGCTAGAAAACCGTTAAAGAACTTTCCGAACGCATATGTGATAAACAAGGCCGATCCCATGATGCCAAACTGCTTGGCATCGAGAATGCCGGCCTCCATCATGGGTTTTTTGGCGATCGATAAGCTCAAGCGGCACACGTAAAACAAGCCGTAGCCCAGAGTAATGGAAAGGAAGACAGACCAGCGGCGCTTCTCATACATCTTTTTGATCGCCGCTTCGCCTTGGAGCAAAGGTTTATCCGCTCCGGTTTTGAAGGTGCCGTAGATTCTCCTAAACATTTGAAATCCCTCCATTTAAAGTTTTCACTTTATATGGAAAAGGACTGTCGTTGTAAAGGGAACTTTGGCCTTTTGGGGGGTCAGGGCGCGAAGACCGGCATTTCCGGCTGAAACACGGCATCGCCCGATATGAGCGCCATATCGGCGGCGTCTATTTCCGAGCCCGTATCATCGGTGTAAATATCTTCGCCGGTATCTTCTGCACCATAAATCTGCTCGTCTTCTAATGCGGTAATTTCTTCGAATCCCCCATTTGCCGCATAGAGTTCTCCGTCGTATTCGTCCGCGGCTGTGATCTCTTCATAGCTTCCTGTTGTGTCCCGGGAAAATGGTATGTCATCACTCGTGCTTGTGGCATCCCAGTAACTCGGGAGCATCGACATATGCGTCGTATCAAATGAACTCATATCATCGCCTGAAACGGGCGCCGCCTGGCCTACGCCGCCACCCGGAGAAAAGAGATCCTGTTGCCCCTCGCCGCCTGCGGCTGCGGGAGTCAGAGGGCTTCCCGGCGTCCCGCCGCTTTTTGCAAGTTCATCCAGAACTTGCGCCGCATATTTTCCGAAATCGACATCCGGATCGATCTTTTGCATCATCTCTTCCCATGACATCACGGATTCGAGGAACTTGACATAATTCGTCTCAATGGTGACACTGTCCATCAACGCCAGGGCAAAAAGCGACTGAACTTTGTCAGACAACCGCGCGTCTCCGCCCAATATTTCGCTAATTTCAGATAACAACTGGCCTCCGCCGGACGACAGGGCGGCGTTGGTCATTGCATTGAGCGCATCGGCCACGGCACCGACGCCCTTACGCATAACTGCCGCCAGAAATACCGTTAGCTTCTGTCTTTGCTCCGGCGTGAGCCTGCTGAACCTGTTGAATTCGATCATATTTGGTCGGCCCAGGCCTCCATTCTCGCCCGGAATCCACTTCACGTTTTCGGAACTGAATTTCTCGTAGAACACGCCGTCATTGAGAATAGAATCCGCAAGCCACTTTCCGGTCATGTCGATCAGCAGCTGTTTCTCGACATCTGTTTTTATATCGGAGATATCTATGAAGCCGAATGTTTGGCCCGGTTGTACCGCTGTATAGGCAATACCGCTGCGATCCATCGAGACGGTCAGCGGTGCCTGATGCCTGGCTTCGAAGCCGTGCTTAACCGGGTATACTTCAAGCCCGTCGGTTGAACTGGTGGAATCCCAAAGATATTGGCTGAATAACCTCTTTATTAATTTTTTTTCATCCAGACCCTGCGGCAGGCGATCATCCGCACCGCCGACTTTCAGCATCGCGTAAATGCCGTTTGCCTGGAATATGCCCCTGTTCTCCTCCATCCATCTTCTGATCGGCTCGCCGTGCGGGCCCTGCGAGGCAAGCCAAGCCGTCACCAGCAGATTGTGTCTCACATCTTTTCTGTTATCTCCCAGTTTTTCTGCGCAATGTTTAATAAGATCAAGCAGGGGCAGCAGCATTTCCGTTTGATAAGCCTCCGTCGTCATCTTCTCGGGGTCCACTTGTTTCATGAGAAAACCGTAGAGCGTGCCGGCGAATAATGTCGCGTCGGCGCGCGTCTGGAACGCCACGTTTTTCTGCGACGCCGCCAGAAGAAGCGAAGACAGGAATGATAGGTTCTGGACTGCGGACCGTCCCGTCACTGGGGCCGCCAGATCATAGCGTCTCCCCGCGACTGCTGCCGCAGCGTAGAACTTCTCCGCCGTCGGAACAGCGGTGGTTATGTGTTTTTCAATCCATTTCGCAGCCCTGCTGTGCCATGCAACAGGCACGGATATCCATGCGTAGCGCCCTTCATCCCGCGGGATTCTCTTAATCGCCTTTTCAACTTTCTCTTTTCCGGTGTCCGGATCTTTCTTCACGGTTTCCGATCTCCCCAACATTTCGTCGAGAACGCCTTGCAAACCATATGCCTCAATAAGCGATTTGCCGGGCCCTGTCGTGAAAAATTCTTCAATCTGCTCGCCGTGAGCGGTCCCCGCCATGGCCCGCATCGTGGCGACAATCATATTATAGCGGACATGCCTCAACTCCGGTGAGACGTCGGAGGCGATCACCATAAGTCTTTCGAGATATTTGGCCACCGTCTCACTGCTTGTGCCCTGGACTATCACTCTTTTTTCATCGGGGTTTTCCGGGTTAATGACTTCACGCGTCCTATAAGGATCCGTCAACGCGCGATATATTATTGATGTATACCATTTCGCGTCAAAGTCGGGCGTGAGAAGCACTCTCCTGTCGTCTTGCATGTAATAGACGCTCTGCAATGTCAGCAGTTGATCGGCAATGGGGTGCTTGAATAGAGCGTTATTGAGATACCCATAAGCCTGACCTCTTAAAGCGGCTTTGACACCGTCGTCATGCATTTCGTTTGCGGCTTTGATCATTTCGGCCTGCATTTGGGCCGCCCGCCCCTCGCGCGTTTCACGATTCGGACCGCTGTCAGCTTCAATCCCTTCGGCCTCTCCTGCAGCCGGATGTAATCCAAGCATTTCACGGTTCAAACCGGTTTCAACTTGTATAGGCCCAGTATCTAAATCTTGCACAGGCGTAGCAGGCATATTGCTTGCCTGCAGAATCCTTCGCATGAACGCTTCATGCGCGACAATCTGCTGTCCGAACCGATATCGTTGAATCGGCCCGTTGCCGGCCTCACGGTAGGAATTGGTTATAATCGCGCCCGGACCGAATTCCTTTATTGCAGGACCAAAGACGTTTGCCTGCCATGTATCCCATCCGAGCATCAACTTGACGGGATTCGACGCGTTCTCATAGGTCCATGCCTTGGCGAGCTTTGCCTTCAGCGTTTGAACCACATTTGTTCCCGTGAGTTGGGCATGAAGGACGCCGAGCGGAATAAGGAAACCCACCATTCCGACATGGGCGAGTACGCTGTTCCAGAGGAATTGTCCGGCGCTTCCGGCTTGCGCCAGCGAAGGCAGATGAGGCCTGATTGCATTGCCGGGGGCGATATACAAAAGCTGAACGGCCGCAGCGGTGGCATACGTCATCAGAGGCAGGTCTGGAATATCCTTTAGACCGATTTTCCACTTCCCCGCCGCCCCCTGGACCCAATGGCGATGCTCTATGGCATAACCGAACAGTATCGTGATCAAAGGATCGGGCCAGAAGGGAAGCCCCGATGCCACCATCGCGGCATAGGTTCCAAAAAACGTCCCGGGCCATGCCAGCCATTTTGTGTATCCGGGCATTTTTTCATCCAGAAAGTCATTCGCATAGGGATTCAGTGTGGCAAGCGCATATAAAGTCGAAATTCCTGAATACCCGTAAAAAGTCAGGAGACCGATAGTCCTGGCCGCATCCTCCGGTGTATCGAAAGAAAATGTCCGCATGAATTCCGGGATAGTGTCCCACTTCGACTTCGCAAATAGTCTGCCGAATATATCGTCAAACGGCAGCGTGAAACCGTTGTTCAGCGCCTCCGCAAAATAGCTGGTGTGGACCCAGTGATCCCAAAAAGCGGCCAGACCGTCGGTCAGTCCCAAACTCGAGATATTACCGACCAGCTCTTCCGTGCGGATCGCCCCCTGCCTTTCGAGATACGCAAAGAGGCCTCCCGGTCCGAAGATCTGGCCCTGGTCGGTCATCTGCAGGAAGTCCGGCAACATAGTGGCGCCCGGCACGATCCCGCCGAAGACAAGATACGTCCCAAGAAGCCTTCCCACCTCTTTCAAGGCCTCTCTCGTAAGCGAGCCGTTCGTATATCCGGTCTTAAAGGCCTGCACTGTTTCAGGCGCCCTCAATCCTGCTCTTAGGTGGCCCACCGCGACCGTCCCTGTTGCGCCGACTGCGCTGCCCATCATCACATCCGAAAGCGACGGTTCCGCACCGGCAAGGATAGCTGCTCCGGCAACAACTGCCCCGCCCGCAAGGCTGCCCAAAGCCGCCTGCCGCCAGTATGCCCCGTTGCTTGGATATCTGGCCGCACGCAAAAATTCCGTCGCACCGGCTACGAACTGGTCCCATACGCCATGTTTTTCCATTATCAGCTGCTGCAGCGGCGAGACTTCCGAACTTCTAATGCCGTCTTCCGCGGATGCGCCCCTTGCGAACAGTCCCTGTATTATCCGATTCTCCGGGAATAGCACCCTCGCTTCGTTTATCACTTCCAGTGCATCGAGGGGCCGGGCCTGCTGCCGTGCTAAAAGGAATTCCGCGACGTAAATGTATGTTTTTGCAAGCGTGCCCATCAACTCCGATGTATCGCCGTCCCTGATCTGGAGTTCTTCAACCGCTTCTCTCAAACTCGACTTCATGATATCGGCAACGGTGTTGAGCGCAAATGAACGCTCAACGCCTTTATGCCTCTTTGCATTGCTGATCTGGAGATTCAAATGATGGATGAGCGTAAAGATGCGCAACACTATATTCTGCTTAAACTCCGGCGTATCCATCAGGTTATCGAGCACGACCATAGCCGACTCATCATCATTGATCCTGAAATGCGCTATTGAGCGCGCAAGCATTTCCCTCGCCATGGTGAACGTATCGCCCTTTTTCTCTGCCCTTTTCCTGACTATGCGCAGATCGTCAAATGTTTGAGGCGTCACTTTACCATACTCCGCGGAACCCAACGTCGCTTCGACATAAAGCCTGTAATCCTCGCCCGATCCTCTCGATGCGCCCCTAAGCTCGTCGCGAAGCTTTGTGAAAATTCTTCCGGCCTCTTCCGGATTTTTGTCCCTATAAATAAGGGCCATCGAAAATTCCCGGAACCTCAATCTGCGCCTCGGATCTATCGGGTTTCCGTCGCTTTGATCCGTTGCCGATTGAGTGAAAGGTATGCCCCTCGGGTCCACAAGGATGCCGTCGCTTTGATCCATTGCCAGTTGAGTCAGCAGCGGGTTGTTCGCACGAACCGGCAGGTGAAGCCCAAGCCACTTAAGAAAGGTTGAAAAAATTATCGGGTCAGTGAAAGCGGGTTCGGCTGCCGGAATGATGGAAGGTTGCCAAGACGGATATGGTGGAATGCTCTTTGGTGGATGTTTCGGACCGACCGGGGGAGTCATGCAGTATCCTTTCTATATATTCCTATATAAATGATACCTGCTTTTTTTCCCTCCCCCGAGGAGCCGCTGTATAGTCGGCTGAAATTCTGTATGCGATTACCCAAAAACGGCAAACATATCAAGCTGTTTTTAACCGGGGGAGCCATCCGTCGTTTGTATCGTCATTCCCCATAAAAAGTTGCTTACTTATTTAAAGATTTTATAACCCATAATGCTGCATAAAACGGCTGTTTCCAGCCGTTTTATGGAATCCTTGATTTCGCCCGCCAAGTCGCGTAGTTTCCGCAGGCTTGGGAGACACAGATGAAGATTGTTGAGTGCGTGCCGAATTTCAGCGAGGGGAAAGACAGAAAGGTTCTGGATGCGATTGCCTGTGAAATTCAGTCAGTCGCAGGCGTGAAACTTTTGGACGTCGATCCCGGCGCCGCGACTAACCGCACCGTTTTCACTTTTGCCGGCCCGCCTGACGAAGCAGTCGAGGCGGCATTTTTCGCGATCAAAAAAGCTTCTGATTTGATTGATATGCGGGGCCACAAAGGCGCGCATCCCCGGATGGGTGCCACCGACGTGTGTCCTTTTGTCCCGATCTGCGGTGTCACGATGGAAGAGTGTGTGGAGCTGGCAAAGCGTTTGGGAAAAAGAGTCGGCTCTGAATTAAAAATTCCTGTTTATCTTTATGAGTATGCGGCAACATCAAATCAGAGAAAGAGTCTCGCCGACATCCGCGCGGGCGAATACGAAGGGTTTGCCGAAAAGATAAAAAAGCCGGAGTGGAAGCCTGATTTCGGTCCCGCGGAGTTCAATCTGAAGAGCGGCGCGACCGTGATCGGGGCGCGTCAATTCCTGATCGCTTACAATGTAAATCTCAATACGACGGATGTGAAGATCGCGAAAGAGATTGCGTTCGCGATCCGCGAAAAGGGCCGCGTTAAAAAAGACAAGAATGGAAATAAAATCGTCGATGCAGAGGGCAACACCGTTTTTGAACCCGGCCTTTTCAAACACGTGCGCGCCACAGGCTGGCTCATCCCCGAATACGGTTGCGCGCAGGTCACGATAAATTTGACCGATTTTACAATTTCGCCGATGCATGAAGTGTTCGATGCGTGCGTGAAGGAAGCGGAAAAACACGGCGTGCGCGCGACCGGCAGCGAAATTGTGGGCCTTGTGCCGAAGCAGGCGATGATCGACGCCGGCCTTCACTATCTGCGAAAGCAAAAGGCAAACTGCGGCGTCCCCGAAAAAACGCTGATACAAACCGCGATACGGTCGCTCGGCCTGAACGATGTGACGCCGTTCGACCCCGCGAAAAAAATAATCGAATCACACTTCGAGGTGCCTATGCCATTAGCATCCATGACCGTGAAGGCCTTTGCAGACGAGCTATCGTCGAACTCCCCCGCCCCCGGAGGCGGCTCCGTAGCGGCGCTTTCCGGCGCATTGTCGGCGGCGCTTTCGTCGATGGTTGCGGCGCTCACGCATAACAAGAAGGGTTACGAAAATGTCCGTGAGGAGATGGAAAAAACGGGCGTTGCCGCGCAGTCCAACATGCGCGCACAAATTGAAGCCATCGATAAAGACACCGACGCGTTCAATCAGGTGATGGCATGTTTCGGAATGCCGAAGGCCACCGAAGATGAAAAGAAGGCGCGCGCGCATGCGATCGAAGAGGCGACAAAAGGCGCCACGCTCGTTCCGCTGGCGGTGCTTGAAAGGACAATCACGGCGTTAGATCTCGCGCTGAAAGTCGCTGAAAAAGGGAACAAGAATTCTCTCTCCGACGCCGGAGTCGCAGGTCTCACAGGATACACGGCGGCGATGGGCGCATACTACAACGTGCTGATCAATCTCGCAGGCATTAGCGATACAGAGTGGGTCAAAAAGACAAGGTCAACCGCGGACAATCTTGTCCAGAAGGCAAAGGAACTGTCGGCGGAAATTGAACGCATTTTACTTGAAAAACTGAAGTAATTATTGTTATCTGGCTGTGAAAATTAAATACTTGGGGCTGTAGCTCAGCTGGGAGAGCGCCTGAATGGCATTCAGGAGGCCGACGGTTCGATCCCGTTCAGCTCCACCAAAGAAGGAATCAGAAGGCGTAGTTCATGCTCATTGCAAGGCCGCCTACGTACTGGTTGGGTCCGTTTGCAGGATCCACGGCATCCAATCTCCCCTCGAATTTGATCTTCGCCGTTTCAGTAATGTAATGCCCAAAACACAAAGTGAACTCGTGTATATTCTGTTTTGCGCCCGTGAGATTCAACGCGCCGTTTCCGACATCATATTGCCCGCCATAAACATATTTTCCCACCACATACCATTTTTTTGCGAATTCCCAATGGAGATTCAACAGGGCAGCTGCATAGTGTGTGGTGGGGCCCTGCCCTGTCGCACCGTCCCGCTGGAACGTCCCCTCAAGACCCAGTTGAAACTTGTCTGTGATCCACCAGTAAGTGTATGCGTCGATGCCCGCCGACAATACGCTGTTTGAATTCGATTCAGGCCCGACGTAGGGAGTGATCACAACGCCGCTCTGCTTTTCATCCGGCCCCCAGTTGATAATCCACGTGTTCATGAAAGACGGCACATCCGAAACCTTAAACGTCGTATCATGTATAGTTCCGTTCGATACAATGAAATAGTAGTGCACATTGTCCGTTATATCGCCCGTGACCTGAACGCCGGTGGCGTTGGGCGGAGCGACCAGCCCCCGCCACAGGATCGAGTAAGAAATGGTATCGTTGATATAATCTTCATAGGGTTCGAATCCCGCCTGAAGGCCCAACCTGCCTATCCAGATCTCCACGTTTTTTGGTTTATAGAGCGTCACGGCGCCGTATGCGTGGACTACGTTAATTCCCGGGACGGGAAGCGCGGATCCTGATTGCAACCGGCCGAATTGCAGATCGGCCACCAGCCGCGCGCGATCTCCAAAACGCTTTCTTATATCCAGCTCAACCTTCGGGATGAAGAACTCGAAATAGCTGTCGCCCGGCTGGGGCTTGGGATTTCCCATTGTAGTGCCGGGCAGCCATTCGCCCAGCGGACCCGCATATGAGCCGTCATCGGCAATTTCGGTTATCGGATCATTGGAAAATTTCTGCCAGCCGGCGCCTGTATTGAGATAGCCGCTCATCTCAAAGCCGCCCCTGGCCTTCTCTTCTGACGGATATCTCCGTGCCTCCGCAGGAAAAATAAAGGAGAGGAAGAGCAAAAGTGAAGCGACGCCGGTGACGAGCTTTTTATACATTATAATATTCGTCGAGCCACTGCGCGCGCCCTTTTTTGACCACGGCGGACACACAATTTTTCCCGTAGCGGTACATCGGGTAATACTCGTCGGGCGCATCGAAGACGACCAGATCCGCGCGTTTGCCGGTTGCAACCGTTCCGCAATCGCCGTCGATGCCCAAAGATGCGGCGGCGTTGATTGTGATCCCCTTCCACGCCTCATCGAGCGTCAGGCCCATCTGTGTCACTGTAATCGTTGCCGTGAACATGAGATCAAGGCAGGGGTTCGTGCCGGGGTTGTAGTCGGTCGAGATTGCGACGCAGACGCCATTGTCTATCATCTTCCTTGCCGGCGCATAGTGCTTACCGCCGGTGAAGAATGTTGCGCCGGGAAGGACGACTGCAACAGTTCGGGATTTCTTAAGCGCTGCGATCCCCTTGTCTGAAATATAATCGAGATGATCTGCGGACATAGCTTTCAGCTCTGCGGCCAATTGCGCCCCGCCGCCGTCTTTGAATTGATCCACGTGAAGGCGGATAGCCATCTTGTGTTTCTTTGCGGCCTTTGCAATGGAGCGCGCTTCATCGGCCGTGAACGCGCCGTCCTCGACAAACACGTCGCAGAAGCTTACGAGCTGTTGGCCTGCCACCGCAGGGATCATCTTGTCGATGACCTGCCTCACATAATCTCTTCGCCGCTTTTTGTATTCTGCGGGGACAACATGAGCGCCCAAAAATGTTGCGAAGAAGCGTATCGGATGGTTGTCCTTCAAAGTCCGTATGACATCCAAAATCTTGAGCTCCGTTTTGGGATCGAGGCCGTAGCCGGTCTTGACCTCCATAGCGAGTGTGCCATGGAGAAAGGCCTCGTCGGCGCGCTCGGAAGAGATGCGGTAGAGATCGTCGTATGACGCCCCGCGGGTGGCGCGGACGGTGGACATGATGCCCCCGCCGGCCTTTGCGATCTCCCAGTATTTTTTCCCCTGTGATCTTTGGACAAACTCGTTTTGGCGGGATCCGCCGTGGACAAGATGCGTGTGGCAATCGATGAGGCCTGGGGTCACGATGCCGCCGCCGACATCGAACTCCTCAAAGCCGTCCTTGCGGCGCTTGAGCCAATCCTTTCTTGTTCCGAACCACGCGATGGATTCGTTCTTGATTAAAAGGACGGCATCTTCGATGACACCAAGGCCGCCCTGTCGCCCTTTTCGCGGCTCCATTGTGACAAGACGGCCTATATTGGTTATTAGAAGTTTTCGATCCCCCATATTGATCTAAACGAAATTCCTTCTTAAAAGTCCTGTATGGGCATCGCGTCGTACTCGCGGACCGCGCCGCAGACTATCACATCCCAGGCGTTGACGCCGCACTCTTCGGACGGCAGCGAAGCCTCTTGAGACTCAAACTGATTTCTATTCGCTTCAAGATACATTGCAAAGTCATGCACTTTTTTGAACTCCTGGGGCAGCTCGTTATTGGCAAGCGTCATCGCATAGCATTGCAGGGACTGGGCCATAATCAGCACGACTCTGTTGACGTTCTGAAGCTTTGTGTTTTCTATTCCGGCCGTCGTCAGATCGTCGGCGAAGATCCGGCCGCTCTGCGTGATATAAATTGCATATTTGGAAAAATCCCCGTTTCCGCTGCCGAACAAACTCCCGGATTCATCCGTTTCGCTTTTGAACCTAAATCTGATAGCGCGCTCGTCATTGATCGTAGTTGTCCGGATGGACACGGCGTCGTTGACCGTTTCCTGTCCTGCCGCAAAACAGGTGGCCGTCGGATAATAGCCGCTCGACTGATCTATGTCCAAGGCAACCGTTACAGGCGCGATATTGAGCTGTGCGATACTTGAAATATCCGGCATTTTCCCCTCCTTTTTGAGCCCCCCACCGGCAGCCCGTGTTTATCATCGGAAGCCGATATTGCAATAAATTTCTGGTGGATTAAAAGACATCTGATGCCATTTGATCCGATAGAGCGGGCAAGGGATGCCGAGGAAAAGGTCATGCACGGGGCCAAACGGCGCTATCACCGTTTCCGCGCCGCGCCTTACTACGGCGGGATCGCCACCGCGGACGCCTTGGGCTGCAATTTTCTGTGCGCCTATTGCTGGAACTATTTCAGAAATCTCCATCCCGGGAGAAGCGGCAGATTTTACAGCCCCGAGGAAGTTGCAGGTAATCTCTTAGGAATCGCAAAGAAAAGGGGATACCATCAATATCGCATAACCGGCTCCGAACCGATTTTAGGAGAAAAATCACTCGAACATTTAATTGAGGTAATAGGACTCGTATCCCGAAACGATCCCGCTGCACGTTTCATCCTTGAGACAAACGGACTAATGCTGGGCTACCATCCTGAATTTTGTAATAGATTGCCGCTTAGAAACCTGATGGTTCGAATCGCAATCAAGGGAGTCGATCCCGAATCATTTGAAAAAATTACGGGGGCCGCAGGCAAATATTTTGAATATCCCATCAAGGCGGTCAAATTGCTTCAGGACAGGGGAATCGAAGTGTGGCCCGCGGTTATGGGCGACATTTTTGACGACGTGGAACTTGACACCTTGAGGGCTCGCTTAAAAAAGGCGGGCATCACATCTGAACTTGAGATTGAATACCTCGAACGATATCCTTATGTGATGGAGATGCTCTCCAAAAAGGGGATCACGGTCAAAAGAGGACCGGCCTTTGGCTATGAAAAGTAGCGGCCGTCCCCTTTGTTCATTATATCCCGTCGTTCTCTTTGAATTCGTCGAGCACATAATCGATGCGGTCATAATTATCGGCATTGTAAATGCCAAAACCCGCACCCGTAAACCTTGCCGACCTGAACTCTTCAAGTCTATGAATTTCACGGAAGAGACGGCGCTCCAGGTCCGTATTGAAAGAATATCCGGAGGCCTCCGCCGCAGTCACCGCTTCCCACAAATCTGTGAAGCCGTAATAAACGGGGCCAAGATTCCTGTCAACGGACACATAGCAATCGATATTATCTGCAGCACATTCTACCGCGCTCACGGTCTGCCACACGCCTTGGGCATTGCTCAACTTCTCCTCCACATAGGCCGCGAGTCCCAGGTAAATAGCGTCTTCCGGAAGGCCCGAAAACATAGCGCCAAGCTTTTCACTGCGTATGTGATTCTCAAACTCGCTTTCATAATGCAACTGCTCCAGCTTAAGCATGTCCTCATATCCGTGATAGCACTCGTGGACTATGACACTGAATCCGTACCCGTCAATCTGCATTGATTTGAACGGCTCAAAAGAGATTTCATTTTTATCCGTAAGGTAGTAGGCATAAGCTGCTGCACTTGACTCTCTCTCTTGCCGATCCTCGGCTATTTTTTCATGAACCCTGATAGCTCCGTTTACTATGGCTGCCTCAATCGATTGTGTAAAATCATTGAAGTCTTCGGATATGCCCCCGCGACCGGTGGCGGAGCTCTCGTAATCGAGGGCCCGCGCTATACGAAGCGAAGCGACCGTCAAAAGGCCGTATAAAAATTCATCTCCCTCTAAATTTGTGTGTGAAAGACCTTCCGCAATGGAGAAGAGGTCTTCTTTATCCAGCCCCCGATTGACTGAAAATGCGATTATATTTTCCAAAACATTGAACTGTTCTTCGGTCAGCACGCCTATTTTTGCGCTTTGCAGGACACCTATCAACACGTCTGTCGGAACCGGCATCTGCACGGGGTCGGTCAGAAAATGCGGGGAAGTCCGGTAAACATGGGCGGGATCTTCAGGCTTGCCATTGATATCGGTTGCTCCCACAAAAAAGAGAGCGTGGATATTTGGCGATATCCTTTTCTGGCACAAACCGAACGCGTCGGCCTCTTCCAGTTTTTTCGCCAGATACGGGACATCTTCATCCAGGGGATCCATCCATCCGCGGGGCATCACGGCCGGGGTAGTCAGCACCGCTGCGCCCAATTGCCTCTCGCTTAAAAGACCTATGTCCAGGACCCGCATAATTACGCGCTGGGTATTCTGTGTGTCCTCACATTGCGGAATCTCCGCAGGATACGGTTCCGTGCGATTTACACTTCCGAGCTTCTGCGGAAAAGAGAGGTAGAGAGAGTATGTGCCCGTGCGAAGATCCGGATACTGGCAATGGATAGTAAAGTCTTCATATAAATTGTGAAAGTGATCAAGACAATGGGCGGCAGTCTCGCCGTCCAGATTTTGTGTGTACTGGTCGGAAACAAAGTCGGCAGGGACTATCGAACATGTATCTTTATATACGACGGCACGATATTTGTTGTACTCGTTTCCCCTCTCGCATATTGGCGGGCTGGCCATCATGCCGTTTTCAAAACGTATCCATATTTTGCCGTCTGGACCCATATTTTGCTCCTTTCACAGTTATATTATCGGTTGTTACGGGAAAAAGTTGCTAATAAACCGAGCGAGCCGCCGGCTGACGGCCGGCGCAGGTAATCGGCCGAAAAACTGAAACCGTCAAGTCCTCTGCGGAGCTTGGGTAATAATGATTTCAAGGACTTAGAAATAAAAGGGGCAACTTTTTCCGATTTGTGACGATAATAAGTATAGGATGAGTGTATGTCACCTGTAGACCGGGTCAATCCGCAAGGAAACCCCACAATAAGACTAAATCTCAACGAATCGCAACTTGAGGATCAGGTGATCTCTATCCTCAATCGTCAGATGCAGGAATCCCAAGACAGCTGCAAGGAGCGCTACACCGAGCATTATCGGCAACGCGTCCTCGACTATTTCAACGCAGGCACCTCGCAGATAGAAAATTCCGTCTTGAAATTCGGCGTTTCCCCCTTTGTCGCAGTCTGGGCGGCACTGAAAACTTTTTATGACGCGGCCGGGGTACAGCGCGCCCTTATCGAATCTTATTATGACTCTGCCCCCTTCCACCTTTTGTATGTCAACACGTCTGCCTCATCGCCCGCCGAAAATTGCCACCCCACAATTCTGTTACCGGCTGCCGCGCTCGCCGTGACCAAAGGCGGCAGGAGCGATCATACGGAAATTATCTCCGAAGTGAAGTGGAGACTGGTGGAGAACTTCCGAGGCGATCTTGGCGGAAAAACGATGGACGACCTCCTGCTAAATGGAGATCAAATATTCACCGCATATTTTGATGTCCTGACCACGCAGCTGAAAGGACGCCTGTGGCCGGAGCAATACCCGCTCTATCAGGCGGCATTGGCGCGATACCTCGAACCTCTAATCAAGGGCAGAGGCCGGGCCATGTACGTGGGCGAGCTCTTTCAGGCGAGTTATGAGTGGGTCTTAAATTTCAAAGAAGAGATCGATATCCCCGAAGGTGACGAGCCGGCGGGTGAAGAGGAATTTGAAAGCATAAAGAAAACGGCCCAGGGGCCCTTTGCCTCAACGTGCGGGGTCTATGCACTCCTTTCCCTGTTTGAGTCCATGGGCAAGCTCCAGGAGATCAAGGAAGAATACGGCATTCATACTTATGCGGAGCTGGACCGGGCCACCTTCGACTTCATGAAGGACTATGCGACTTATTCGGAGGTCAGCATTCCCAATATCCAGCTTTTCAGAAATCAGGGCATGCCGGTCCGTTCTTTGCTTACTCTGGCCGGCGATATTGCGGCAACGATCGGCATGAATGGCAGCGTCACTTTCGGACAAATTGAAATGCGCGGCAATTTGAACGAAGTCTTCTTCGGGGGATATCCCAACGGCTTTATAGCGACAATCTCCACGGATGTGGGCCCTCATGCGGTCCATGTGCTGGGCTATGACAAAAGGACGCGCATGGTCAGCTACTACGACCCCATCGGCGCCGACGGCCGAAGCAATGTGAAGCAATTGCCGCTTGCAGAATTCAATAAACTGCGCCTCAAGACCGGCGAGTTCGCCAAGATAACGGTGGTAGAGCCTGCCTAGTAAATCAGAAACAATTTAAAGACGATATCGTATTCATCAGATCTGCCCTAGCAAGGCCAGCAACCCGAACACTATGCTCGCGATGATGAGCATTCCGGAAAAGACCATTCCAAGGGTGAGCAGCATCGCCTTCCCACGGTATGGTTTCGTGAAGACAATGCCTATGGACGAGGAATCTGCTCCCTCTCTGATCCCCGATATCGTGAACTCGTAGCGCCCCGCATGATTTATCATGCAGCGGTGGGTATTAAGCCGCACGCGCTTGAGTCCGCTCGAGACCGTGCGGAAAAGGACGATACGCAGCGGAACCGCCTCCCCTGTCGCCTCGTCCTTGAGCGCGAACTTGGCCCTCCAGAAGGCCGTCGTGAAGCGCGGCCCTTCAAGGTGAAGACATTTTTCTCCGGGGCTTTTAAATTCAATTATCTGTCGGGAAACAACAGGCAGCGCGCATTCGACGCTCTCTTTGAGCAGACGCACGACGCGCTGAATAAGCTTCACAAGCCCCGCGATTCCCACCGCAAGGCCCGCGACGCACGCGCTGATAATTGCGTCCTTATTCATCCCGATATCCATTTTATCGTTTCAAAGATTAGCCGAACAGTGCGCTTTGTCTGCTGTCTAGAATCGACACATACTTATTTTTCATGGCTTCAGAAAGAAAACTGTGTTCTATCATCTCTTTCCACTTAGGTATCGCATTCGCTATTTGTTCCAATATCTCATCTACAATATCCCCACTTAATTCGAGTCTCTGCATAGCGTAGTAGTTCAAGAAATCACTTCGATCGAAATTGGACTTCTTGCCGTTCAAAGGCAAGGCAAGTTCCTCCCTTGTGTTCACAAGCGCTATAGTTGAATTCACAAAGTCATACGCCGGCGCCAGTCCGATCACATTCTCCCTCGTAATCAGCGAGAAGTTCTTCAGATGCATATCTTCGTTGCCTATCAGATAACTGAATACCGTCCTCTTGAACAACTCCACGAACTGGACTCTTGGAAATGAACAATATTTCCGAACGATCTCGGCGATTTTTTCCATGGAGCTGTCATATTTAGTTTCCCGCGATTCACCCGCCAGCTGCGCAAAGTCTTCCAAGGGGACTTTCCCCCTTCGACCCGTTCTGTCGAATCGGCGGACAAAATATGTAAAGCTTCCGTCCTTCGAATAGAGAAGACCGTGGACAGGCGTTTCGATACCGATCGTTTCGGCCAAAGACATAGTAAGGGATTCGTTTTCCGGAATTTCGGGAAAATCGCACTGCGGCTTGAGGATATATCGACCGTTTCTGTCCACAATTTCAAATCGTCCTTCCTTAATTTTTAATACGGCGCTAAGTTTCGGCTGAATGCCTTGAATGGACATCTTACCTGCGCGCGCACCGGCTTCCAAACGCTGTTCTTGCGCCGTAAGCGGAAGGGGTTTTAAATCGTGGAGGGTGCGTGAGAGCAGGCGAAGCCCGCGCCCGGAATATCGCTCATCATTCTCAATCGGTTCTAAAGTTATAGCGCAGCGTTTCATTCTATTTTCTCAACCGTGACTGCTCCAACGAGATCAGCACCGACCTGCACCAGCTGCTGAAAATAATCGTATCTGTCTATCTTATATTTTTTCAAAAGGGCCTCCAGCTCAAAACCCTCCGGCAATAGACCGTCAAAGAAAGGCGGAAACACATTGAACTCATATACGCTTTTATTCAGGGGCATGGTCAAAGAGACCGGCTCTCCATGATAATTGTCGTCATATGTGAAGCTGTATGCGCCGTCGTCCTTCTCGACTAAAACGCCCGCGCGCTTTCCGTGAACCGATACCAGTGCTTTTCTCATTGCCCACCTCTTTTTGACGTCGAGTCATGAGCCAGAGGACTTATCAGTTTGAATTCTATATTTAAAATTTTCAAAATTTTTTGCAGCGTATCCATCCGGACGCTTGTCTTGCCATTTTCGATATCAAAGACGACCGTCTTGCCTACACCGGCAAGCTTTGCCAGCTCCTTCTGCGACAAACCGCTCTTTTTGCGATGATACCTTACGATCTCGGCAATAGTTGAATCCATCTTTCTATACTCCCAAATTTACCGTCATAACGGTATTATTTCTCGTTTCGTTCACATTATAAATGAGTTTTAGCAAATAAACAACAATTATTACTGTTATAACGGTAAATAACTATGTAATCGATGTCCGGTGACCATTATTTGATCAAAAAAGACTGATGTTACCGCTTTAGCGGCAATTTATGGTGTATTTTGGTGAGCTTCAATGGGCGGCCACACCACAGGGACTGTCCCCTTTATCCTTCATTTTTGCCACAGAGGCACAGAGGCACAGAGAAAGGCAAATAAATTTAATTTTTATTTACAAACCAGGGACGGGACACTTTATCAAGGCCCCCAATAAGTATCGGACACTTAATGTTAAATGAAACAATGCAACTATGCGGGCCTGGCCCCGATTTGTTGCATAATTGTCGCTAACCGGCTTAAATCAAAGAATTATTTATTGTTGCCGCCGCCGGCATGTCCCCTGCCCCTAAATGGCCAAAATTAGAGAATTTTTTCGCCGTTACGAGCGGTTAGTCGGTGATCAACGGGAGCTCAAATGATCCCTCTACGCGAACCTCCTCATCTTGACCTGACACCTTTGCATAAAAATTGAATGAACCGCTGATGGAATTTTGATCACTCGTAGCAATAGTAAGAGTTCCGGGGTTATCATCTTGAGCGCTATAATTGTTTTGATCGGTAGAATTGTTATCCACTGCACCAACCATTCCACTACACTCGCCGACGACAGGTGACATGATAATAGGGTATTGCCCTGCATCTAATGAATGAAGCCAGCAGTCGATTGTAACAAAGGCGGTGACTTGATCGCCGGAAAATACATCCCCTCCTATCGTTATCTCATGAATCCCATCAAAATATAGATAAGATGCATGATTAGCATTACTTATCTGGATTGGATCAGTGATTAGCGTGCCTTGAGTCGGTGTGATAGTGGCAGTAAATGTGGCAGTGCCACCACCGCCGCCGCCGCCGCCGCATCCGTGGTAAAGAGATAAGATACAGACGGATGCGATTGCTAAGATGAGACCCAGATAATGTTTTCGTGTCATAGCCCCTCCCTTGAATTGAGCTTATTGCTTACCCCGACAATATCTATATGTCAGCTCATTTTGTTGAGCAGATCAGAGTGCGACAACGGAGTGAATACCCCGCCCGATTAGCAATAAAGGCGATTAAGATTGGGATTAGGATTTGCCCGCCGCGCCGCCGCCCGCGCCTAGTGATCAGTAATCAGTGATCAGTGATCAGTGATCGGTGATTAGTGATTGGTGATTAGTGATTGGCGCCGCCGCCCGCGCCTGCGGTCCCCCCAAAAGGCGTCGGACGCTTTTTGTTAGTAAGTAGTGGTTTCCTTTATCTAAACATCGGCCGCGCTACATTCAACAATTAAGTGCAACACTGCCCCCGATAAACCTCCAAGGGCGTTTTGAAGTCAAGACACTTCCTCGGCCTCCTATTTAACCATTTCTCCACTTTTTTTACCTGTTCATAAGA